>Ga0126342_10001790_pt1 | contig 31609 bp, 33 predicted proteins | sample Cyp1metagenome_FD_92528 | JGI IMG/M metagenome (GOLD analysis project Ga0126342, IMG submission 92528) | Coral microbial communities from Lord Howe Island, Old Settlement Bay, Australia - Cyphastrea 1 metagenome | ecosystem: Host-associated > Invertebrates > Cnidaria > Coral ...
ACAACAACAACAACAACAACAACAACAACAACAACAACAACAACAACAACAACAACAACAACAACAACAACAACAACAACAACAACAACAACAACAACAGCAACAGCAACAGCAACAGCAACAACAGCAACAACAGCAACAGCAGCACCAACAACGACAACGACAACGACAACGACAACGACAACCACAACCACAACAAGGACAAGGACAACAACAACAACAACAACAACGACGTCAAGGTCAACGACACCGACAGCGTCAGCGACAACGACAGCGACAGCGAGAGCGAGAGCGAGAGCGACAGCGACAACGACAACGGCAACGGACAACAACCAACAACCACCAACCAACAACAACAACAAGAAAAACAAAAAGAACAAGAAGAACAAGAAGAACAAGAAGAAGAACAATAATAACAACAATAATGACAATGGTGATCTAGAGGGTTGTCCTATATAAAGTTGTCGGCCCTGAGTATCCACCTCACACATCTAGTTCAGCTGGCGAAACCAATCATTGGGGGTATCCCAATTTTGGGGACAGACTAATGTGTAGGAACGGAGACCCGGATGGCAATTCGTTGTCCTTCTCATCAGAGAGCAAATCAGGGTCAAGAAGGCGCCAACTTCTTCAAACTTTGGTGTCCAGCCCCAAAAGATGAGTTTTTGGGGATCACCATCCTCCAGGGCGGACCAGCAAGAAATCTGAGGCTGCCAGGTTGAACCAGTTCCTACAGGCAGGGATCTGAGAAGGGCTGTGGGTCATTATATATATCGAAATCAGGTGATCTGCTTGGGTGCACCCCCCATTCAAGCCCCATTCTGCTCATTTTTGAGATTTGGGTGTGCCTGAAAATGGGGTATACGCCCACAATGTATGACCATCGCATAATTGGGATTATGATGATTCACAAGTGGATGGGGTCAAACAAACCCATTTGAACTGTGATCTGAACATCCCGGAAGCTGCAGAACTTGAGCAGATCTTGACCATGTGTTGACTCCACCATCCGCCCTGTGCTGGTAGATCTGAATGCATGGTGTCATTCCATTGTGACAATCCGTCACAGGAATTACAGATGAATGGTACGGTTGTTGTTGATGATGATGATGAGGATGAGGAGGAGGATGAGGAGGAGGAGGACGACGACGACGATACTCATACACACACACATATGCTGTATGCATATCCTGCACATACGCTGTTGCTTTTGCTACGGTTGCTGCGGTTGCTGCGGTTGCTGCTGTTGCTGCCGCTGCTGCTGTTGTTGCTGGGTGGTTGTGGTTGTGGTTGTGGTTGCAGTCGTGGTCCTCAATACGTTTCTACCATTTCTTGTCTGCTGGGAGTCGCCGACGATCATATCCGCAGGTGAGTGGATGTACTGCCTTGGTGTCTGTTCCCTCAGCCGATCCTGTACCATCCTCGCCCTTTGAGGACAGTGTTGGGGCCATGCAAACAAATCCAGTTTTGGATGGGGGAATCCTCATTTCCGCTATTTAATTGCTGATTTTCTTCGTTTTTTTATTTGTCAATTTTCATTTTTTTGGGATTATATAAATAGCATTTTGTTTCCGGTCAAACCATTTTAGCTGGTTGATACCAGTATGCAGAGTTTTGCCGGTTAATTCATCCAGGCTGGTTGACATTTTTTTGCGCAAAGATCATCGTTTTGGTTGCTTCATATCCCCATGTCTAGGTCCCCATCTTTGTTCCCCGCTCCCCAGGACGACTGGAGCAGCGGTAGCGATGGCGACGACAGCGACGCCTTCGACCTTCGTCAGTACCGCTACGCGCGCAGCAACCCGGCCGCGGCCACGGCGTCCAGCGTGGCGGCGCCGGTGGCCATGCTGGCCAGGAGGTGGCGGAAAGCCGCAGCCCGGGCCACAAACGTGGAAGGTGGGCTGGGGGGTTGGCAGATTCAATGGGATCAATGGGGGATAGGTTTAAAAGTGCTGGTTTTGATGAGAATGATGATAAACCTTGAGTTTGTGGGGTACCTATTTTTGTACAAACCCAAGGGTGCGGATCAAACACCCAGACATTGTATGGTTTGATGCCAGAACCCCCCAATATTCTGCGTACTCATTCTTGACCCAATTCTGTGGGGGATGGTAGAATGGGAGAAATTGTGGGTGGTTTCTTATCGTGATTCCAACATTATTTGTTCATATTCTAAAATATGGAACTATGCACTGAAAGGTACAACTGGTTGTTTGCATACTTGCATATCAAAGTGAAAGTTACCGTACGTTCATATACATGCATGCCAGCAAAAAGGTTACAGAGGAATGTAGCACATGCACACATGGGCAGGCCTTTGCAGGCACTGACATGGCTATGGATCAAAATTATCGACTCCCAAATGGATAGGATTAGCAAAAGTTGTGAGTGCATTGGTACCACTTTCTATTTGAGCTATATCTTATCCGAGTCCCAAATCCACTGGATAATCATCATTTTTCTTGGAATAGTCATTTTGGTGGTACATAACTTATAAAACCGTTTTCAGATACACAAAGATTAGATTTTCTCATTTGAATGGCCATATGGGCCATATGTGTATGTGCAAATGTATACATTGTCTATATGTATGTGTATATGCATATGTCTATGTATCCCTGCCCCCCTGTGGATGTGGTGGGGGGTGGAAGGATAAGGGGGTGGGGGGGTGGGGGGTTGGGGGAGTAACCCGCCATATTATATGGGGGGGGCCGCAAACACGAGACAAGGGACCACACATACACACACAGATATATATATATATTGCAATATACACAGGGGTTGCATTGAATCCATGATTTTTTGACAAAACCCCATGATTGATGCTCAACATTGCCATAAATACCCGCATTTTTGGTCAAGCCCGACATGCAGATGGTCTGGAAGATGCTGTTGTTGCCTGGTCCGCTGTGGCCACTGGAGCTCCGCATGTGACATCACAAGGTGCCCAAGCCACATTTGAGCAACTTCACATGTCAGGAGTTGTTGTTGGTTTCTGAACCAGGTAAAACGGTAAAACACTTGGATGTTCCTCAAGACCAGCGTTTTTCCCCCTCTTTCGGTGAATCCAGCCTTTTGAATTCACCTTGACTCTCCTATTTTTCCCAATTGTATACTTTTTTTTTGGCGAACCAAAACCAGCAGCTTCAAAAGCCTGCCGTTGAGGCGACCGGCTGTTGGCGGACTTGAGCGATGATGACTCCGAAAACCTCGAGAAGGACGAGCGCAGGGATCTGGAGCTGCTGCAGAGGATCGCCGATGCTCTGGTGGAGTTTTACGGTCTCGGCGAGGTGCCCTTGCTGATGGTCGATGATGTCGATGGTCATCCCAGCCAAGTGAAAGATCTAATGATTTCGCCTGGTAGAGAATGCACTGGATCTAAGTTTTGGGGTCTCTTATTGGGAAGTATTTGAGAGGGATGATTAGGGGGATGAAACTATTTGTAGAAGATTTGCCTGTTCTAAATGATTTCTTCCCGATTCCAAATGGTGCAAGATGGACACCTATGTAACAACTAGGCTAGCTTGGATTTATGGCAGATATTATATAGCTGTAGCTAGATAGTGTATGATGGGATTATAAACCAACTTATAACTCGGGGGCCCTTCCTGTAGGACCTCATGATAGTTTCAGAATGTTTAAGACAAGATTGACCGGAAACCCAATATTTGGTGCAGGTGCAACAAATGATGATGGTTTCTGTAATCTTCCCAACCAAATGATCCACGGTGTTGGGAGCGTCTGTGTTTGAGGTAAAGATTTTGTTTGGCCGCCCCAATCTGTGAGCCCTACCCCGACACCAGGCATCATGTGCACAATTCAAGTGGTTTTCAATTTCTTGGCTCGTTCATTTTGATTCACTGCTATATTGCGATGTGGGTAAAGGAAAAATGCGATGCTTCTTCGGGTCTGAAATGTGACCCATCTTCATTTAGTGTTTAGCTATGCACCTACGATATGATCCATCCTGGTTTGTCGTTTCAACCTGTGCAGTCGGTTGTGGTTTTAGAGTTTCTTGAGCGTGCCTATGTAGCGTCATAAGCGTATAGGTTGACAAAACAGACATTGAACTCGTGTAAGTCTACTGACAACTCATTTTTAAGCCGTACCCATATTTTCTTTTCTCACCGAGGGAAATCGGAACCTGTGAATGCGGATCACCTGAGGCGAAACGTGCGATCCGTCTCAAGAGCAACGTGGTGAACGTTGTGATGGTCGCCTCCTTGGGTTTTTGGCACCGTTTTTGAGATCCGATGGTTCAACCCTTTACATTTCATTTCATTTAAGATCTGGATGGATGATTTTCATCCCAAAGTTTGAATGTTGTCCAGGTCTCAATGAAGCAAACCGGGCTCCCCGGGCTCCCAAAAAATAGCGCCTTTTCGAGGTCACCGAAGAGGCTTGGAGGCTCAAGGAGCGGGAGAGTCAGCTGGATGAGCCGCCCATGTTCTGGTTACGTGGCAATCGCGTCTACGATTTCCACGGGGACCGTGGCACTGTGGCGGACTTCGAGGCGGATCTGCTGACGCGGGAGGTGGAAGATGATGCAACGTGCCGCTCAAGGCGACAGAGTCTTGGCGACTGGGATGGGGCTGTAACAATAATACTAGTTACAACATGTTACAACATGTTACAGCAACGTAACAATTGACGTAATGCAAGATAGCCATATGAATCCATATGATATATTGACGACTATCAAGAATTTCAGCTTCTGACAGTCAGGTTATGCCTTCTCCTTTGCCATTACAATACAGGTTGAGGCTCTTATCATCCTGCCAGTCCCCTCGCCCTGTGCTCAGGAAACAAGGGTTGCTGCCTTTCCCCTTCCTACCGCTCCCACAGAAAGAGAAAGTCGAAGATGATGATGGGAACGATGCAAACCGAGCTCCCAAACGCTGAGCTGTGCGGATCATGCACATAGGATCTTGTCAAAAAGGTTGTTAGCTGCCTGGCAGCATGATATGCGCCAATGTGTGAAATCCTCACGTACTGGTTGAATCATCATAAGCGCATCTCATTGTCGAACGGCTCAAAATGGCTGGAGACGGATTGGGGTATCATTTTGGCACTTCTAAAGGAACTCCCTCGACCGTGGAAAAATTGCAACTTGAATCGAAGAATGGAGTGTTGTGCACGAACAAATGAGAGGCCATATTGGCCATATCATTGGTTTGGTTTAAGGGAAATGTGGAGGACACGGAATCCCCCCTTTCCTCGTCCAAGTATGAACGTTTGCTTCCTCCAAGTTTCCCCTGAACCAATTCTCGGAGGTTATCTACGGTGAAAGATATGGCAGAATTGTCTTCCCAGAATTGTAAGCTGGATCTGTAGAATAGGGTGGTTCCGTGTGCACGAACACATATTTAAGAATGTAACTGTAACTGTACAGCATACATGGCCCACCGTGATCTGATATAGTGACATAGTGGGACATAGCATACTCTGATATAATCGCGTACTACATTACATTACATTCCATTCCGCTAGATTCCAGACCATTCCACTATATACTATATTGCATTGCACTACATGAAATTGCAGTTCAGGACATTACGTTTCATTCATACACATTGCCCTGCACTATCCTAACATCATCATCCACAGCTTGGTGGGAAAGCTATTGAAGACCCAGCAAGTCACTGGCTGGTCATTTATAGTCTTCAACCATCAATGTTTTGGCGCATCTTCACCCACTCCTAGACTTGTGTGGCAAAAGCAATGGCTTCCGTTAGATTTTCTCATAAATCCATCCAATGACCCAGCCCTGAACCCAGAACCCAGGGGATTCTGCTCAGAATGTCTGATTTTGAGCCACATGAATTCGAGCTCCGAGAGCATGCACCATTGCACTCCACAGGTCCATCGAAGTGTCAGATGTTTGGCGATGACCCAACGAAACAGTGGTTCCAAGTGGTTCCAAGTGGCTTGCAGTTCGTGATTTGATTTGCATGTTTTTGAGGACAATATGGGTGCCAAAATGAGCATATCTGGTTTGATGCAAGTAATGACATGTAATGGAATCCCTATGAATCCCTGATTCTTATTGATTCTCAGGAACAAGATCAGAATGATCTCCTTCCATCTTGATGGTGTTTGGGAATGCCGAGGTTTTGGATCATCCATATCTCCATGTCTTGGATCATCCAACACCTGTGTTGAGGCAAACACTTGTCCTTGAGACTGGAGGAAAACGACCCCGCAGCCGCATTTTGTCAATAGGGTTGCCCAAATAATTCCACCCCAAAAGCTATTTCCTCCTACAAGATGGGATCATTTCAATTACACATGGCGCGGCCTACATTGCAGTTGGATGGACGCGTGTGGATCATGGCCTGAGAAAACGAGCAGGTGCGAAGTTGTTTTACACGGAGCGTCATGGATGGTCATCTTTGAGGGTATGTCAGTGTGGGGATGCCAAGCACCATTGGAGAATACGTATATGTAGTAAGTGCATACAGATCCATAGAGCATACACACATTCTCCACATCATTCGAAACTCCCGGATGATTCTTCCTGTATCGCCACAAGGGACATCCTCTCTTGATAAAGCTTCTAGACTGCCAGTGCGTGCTCTTGGTCAGTGATGGGCACAAGGCTTCGATGATTGTGCAAGCACATGGCTACGTAAGTAAATGGGCAAATCGGTTGAAGAACTGGGCAAATGAATATGAATATGCAGCATCTATGTTTATAGAAATAAGAAACATGATGATCTATGTATGTGGGCCCGTTTGTCTGTTCGATTTACACATTTTCTTCAGGTTTTGGGGTACAGTACCTCATTGCGACCCAACCAATGCCCACATTTTACAAGACTTGTCTTGGAGTTGTCACTGCGCTGAAGCACTTCTGGCAATCAGCTGGAGAGTAAGGAGGGTAGAGCCCTGTTCCTTACGTTCCGGCATTTAAGAATGGCAACCTTTGTGTTTTTTTCATGCCAGGAAAAAAGTACGACATGCGTGTCTCAGAGTGGATGGAGTAAGGGCCTTCAATCAGTTGAAAAGATTTATTGCAACTTTTGAAGTCATGTATGCTGGAGCTTGCTATGTATGTACTACCGCAGTTTCTTTGCACGTTTGTGCTGTTGATCTGTCATACTTCCCATGGAGCGTGCCATTTCGTTTATTGCTTGACGGACCCAGAGAGAAATGTGACAGTGTTTTTTCCTAGTCCAGGTTCGCCGATTCAACGGCTTGCTTGTATCAAAGATTGGACCGATTGTCTTTTAGCATCTGCAAATGGGGAATGTGACATGAACATCTGCGAAGGAATCGGCAACGTTTGCGGGGACTCAAACCTCTTGTAATTAATTATATTCCTGGCAACCTTAGTTCACAAATCTCAGTGCTAAAGTATCGAAGGAACATGAACCAGACATGTTTGACCATTTTGCTCAAGGACCCACAATTCGGAAAATCCGTGCTTGCAAATGAGGGAACTCGGGGCAATTGTCAGAACAGGATCTTGTTTTTGTTGCACGCAGAATGCAGGATTCCCAGGTATTCCCAGGCCCCAACATGACAATGTTTTTTGCAGAGGCATATCACCTCTATTTAATTGATCCGCTTGTCGACAGCTATGGTTTTTGCACAACGGCGATCGCTGTCGGCCTTTTCTTTGGCTGTTCTGGTGATCATCGGACAAGTGAGCGTCTGGCCCGGGCCTCAAAGCTCTGAAATGTGGTGGTGACCTGTCTGTTAGAAATGGTGGTTGTACCAGGGGATGGGATTCATCAGCCCCCTATGAGGCAACGGAATATGGAGACCATAGGTCACCCCAAGCTGACCGGATATCTCATGACCTCTCCAACTATACTGTATATTTGACAGTTGTTGGGTTTTTGGTCAGATCGACCATTCCAAAATCGAGTACCCCAAAATGCGTCCGTACAAAATCCAATGGCTCATAGTAAAAGTGATTGACACATAGCAAAAAATGACCAAGATCTAGCATCCCTGGATATCCCTGGGCTCAAAAACGATTCATGTGCTATCCATAAGAATAAACCATCCCCAATTGATCAACCATTTGGAGGCTATATCATTGCATCATCCATTTCGTACATGGCATGAGGTGCTTCGCTGGAGCATCGCTTCAAGCGCCACTACGAAGGCGTGATGGCGTGATGAAATGGGATGCTGTAAATGGTCAGAAATGGTATGAAAACGGATCCCAAGTATATCCAAATAATGTATATATATATAATATACATATGTATAATGTATATATATATAATAGTAATGAATATATATATATATAGAATATCCAAATAATATATTCAAATAACATATCCAAGACATGTTGCTTCAACGGGAAGCTGATTGATTCCAGGGCATTCCCACAATTTCAGTGTGCTCATGTTTCTTTTGAGACTATGCGAAGCAGGGGTTACATAGAGACCGCTTGCTCCACCTGTGTTCCACCTTAATGAATTATTTCTTCATGTTTCTTTGTCAAAAGGAACTGTTTTGGGAGAGTAGGATCCGCAGGGGGCTCAATTTACCCTGACAGAAGTGGAGTTCGTTTTGAAATATGATTTCCCTCTTCAAAACAAAAGCTTTGGCTTCTCAGTTTGTGCTGAGTTCATGTGATGTCCGGTGTTGGCAGTTGGCCAGAGAGTTGGTCCCTGTGGAATATCATTGTTTGCATTCAACTTATTACTTATTCCATCTTTTTGCCATCGCATAGCCATTGTTTCCAAGTCATTCCATGTTTGGTGTTTTTTTCATGTTTCTTCTTGGCCTTGTCCCCTAGAATCCCCTAGAATCACTAACCAGCACAGGCTCACCGCCCGGCAGAGCACTGGCATTTCGGTGTCCGAAGTCACCACGGAAGTGCGGGGCGAGGCAGCGATGGCAGGGGCCCAATCCGGTACCAGGGCTACCAATGGGATGGGGATCAGAAACCAACGGTCGTGTGTGGGTCAAGACTAAATTGACTAAATAAGCCCCAAATTGGGCTGTCATTCACATCCCAACAGAACCATTCTCTTCGTTTTTGGGATGTGAACCAAAATTTAAAAGGTATAAGGGTTTTGACTCATTCCCATGTAGGTTGGGGTATCTGCAATTTTGTTCCGAGAGAGGAACCCAAACATGTAAGCAGTTTTCAAAACCCCTGCTGATTGATGATTATATGGAGTTATACTATCCAAGTCTATTCTAATATATTGGGGATTATATATCACAATCCATTCTGGGAATTCCTATTCAGCAGGTGCAAAGGAATCACAGAGAGTTTTGAACACTACTCATGTAGTTCCCAGTTTTAGTGTGTAAGCTGCAGATGTTTGTGACATCCCTTAGTCATAGTCAAAATCCACGACTTTTTGTAGGTCAACATCTCTACTATTGGTCAACATCTCCTTGTTGCAGCCGTATTTTTCCCAGCGACAGGAGGGTACGAACAACTACCGTCTCTTCTTCCTGGCAAACGACAAAGAGATCTCCCCATGGCACGATTTGCCTTTGGCCTCTGAGGAGGGATGGTCGACTTTGTTGGGCACTTTTTTCCACCCAAAACCACAGTTTTTTTTGTTTGTGAAAGAAAAAAACCTGCGGCTTGGGGGCTCTTGATGTTTTAAAATTTCAAATGTTTTTTTTTTGAGATTGGCTTAGCAAGGGGGATGTCCCAAAATCCGTGGCAAGACTTCCGCAGGTGGAGGGCGAATATTTCATGGTGACCGAGATCCCGAAGAACACGAAGCCAAAGATGGAAATCGCCACGAAGGCCTCCGCGGGTGATTCGGGATCGATCTCCACCAAGGAATGGCATATCTGAGGCCTCTTCGGGCATGGTTGGGAGAAAGCATGGTTGGGGTTGAACCATGTTGAAGCCCTAATTCGGATAGATCCCAACAGTGGAGTTTCAGCTGAGGAGTCATTGAACCCCATCGCCCAAGACACAAAGATGCTCAGCTTCACAGAAGCGAGGTTTGGGTGCTCCAAGGTGACAGAATCCTATCACAGAATAAGTGATGTCCAATTTTATGGTCATTTTGTTCATGGGAAAATGATGGGAAAATGATGGAAAATGATGATACACATTGATAAACCATGTTTTTGTTTGGGTGCCTTTTCTTAGACAACTCCATATTTCACTGCGCCACTTTTTCGCGGTGGAACGGGAGTTGAGGCCCCAGAAAGGTGATGTTTGAAACAAACTCTGTTTGATAACATAAATCGCCGTTTTTTACATGCCTCAAAATCCTCGACTTTTCTTTTCCAAACCTTGGCTCTTGCTGCAAGGAAAATGCTTGCTTTCCCACCAGTAAAATATGGATCAACCATGATCAACCTGTCAATCTGTTACCTGTTGCTCCAATCGTGCTGATACCAGCCTTTGGAACCTTCCAGCCTGTGACAGCATCCAGATCCGAGGAAGGGAAAGCTGCGAGAGTATCATGGTCTTCAGCTGAGCTTTGTTGCGAGATGCAGTAGATTGAGAGGGAAAACCAACGAAATTGGACGCATTTCTTTCTCCGAGAATCGGTATATAAAAGTAGATCCTGAAACTATATTATCTATATTTTTGTTGGGGGGCCAAAAGCCAGGATTTCGATCCTTCCAGCCTTGAAGTGGGGTCCAAAAACGGAGTATAGCCCAGCTTTTATATTTGAATAGGCTAAATGATCAACCATCAGTTTTGGCGGGTTTTCCCCCCATTTTTAGATACTAAGCCCTGGTACCTCAGCATTTTCAAATGTACAGGTCCCATCTATTGGAACTATGGCTACTTGCCGCAGACCTGGGAGGCGAGTGGCACCAGCAGTGACGCATGATATGTTTATGCTAGCGGCGCTGTTAGCGACCCCATAGTAAAACGCCAATTTTATATTTCCCACTTGATTGTGATAACGCTCACTAGCATTCCACACATGTACAAGGAGGCACATTGGGGGTGGGTTTGCGGGGGGTTTGGGGATAACGTTCTTCTCGCGTGCGTGTTTTTTTTTTGGTTTCATACTTTCTTTATCTTTCTTTTGTGTTTGGAACTTCTGACACGCTTTTGATGCTACGCTTGTAACATGTTGTTGGAAGTTCTGACACGCTCTTGAGAAACTCTGATGAAAGACCTGGCCAAGATGGCCAACAAATGCCGCTGAAGATGAGAAAAAAAGGAAATTTGGCATGGAAGCGAGCTCGAATCACATTATTTGAAAGAAAAACCTTTGAAATGCAGAATTCCAATGGTAAAAAAAGCATCGCCTTCCTGTAAATACCAATGAATCCTGCTGTTGGGCATGGGTGGGTCCTTGTGGAAATGGTGCAAAACGCAATATTCTTGAAAGATGACTGATGAAGCCATTTGCAAATTTCCCAGGGTCGCTATTGGCGCCGGTACCATGTTTATTCATGTCACTTTACTGCTTGGTCAGTGGGTGAGTGATAGTTTTGTTTTCATCAAATTTGTCATCATAATCAGAGTCATAATTAGTCATAATATTAATCATCCTAATCATAAACATAATCATGGTCATCATCATAAACATAGTCATCGTCATCGTCATCCTCATCCTCATCATCAGCATCATCATCATCATTGTCATCATTTTCTTCTTCTCCCTCTTCATCTTTGTCTTTCTGTGAAAGAGTTTTTTCCCTGTTTTTGCTTTCTTTGTTTTTCATTTTTCCGTATATAGTAGGTAAGTCAACCACACCAAACTAAAATCGGTTGAAACACCCACTGTTGTTGTTTGATCCGTCCATTTTGTTGCTAAACACCACGCCTTCCCCAACCTGTTGACTTTTTTTCAAGTAGTGCTGGTCACAACTTTTCTGACGTTTACATCCAAATAATCCGAAACATATATAAATACATTGAATCTGCAATTTTCTTGGTTGGATATACCATGTTCGTGCTTGGTATACGCATATGATATTCCCATTGTAAAGCCATGTAAAGCCCACCTTATCCCCATTTCTAGTTGGTAATTTGTGTCGAAAGGAGTCCCCATGATTCGAATCCGTAATTAAGGGAGCAAATGCAGGACACCACGCATGTTTGAGTACTATTTGCTGGTTACAACACCCATGGTTTCCTGCAAGATCTCCCTTAAATTAGTCCCATCCTTGATTTCTATTCCGTCCCCCTTGTTGACCATTATATTCCCACGTTTCTACAATTATTGCTGCTTCTGCATTCAGTATGTTGTTTAGGCTATCTCACTTGGACATCACACAGGGAATCATGACACCAGCCGTCTTCAGGTGCTTCAGGGATATGCACAAATCATGACAGAAAAAAACATGGACGCCAAAGCATCCCATATACCAAAGCCTAGGTTTTCAACATGAACGCTGAATTCTGGATCTGATGATTTTAGGATATCACGTCGACACAAAGGGCCGGGGGGCGTTGTGAAGTTCGCTGCCAGGATCCAGAGATAGAACACCCAGAGCTGAAGGTCAAGGGCGACAACGACCCTGTGGATGTGGTGCCTCGGCCCATGGATCGCTATATATCTAGAGAGCTATTGTACCCGCCCAGCAAAACATTAACATTAAAATTATACTATACAGAAAAGAATTAGAATCGTTCTGGAGTCTAATCAATTGGTTTAGTTTCCATTGCTATGTTTTCTTTGTTGCTAGAAGGTTTTCCATTCTTTCCATCATTTGAATCGCTTTCAATTTTTCGGATGTTAAAGTTTTTTGAGCCATTCTTTAACATCACAAAACAGTTTGTGTTTGCCTTCACCATCAGGCACGGGTTGCAGTTTGATCCTTACCTGGACAGGTGGAAATTGGCTCCCGGGCACATGAACAAGGTGAAATTGCTACGGTCAAGGTGCAGCCGGATTGATCCTGGGAAAATGTTGGGAAAATGACGACCCAAACCCAATAAAGGTATATAGCCTATTCAAACAGGCAAACCCAGCTGGACCCATAGATTTGCGGGATTTGCGGCCTTGCAAGTTGAAAAAGGCGACATCCATCAAATCTCTTCGGTCATACAGCTCTTGTCTTGCCGCTGTCACTATGGACTTCTGTTATATAGTTTAGTTTAATTCCATATCTTAAATCATTTAATCAACAAATCACCAATCCCAGACACAGGTAATTTTCCGTTGCCATGCCACTTCTAGGGTCCGTTACGCACCGTCCGCAGGTGCTAGGTGCGCTGGCCATGATCGACGATGGTGAACTGGAGCGTTGTTTTGTTTTCTTTGATCGCCTCGATGGGTAAGGGACACTCTTCACTGCCTGATTGAGAACCCCAATTTGTGTAATGTGAGTAAATAGTAAAACACCACAATTTTGCCATAAATGGGTGGGTGGTAAAAATGATTGCTTTACTAATATTACCCGAAATGGTGTTATCAGCTCCATGACTGGCTGCTGGGAATTTCCCGTGGCCTAAATAAATGGAGGTTCATAGCTGGGAAAATCATGGAACTAAACGAGGGGACTTTTGATTGATGCATATTCTTGTACATGTTGAATTTCAGAAGGCTGGGTGCTAAATTTCCAAACCGAGCCAAAGCAATTCTTTTGAATCCACATCCCCCGCAGCTAGTGATAATAATTGGGTTCTGGAATACTTCATAATCAGACAATCAGATAGAAAACATAGACCCTGCTCTGAGTTGGGGGTAACATGGAAAAGACAGGTCTTCCCCCCCTCATGCGGTTTTCAGGTCTCATGCTTAAGAGGAAACCAGGTACAACTGGGAGCAGGGCCACCATCCAGGACTGGAAGATTCTGGCAATCTCAACAGATGACCCCATGGCATCCCAGCTGTGCCTTGGACAAGACCCTGGTTGTCAAGCCTCCAACTTCCCTTGTCCCAACATGTCCCAACCAGAAATTACTAAATCCAGATTTGGAGGGAACAATTTTCACAGTTCCAAGGATTCCAAGTGCCTGGAATTGCTTGAATCTCCCATGGCATCCCGTGGCCATTTTTTATCCCATGAAAGTCATGGGGGCCCGGTGCCACAGGTCCAGCGTGAATGACGTGGAGTCGAAGCTGCCGGGGTACGTCTCTGGCATCCGGGAGTGGTTTCGGTGGTGCGCCCTTTCATGCCATTGCTGGTGACATGTTTTTCATGGTGCTGCCCAGTTCGAAGTTGCTTTATAAACCCCGTCAATTCATGTTAACTATAGGATACCATAGGTATATCTACCATAAATCCCAGCTATGTATAAACCAACTTGGCCATGGGGCACCACCTTGAACCTGATTGGTCAACAAGATCCTTTTGGCTTGTGGATGTGGCTGATGACCGTCCCGGATCTACTCCATGGTATTGTGCAAGGGATCCGCAGAAGGCAGCGTTTGAGTGCGTTTGCCTTGAGATCTCTCCCGAACCCTAATTTTTGGCCACTTCATTTCCAAGAAAGTACTGCCGGCTTGCAAATGTGAATTCATAATCCAGCAGGTGCAGATGGCATTTTCCATTTTGGGTCTGGGTATCCATGCAGGGTCGTGTTGTAGTTTGGGTTCACCAGGTACAAGTCACCCGATGGAAAGCCGTTGAACAGTTTCGGCTTTGATGAGCAGCCGGTGGACACCACCGGAGCTATTGAGGCTTTGGGATGCCAAACTCAGAGCCTTGTGATGGATGGTCTGTGGATGGGAAAGGCTGTTGTTATCATACAACAATACCAAACAAGCCCCCCTCAAAAATAGAACCGTCAGATTCAGTTCACATAGGGCCGCCCATGTATATCATATACACGAGAGTTTGTCCATCTAATGGAATCTAATGGTCCTTGGAAGTGATCGCAAAGGCAGTTCGTGTCTTGCTTCTATATCTGGCATATTTTCCGTTTAATTCACAATATTTTTTTAAAAAGCCAGACACCATTAACTATCGTAGACAGATAAATACATAAATAAATAGAGACACATGCACACACACACACATCTCTCTCTCTCTCTCTTTCTATGATATTACAGATGCATCATTCCAGTCATTGAAAACCTTTAGGACATTTTAGGATTATAGGGAGATTTCTTCCCAGAAGGACAGAGCAATTGTGAAAGTTCATTTAGAAGTGGATGGCCCAGTAGGCTTTCCACTTGCAAGCCCAATAGGCAAGGCTTGTCCTAATACCCATGTGGATAGCTCATCTCCCTTTAACTTTAGGCGGTGGTCTGCAAGGGCTGTTGGCTATCACTATCACGAAGTAATATATGATAAACCGGCAAGCAGGGAATGAGTCGAGTCCTATCTTCATCAAGGACATTGTTACCCCACATAGGTTCTGCCGAAGATAAAGTTAGAGTTTCCAACAGTTTCGAGAGTAACATTGTATTTTGCAAAGAATGGCCGTTTCGAATTTAAACAAAGACGAACCATACACAATACATCTCCATGTACACACGTACTCTATACACGACACATATCTACACATCCATTTTCATGTATAAACTCCAACACCCCATAGATACATACGTAGATACATACGTAGATGAAAAATCCAATCTAACCTTACCCGTCTCGGAGGTCATCGAGGAGACCCACGGCTACTGGAAGAAACTCCGTGAAACGGGCCACGGCGGCCTGTGGGTCGGCTGAGGCGGTTGGGGCCATCGGCAGCCCATCAGTTGCAGACATGGGGGGACCCAGTTGGTAATCGTAGAATTGGTATGGGTTGGGTCAAAGGTTTAACAGGAAAACCCGGACCCCCCCCCATATTTTCTGGGAAAAAGGTGGAAAAAGCCATGGTTCTTGGTTTTGATTTTGAACTCAATCAGTCAGTTGCTAAGACTAAACTGCGCATGAAACATGGGGATTCATCCACAGGAAAAGGGTGGGTATGACCTCGCAATCATGGCACCACATAGGGCTTGATCAAAAATTGGGTATACCATGGTATACCCGTATATTGCAAAATTGCAATTTCGAATTCTGGGTGATGATTAAACCATGGGATATTTTGGGCGATTATCAGAAACACTGTAGGAGGAGAATCGATGAAGCATTTCTGGATGATGTATTGATCAGTCGGGAAGACGGACTTATCTCCTTCCCCATGTGGTGATGTCAAAAATCACATGGCCAGAGGACATATCTGAACAGTGGTGCAGCTTGCCATTGTAGATCAAATACTGTGAATAGCTCACCTGACATGTTGAAGATAGTCATAGTTTCTGGCAACATTTTAGGGTTGCCGTGCCCCAGTGTTTATCCCTGCGCTTCACATTTGGCGAGAGCGCTGCGAAAACTGTGCGCAGTTCTCGAATCCGGATGTAGTAAATCATTGCCACAGCAGAGGGAATTGGCTTGTTTTGCCTTCTTAGTTGCCAACATTTTATTTGGGGTGTTGGGAGCCCGAAAAATGAACTAGTGTTGAAGGTGATGAGTGAGCAATCTTTGGGATGTGGGACATGTCCAGTGTAGCGGTGCCACAATTGTCACTTTTGGCTTCTAGAACAGCTGCTTTGAGAATCGAAGACTTTTGGGCCATACCCACCAATCTGTCAATCTGCACATATCTGCACAATTGAGCTGCTCATTGATTCGAGAACTTGCTGCCACTGCTCGAAACTTATTTTTTTCCACGTGAGCACTCACTGGTAAAGCACCGGTGCCCCACCAGAAGAAATAAGGGAACATTCATTGCCGAAAATACAGGTAATGCTTCAACTAGCAGTTTATTTTTTTCAGTACCCGAAACAAAGGACTTTTCTCACATTGACTCGGGTGTTCGAAGATGGCTCACGCCTCTGGACTTTGCTTGGGCTTGGAAGCGTGGGCGTGTTCAACGGAGAAACGACAGGAAAACCACGATGTGATTCCAGAGTTCCTTGCAATTATTCCCCCAAGCCCGGATTTCCTACTCCTACCACAGACTATGAAGTGGGGGATTTAAAGGCTTCAGCATCTTTTCAGCAACTTTTCAGCAACTTTTGGGACTAGGAACATCTGACAAACAGGCAAAATTCAAGTGGCGGTCATGTCTCCATTCTCAATATCTACCAAAGATCAGTTGATGACTCCGCCCCAAGCGAAGGTTGCAGCTGGTCGCCGATCATTTGATTAGTCGTCATTTGATTAGTCGACCAGAAAAAGAAAAGGCAGCGTTTCTGGTGCATGGTGGCATGGTGCCCGCTATGGGTCAAATTGTCTAAGGTTCAGTGGACCGCAGATGGGCGGGTCACCAGATTTTACAGGTGGCAGCTGGGGCAGGTCCTGTTGGTTGACTGGCGCAGCGTTGTTTGGACCCAAATGGAAACAACTGGAACTGCGGATCGAGATCATGCAACATGATCCAACAACCCAAACATGTTCGTACAAGTACTAAAGATGTACCATGATGTACCATGATGTACCCAAGTCAAGTAAGTCTGAGCTGCAAGTGTTAATGTCTTGAAACCGCTATTTTGATGTTTCCAGGATCCTGTTGTTACTGTTGTTTATGTCAAGAGGCTGCCATCAAACCCAAAAAAGTACCATGGAACCCCAAAGTGCGCACTGCACCGGAGTGCATATCGGAGGACATTTGTGGGTTGGATACTTTTCTGAAAGTCAGAATTTCTGGAATGGTTGCCTTTGTCCCACCCATGGGCCAAAGGACTTTTTAGGAACAACATCAACTTTCATCAGGCAGAGTTATGCAGCGTTTAGAGATCTAGTCTTGAAGCCTTCGCAATGGCCATGGAAGCCATCACACCTGAAGGTGCCCTGGGTCGCCTTGAAACCATGGGCCATCATGGGCCGGTCCCTACTGGTCAACCATGGGAACCACTAGCTGAGACGATGCCAACATGTTTTCCAATCCATATAATGTGGCTACCCTCTGGTAATTTAACATAGCTATTGAAAATCACCATTTTTAGTGGGTAAATCAACTATAAATGGCCATTTTCAATAGTTATGTTAGTTTACCAGAGGGTAAATGCAATGGGGATATATACCAAATCTACAGGATTAATGGGACCCGATGCCAACCTGCTATTTGGGGATGGTGAATACCAGGCTTTCGCGCTGATGGTCGGCGTGTGAACGAGCCCAGGGGCATTCAATGCTGCGTGGGAGGCTGGGGGCGGCGTGCTTGTCTAAAAAGGGGAGCACTGTACACTTATCTTCCACTGTGCCTCCAATGATAACAATCATACCGGGTTCTTCAAAAAAAACAGCCATCACCCAAAAAGTTTCAGCCTGCACCGGAAGCCCCCGGGTCCCCTATATCAACGTTGCTAATCATCACTTCTCAATGGGCGGAGCCAGTCTGGCTGTTTTGTTTGAAGGCTCCGCCAAGCGCTGCTTTCACACAACATCGAAATTGGGGGACCAGGGGTGTCTAACTGTCCTCACTCGAGTTCAAATTGGATGGCTGTTTTTTTTTGAAGAACCCGGTATCATATATATATCGAAGTAGACTTAGTATATTGCCAAAGGCGATTTTGTCATTGGGAAAATTGTCATCAACCATAAAACTTGTTGTTTTTCTCCGCAAAAAAATCAGCCAACCCCCCCAGGCCATGGTAGAGAAGCCGATGGCTATGCTGTCTTCGAGCTAGGGAGTACCAAAGTACCTTGGATGAGTTGCTGGAACCTGGAGACTTTGTGGATTTTGGATTTGATTTCCTACTGGAACTTGCAACTTTCACAACTGAGGGTTGCATGTGGAAGATTTTTTAGGTGGAAGAACTTTTCATTTTGGGAGAATCCACTGAGGCAGTGGCCTATGTTTATGGTCCCATGGAGGTGGGGATCCTCGGCAATTGTGATGGCGAAGATTTCGATCCATGGGATTTTAGAAAGGGGGCGTGCTTTCAGGTCCGCGATAGGATGTCTCAAAATATGGCTATGTGTCCAAACTATGGACCTAAAATTGGATGAATTAAGATCCTAAAGACGACATAACAGGACCAGCTTTCTGTGGACCCCTTCGCTCTCCGCATGGGTCTTTGCCCCTGGTCGAGGCGAAGCAAAGGTCCCAAAGTCTACATGACCGAGCGACGCTGTCCTGCACACTGCGCCTTGGATTTGATGGTGATGATGACGACAGTGCTGACAGGGGTGACAGTGATGGGATGACCATCACAATGGCGGCAGGATCCTTCTGGACCGAGGTCCACTGCCACCTTTGCGACGGTGGCGAGAAACTTTGGCCGAAAGGGGGATCGACAGTCTGGGAGCCTGAGGGATGAAGGAGTGTCAGCACCAAAGGATGCAAGGTTACGAAGGTTATGGATGGTACACCTGCTATAGTATGTATGGGTTTATTCGTAAAATCATGTGAAATATAGATTCTAGTGCTTGATGCGTGTTTTGAGGTTGATTGGTTTTGGATGGTGTTGGATGTAGCTGCTAGGTCACGCGATTTGTTTGCACAATTTGCCAACATTAGAGTAATAACGGAATGGACTGAGAGATCTGAGAGGAGCTTTTGCTGTGTCATGTCACGAAACTTGAAATCACATAGAAAGAACTTGCAATATAGAAAGAAGTGCGCAATATAGAAAAAGTGCTTGCCGATCATTTGCAGAGATCTACTACACACTAATTACTACTAATTACACGATTCTTTTCCATTGCCTAATCTTGAAACCTGCCCAATCCTATTCCTGCCCTTTGTTCGGTTGTGCGTTCCCAAGCAGCCCAGGTCGCAGGAAAGGTCCATGTGGCTGCAACAAACCTTTGAGAGCGCCATTCTGCTGGAGCAGCACCTTGGCAATTACCCGAAAGGTGTCATCAAACATGGACATCCCCGAACTCAATGGGGGATTGGCAATTTTTTTCCTTCCGCTTATCGAAGGAAGTTTAGAAGTCAAACTTCCGACAATATGGACAGATGAAAAGCAGAGGTGGGAAGAATCAGAGAAGAGAAGAGAAGAGAAGAAGAAAGAAAATCAGAGAAGAGAAAGAGTCAGAAGAAAGAAGATCCAGGTGCGCAAAAAGGTAGGAAAGTCGCGAAACACCGTGTTTCTCCAATGGTTTGTGGCCGCGGAGGGTCGAAAAGTAGGCTCGCTAAAGCGGCGGGTGCGGAGCCAATTGGGGAGATGAGAGATGAAAAATTGCACGCCGTTGTGGCGCGAAGCACATGTCCAAGTCAAAATGCACAAAGCAACACATGTTCGGAGCACTTTTGGAAGTTGAGATGATGAAAAAGTGCACGCCGTTGTGGCGCGAAGCACGTGTCCGTGTCCAAGTCAAAATGCACAAAGCAACACATGTTCGGAGCACTCTTGGAAGTTGAGATGATGAAAAAGTGCACGCCGTTGTGGCGCGAAGCACATTTTGAAGTGAACATGTACAAAACACACCATGCTTGGAACACATTTGGAAGTTGAGATGATGAAAACGTGCACCCTGTTGTGGCGCGAAGCACACTTCGAAGTCAAAAGTGTTAAAAACTGACAGGTTCGGAGCACTTTTTGAAGTTGAGATGTTGAAAACGTGCACGGTGTTGTGGCGCGAAGCACATTTTGAAGTGAACATGTGCAAGGCACACCATGCTCGTAGCACTTTTGGAAGTTGAGATGTTGAAGAATTGCACGCCGTTGTGGCGCGAAGTGCATTTGGAAGTGAAATGCTAAAAGCACCATATGTTCGCGCCACTTTGGACGTTGAAGCGTCGTTTTGTGTGGCAGGCGCAAGGGATTCTGCACCCTGCTAAAAGTGAGCAAACCGTGAGGGTTTTGTGGCAGTTTCAAAAGCGTTGGCAGGCGTGGGACATTTGAAGAGGATCTGCAAAGATGCATGTTGCGTGGCAGGCCCAGTACAGGAGACATGGTCAGCAGAGATGTTAGGAGGTCAGAGCGCTGATTTCCTCAGCAGGTTGCATTTTGGAGCATCAGATCTTCAGGTGTGCTAAGATGTTTTTGCGTGACAGGTGCAGCACTTCGTATGGCTTGGCCTCACTTTTTCGTGGCAGGCGCAATACTGTAGACACATGGACTGGAAAAATCGCAAAACGCATTGGTATGAGGCCGTCGGCTCTGCACTCAACTTTCCAAAGCTTTGAGACAGATAGATAGGTAAACAGATGGTCAGATAGATAGATTAGATGGATGGATGGATGAATGGATGGATAGATAAGTAGATGGGTAGATAGGTAGATAAGAAGATAGATCGGAAGATAGGCACGCAGATAATTAAGAAATAAATGTATATATATATAGATGGATGGATGGATGGATGGATGGATGGATGGATGAATAGATAGATAGATAGATGGATGGATGGATGGATGGATGGATCGATCGATCGATAGATAGATAGATAGATAGAGGGAGAGAGAGAGAGAGAGGTAGATAGATAGATTAGATTATATTAGATGAGATGAGATTAGATTAGACTAGACTAGATTAGATTAGATTAGATTAGATAGATAGATACATAGATAGGTAGGTAGGTAGATAGATAGATAGATGTGATAGACAGGTAGATGGGTAGATAGACAGATACGTAGACTCAACCACCTTTCGGTCCATCAATGGGTTGGCTCCGCCATCCGTGAGTCACAACAACCAAGCTCTCCTATAGGTTTCCCCGCCACCGCCTTGTGCGGTACTACTGGTATACATATCCCCCCCGAAACGAGCGCCTGGGGTTGTTGTGGGAGTCGGAGTTGTTCTTTCTTTGGGCTCGGAGAGGATGGGATTGAGGGCATTGTTCACGGCCCTGCTGGTGGGGATGATCATCAACAGGATGGTTGAAAGGGGGGACACTTTTGTTCCACAGCCGTCTCCCTGTGGTGAAATGATCCCGAGCACAAGTTATGTGAGCCCTTTCACAGCATTTACATGGGGTTTCCTAACATTTCCTAAATAGGGGAACCCCAAATCATCCAAGTCATGGACGACCATTGTAGCATTGAAAGCCATGGTGACTTGGAGATCCCCCATTTTAAGAAACCGCGTTTTCACCATGTGTGAGCTCAAGTAAGAATGGCAAGACAGATGATGCTGTAGATGCAAGGGCTAAAAAAAAATGTCGTCAAGCCAGGTATCCCCGCTCGCAGATTCGGCTCTTTGTTCAGATCCTTCAGGTGAGGGTTGCTGCCCTCGTGTGGGTCAAGTACGGAATGTGTATGTATGTATGTATGTATGTATGTGTGTGTATATATATATACATATGTATATGTATATGTATATGTGTATGTATATGTATATGTGTATGTATATGTATATGTATATGTATATGTATATGTATATGTGTATATATGCTCAATTTCACCAATTTTCTGGATGGTGCCAGGCAGAGGGCAGCCCAGTGGCAGCGGCCATCAACGCGGCCAGGGAGCCACAGTTGTGGCAATGAGTTTCATGCATGAACACGTGAGGAAGTGTCAAGGTTCCTCACATGTTTGCGCTGATATTTTGACTAATGGTAAACACGTGTGATTAGTGGTCATGAAGGGGTGTGTTTTCCAGTTTCTTGCTGTAAGTCCTATCTTTTTGGAAGCCGAGTGATTGGTTTTCTGGATGGGAGAACACTTCGATTCGTGGTTTTGGGGGACTTTCCAGACAGGCAGATGGGCCGACTTCTGTCAAGTTCAGACTGTGGGGAACCATCAAACAGCTTAGCTTCCCAGTTTCCACTTTCTGTGTTTCTGAGACTGTTCAACGCGCAAGAGATTTCAAAAAAGAGTTACAGTACACCGGCGAGAGACCCCAAACAGTGTGGGGGATAGGGTGTCAATGTAGAAGATACAAGCAGCAGTAGCTACGGATACAGCAGATCAAGTTAGACATTATCGTAACTGCAGCAGTAGGAACTTCTTTTGTCACAGGAGCAACACTATGTCTACTGACCAGGATCACACTTGGGTTTCCACAAGATCTTCTTGCACGGACCTGTGCAAGATCATGCAAGGACCTCTGAAAGGAATTCACCAGGATGCCCACAAGATCTTCTCACAAGGACCTCATGCAAGGACCTCTTAGAGGATTTCACCAAGGTTTCTGCTAGATTTCCTCACAAGGACCTGTACAGGATCATGCAAGGACCTCCGAGAGGATTTCGTCAGGATCTCTGCTAAAACTTCTTCCAAGGAGCTGTACAAGATCACGCAAGGACTTCTTAGAGGATTTCATCTGATTTCATCTGGATCTCCACAAGATCTTCTCACAAGGACTTCTTCAAGATCCCAAGAAGCATTTTACGCAAGAATTCTTAGGGAAATGCCGCGCCCCAGATGGATCCCGAGACCGCGACCCACACTTTGCGCAAGCCTGTGCAGTCGAAATGCACATGGACATGTCACGAGCCATTTTACGCGAGAATGCACAGGGAAAACACCGCGAGCATTTAGAGAAAAATGCCGCGCCCCAGATGGACCCCGAGACCGCGACACACTGTCTGGGGGAAAAATGGCATGGTTTAGTAAGGCGGTGTCTTAAAAAGATTCAGGACCCAAAGTTGTCATGCGAGTCATAGGCCAAACATGGACACCAGGAAAACCCCCGGAGTTCACACTCTGTACAACGAGTTTCTAACCTCGCCCAGGCCACGTTGGCGTTGGCCGATGCTGGAATTCCCATGAGAGATCTGGTGGTGGCATGCACTGCCGGCATGCCACCTGGCGGATGTGGCCTTTTGAATGGGGAACAAAACAGGGATTTTGCAGAGGTTTTACGAAGATGGATGGAGTGGGACCATTTTTGAGACACCCCCATTTGTCAGGAGATGTTGGGAGCACTGGAAGGCGATGGAAGTCATGTATGTGGTTTGGGCAGTTTCATGGGGAAGACAGAAGAATCTTCTTTTTCACTTGGATGGACTGCCGTGTGCCAGCCAACTCCATCCAGGTTGGGACGGAAACCAGCCATGGACTTGAGTCGCGAGGAGCGCCAGATGTGTCCACAAGCATGTGGGGTCAACTTGAAAGATGCACTTGTCCATTTTGTAGGCTGGCAGACTATTCAGAGAGCCACTTAAAGTACATGTCACAAACTCACTTAAACCAACAACTGGGAAACATTTTCTAGTGAATCTATCGTGCCTCACTTCCAAGTACTCCTTTTCGCCTAAGACAAACATGCCAACTAGCCTGGCAAATCCACTTCACCCCACCAGCTGGGTGCAAGAACCAGAAGGTTAGGTCTGGTTTCGCCGGACCTTCGAGTATGCAGCACTACCGATCCATCCGGCCAAATTATATTCAGGGCAGGCTTGCCCTTCGACATTCATCATAGTGTCACATCAAGAAGAACTAACAATACAAACAACATTTAATAACCCCTGCTCCATTTTTTAAAATATGATTTCTCATGATATTTCCCCAGCTTTCCCCCAATGCCAGGAATCTGTTGGTTTTCTCTCCCCCATGTCGGCACAGGAGGAACAGGCCGGTGGGGCTGAGATCCTCCTGGCGTCTCTCACGGGGGCCAAGCGAGTGAGCTTATTGGAGGCGGGGCAGGACCTTATTTGTTTTTTTTTGCAGAAGATTAAAACGTGTACAGTACATATGTCCATGATATGATATCTTTTAAGTAACAATATACTTATATAGTTACTGTAAAAATTATATGACGTTATATAATAGGTTATACATGTAGATATATACACATATACACACTGCTATCAACACATTATAGATACAGATAGAATGTGTATATATATATATGATATATGATATATGATATATGATATATGATCTGATATATGATGTATGATGTATGATATATGATATATGATAATGTATTGTATTGTATGTATGCATGTATCAGCTACATTCCTCCTCCAATATGTGCCCAGGTGGAGTCGAAGGTGCCGGAGGGCAGCGCCTTCACACAGCTCTACGAGATGGCGCTGCAAGGCATGGTGACCTAGCGGTGACTGGGGAGGATTTGGCATGACATTCTATATATATATACACGAATATATGAAGAGATAGATAGCTATATAAATATATATATATATGAATATGAATATGTGTGAAAATTAATGAGGAACTGAACATATGTCTGAAAATTACGACTTTGGTTATTTTTTTGGGGGTCAGTTTGAACCCCCCAAAGCCAATGTAGAGCGAAAAAGGCGTAAATTTGTGAGACAATTAGACACTTCCCTGCGTAAATGGACACAAATGGGCGAGACATACATGAAGTGGTCTGGTATGCCTCAAAATGATCTAGGAACACCCCCGAAATTGAATGGTCTTAGGAACCACTTATACCCTCTAGTAATTTACCATAGCTATGGAAAATCACAATATTTAATACCTAAACGACCGAACTAAATTAAATGGATCTAACTTCTAACCGGGCCATTTTCAAATTGCTATCTGTTAAATTGCCGGAGGGTATATTTGCTTTTCCACCCGATCCCTCTGTAGCTGCGCCGCAGGCTGTCATGCTATCGCGGAACAGATGAGGAGCTGGCAATGGAATCCGCGAATCTTTTGGGATTTTGAGTCGTCCCAATCTAGGTCTATAATGTATATATGTATGTATATGGACGCATATGTATGTATCATATTTGTTCACCGAATTCTGATTTTACGACTGGGTCTCAGAAAAGAATCAGGAGATATGTTCAGTTTTTTTCTTGGCGCAGGTTTCATTAAATATATATATATACACATACTTATTCTTATATACATATATATATATATACATAATATATATATATATATACATAATATATATATATATATGTATACATAATATATATATATATATACATAATAGACATATGTATATATATACATATACATATATGTTATATATACATATATATATATGTTACATATACATATATACATATACAAACTGTATATATATACATACATACCTACATATATTATTTATATGGATACACATATACATACTGTCTATATATACATATATATATATATTATTTACACATACATACTATCAGTATTCACATACTATATAATATACATATACTATACATACTATACATATACTATACATATACTATACATATACTATACTAATACTATACTAATACTATACTAATACTATACTAATACTATACTAATACTATACTAATACTATACTAATACTATACTAATACTATACTAATACTATACTAATACTATACAAATACTATACAAATACAAGACTAGACTATACTATACTATACTATACATACTATACTATACTATACTATGCTATGCTATGCTATGCTATGCTATACATACATACATACATACATACATGCATACATACATACATACATACATACATACACACATACGTACGTACGTACGTACGTACGTACGTACATGCATACATACATACATACATACATACATACATACTTTCATACTTTCATACATACATACATGCCTACCTACCTACCCAGCTACCTACCTACCTACCTACATACATTCATGCATACATACATACATACATACATGCATGCATGCATGCATACATACAATATATTTAGGTACACACACATGCATACTATATATAGATATCTACATAGATATGGTCACCACATGTTTGGAAGCCTGGAGGACTTGCCTCCTGGAGCATGCCTCCGAGGGTTTCTCTCTGCGGAAGAGTCGGCGCAAGGTCGGTGGTATCGGTGGTTAAGTGGGATGCCACTTGGAGAAAAATCGCAGGGATCCTGTTTTTGTGCTTAATAAGTTAATAACCCTATAGTAATCCCCAAATAGATGGAACAGGAAATCACCATGAAATTAGTAGGGATTTACTTTTCCATCTCATTGGGGATGACTATAGTTAATAATGGGATATCCATAGTTATTACGGGATATCATAACCATCATGGGATATCATACCATAGTGATAATGGGAGCATATAATAACCATATACACAGACCATAATATATGTGGGATTATAATATATAACCATAGTTATTATGGGATATCCAGGGCAATGAACCTTAGTTATCACTTTTATTCTTTGAAATTCCCATTATTGGGTTAAGAATCATAGTTAGCTCATCCATGTATAGATGGGACTTAGCACATTTCTTAATTTCTTAAGCACTCAGCTGGTTAGTTAGTAACCCTGGTGACCGTAAGTCTCCATTCAGTGGGTTGTCCCATCTATGAATGGATGAACTAAGCATGGTTATGATCCAGTGACGACCCGTGAGATGATCCTCCAAGCAGGGGGTGGCCCGTACGAATATCATGTAGGACATATCCACCAGATTCCACCAGGCAACTTGGCGTATCCGTATGGAGAATGAGTGATAGCACCGGTGTGTCCGGCCAGGCCTAGAAGCCGAACTGCTTCTCGGAGGACCGTTGAGAAAAACTCCGCCGAGCGGTGCAACTCTGGTTCCTACTCCAATTCTGGGATCGTTTAGGGGGGTCAAATGTTTCAAAAAATCCACATTCCACGCATGCCTTGAGAAAACATCTCACCCCACATTTTGGGTACTTCAGCCTACGTCGTGATTTCCCATAGAGATCAAATGAGGGGGGGTCAGAACCAGAATCCCCCAACATAGTCGCTGAGGGTTTTAAATGGGGATGGTAGGTGGACATCATGAAACTGGGAAGGTGAAGAGCAGGGTTCCAAACGTGACCCACAACTCACTTGCTCAAGACTAACCAAAAACAATCGAAGTCATACACTACCTAACCTCCCAGAACTTCCGAGAACTGGAAACATGTTGCTTGGGAAACAAAGGGAAAATTGACATCCACAATTTCAAGCGAAAGAGAAAAACCACACTTTTGACAGCTTTTCCCTTGCCATGCCAGATTGCCAGAGGGTATTCTAGAACAATTGGTACTTTAAATTAAAGATATGTCACTTTGGACTAGGCTTTGGAGGACGTCCGCAGATAGGATGAAATTTCAAGAGGATGAAGGTTCGAGAGAATCATTCACAATACGGGGACAAAAAAATTGTCGTTTGTGGTAGTGTTTGTTGTTTTGCTTTGCAGTGTGATCTATATATTGGGATTACCACACCATTTTGTTCAATTCGTAATCTTGCGCCCCTTCACACACACACAGCATGACTGATTCAAAAGGTGAAAGCCTTGTTCATGTTTCTCAACTCTGACAGGCACCATGTCGGTCAGTTGGCTCAGCCCAAAGTCAAGCCGTCAAGCCCATGTCGGACATCACCAGCTTTCACTTGGGCATTTTTCTCAATGTTTCCACAGACTTCAGCCAACAAAAAGGCTGGAATCCACCAAGCGGTGTATCCGATGTATCCATCACCATCAGCCAAACGTCGCGGAACCAACAGCTGCAACCTGCCCGCCTGGCCTTCTGAACAACATCATGTCATTCTTGATCAGTGCCTTGGCTTGAATTGAGGCAAGCGAAAGGATGGTGAGTGGTATGTTTGAAGGCGAGATGTGTCCAAAAGAGTTGTACGTGAATGTAAACACACACACACAGACACATGCCATGCAGGAGAACATCATTTGGTTGGTTGTTTCAAACATTTTTTGTGTTACACTCTCAAAAGTGGGTGATCCACATTGACCCTCCTATTGTGGTGAAGCTAATAGTGACAAACCATCCCCGAGAACTTTCCAGACCTGGGTGGAAACATCTCAATCCAAGGTTTATGTCATCTATTTTACAGCATCGGATATGCTCTATAGACTCTAGGGCACCAAGTCCTATAGAAACAAATCAAACATGAGAATCATATCAAACATCCTCTAATATTCCCACATTTTCCATACTTTCACAGATTTTCCCAAGGTTTTCATGGCAATTCCCGGTAGTCAGATCCACATTTTCTCTTCACCACCAGTTGTCAGTTTTCCATCAGGTGATGGCTCCTTTCGCCAGCGTGCCAATCGTAGTGAGGCTGGTCTGTGGTAAGCTGCTGCAACGTCTTTTGGGAAAGTGTTTGATGTTGTTCATGTGGTTTCAATTTTTAAGCGGGGGAATTTTCCAACAAGCCAGGTCTGTTGAACAGTTGCGATTGTGTTGCATGATGGTTGTTTGAAAAATGATGGTTGTTTTCAATGATATTCTGAATGATTGGTAGTGTATGTGATTTATTGTCAAGTTATGATAGGTTATTATTACATATTATTACTATTCTTATCGTTTTGGTATCATTATTTTATTTTTGTACTTGGTTTAGCCGGTTTGTTTTGAAATACTGAAGATTTGCTGGGGTTCTGGGGTTCTAGGTTGGTTGTTGAGGGTTTGGTTCATGGCTTTGCCGACCCAGGCGGCTGCGGAGGCTGAACGCAAGGGTGACCCAGAGACCAAGCAACAGTTATTCCTTTATTTTTAGTTCTCCATCTCCCTCTGTCTCTCTCTTTCTATGTGACTCTATATATATATATATATTGATTTTCGACTCCTTGTTTGTTTTTTTGTTTGTTTATGTTTGTTGTTTATTTATTTCTGCAATTTATTTTTAATGTCTTTTGCCATGGCTCAAAACTATCGACCGCCAAAAGACAATTCAGTGGCTAATTCGTGATTTGGGCTGTGTGCTTTTATTTCGACTTGTCTGAACAAAGTAGAACGAGCTCATAGCGGATTGCGTTCGTTCCTGTAAATGAGGAGCCGAGGGGAAATTTGCACCATTGAGCATGTCAGGTTAGTGACGCATTATCAGTCAGCCGGTGATGTGCGTTTTCTTGGGTCAAGCTGATTGAGAAGTGACCAAACCCCTAGAGGGTACAGTTCTGCACTGCCATTCATGAGGATTGTCCGCCACGGATGACGAGGATAGAATCTCTCTTAATCCCTCAAAATGGCCCCTTAAATGTGTGTACTTGTATTAAACAATCCCTACATCCACCATAGTTTCTGGGGGATGGTTAGTATATATATATATAATTCCATTTAGAAATCCATTCATCATTCATTATCCATTCAAAAATCCGTTCAAACACCCATTTAAAAATTCATGCAAAAATCCATTCAAGAATCCATTCATCATCATCATCATCATCCTCCTCCTCCTCATCCTCATCCTCATCGTCATCCATAGATTATCAATGACAAACCGCCCAGTTGGTGCCCAGTTCGCACATTTCTTGTCGCCTCAGTGTTGTCGCCATGGAGATTGAGATCGAGATCCGCGCCATCTCGGGAGAGCTGGAGATGTCCTTCACCATGCACCGCGGCTGAAAGAAAGGGGAAAACTCAGCTGCCATGAAAAGGGCCATGAAAACATGGGGAAATGATATGACATGATGATAAATTTCGTAGAATTGGAGCTTTTCCGCAAGCAAACCAACAAAGCCACCCATATAGTTGGAAAATCTACCAGGTGCAAAGTTGAAAGAATTGGACCTCAGGGTTCCCTCATCAACTGGCACCGGGAACCCTCCAAACTTGGGGCTGGACCCACATGCTTCAACTAATGCGTGTATATCAGAAGTTTCGGTAGAGGTTCCAAGTTCGTTTGCCTTTTTGTCAACTAACAAAGACGACGAAGATCTAAATCCCACCATTTTTGATTCCAGATGCACTTCCCAAAAAGGCACACACACACATGCTTATATATTAATATATATATATATATATATGTATATGTATATATATATATATATATATATATGTATGTATCTGTGTATGTACATACAGGTATATATATATATATATACAGAAATATCAATACTTGGAGGACCATCTTAGTTGGGAAACGGATAGTAGCCATTGCAAGCTTCCAAGTGGATTTTCACCCACATGGATTACAGTGTAATTCCAACTGAGAACCATGGTCAGTAGCTATCCCCCGCCCCATCATTCATGATCTCACCATATCCAGCTTGAAACCACTAGAGCCACCTATCAAATGTAGTTACTTCTACTAATATAGAACCACAATCTTTCTTTGCAGATTTGCACCGCTTGTTTAAACTTGCAAACCACTTAACATGGTCCCTCTTGCCTCAGAAAATCCATTGAAACCGTTGAAAAAACCACCAACTTCGCCACTTTTTGACCCGTGGTCTCCCTACATATTTCTCGGGTCCCTGTCCAGTTCGCAGGTTGGACACCGAGCACTTCCGGGATTTGCAGCAGCGCGTTATTCAGCAGCTGACCTCTGAGAGGGGCCTGCCACGACTGCTGCTGGAGGGGCAAGCCTTAGAACCGCCTGCAAGGAGCTCCTTGAAACTTGGGATTGTTTGAGGGTTGGGGGTCAATTTTCAGTCATACATGGAGATATGTGTAAAACCAAAAAAACAAATATTTATTGGTGCGCGCCCCCTTGCTGTCGGCCGGGGTCGGCGGATGTATGTGTATGTGTATGTGTCTGTGTATCTGTATCTGTATATGTATATGTATATACATATATAACTTACATATATACATATATACATATAGATACACATACTTCTATAATTTGTATATACCCATATACATATAAGGACCATCACCATCTTGGGGGGAGGGGAGACCACCAGACACTGGGCCACACACATATATATATATACATATATATATACACATATATATATATATGTATAAATATATGTATATATGTATATATATATATATGTATATATATATATATATATTGATGTGTATGTATATATATATATAATATTTTTTGGATATATATATATAAATATTGATGTATATATATAAATATTGATGTATACATATATATATAAATATTTGTGTACATATTGTGAAATCAACACTGCCGATTCGCAATGCACATCATCTTCATTTCACTTGAGATCCAAAGAGTAAGGGTTACAGCTTATCATTCTCTTGCAGCTGGGTGGCTCTGTGAGCCCGTAGTG
>Ga0126342_10001791_pt1 | contig 31605 bp, 27 predicted proteins | sample Cyp1metagenome_FD_92528 | JGI IMG/M metagenome (GOLD analysis project Ga0126342, IMG submission 92528) | Coral microbial communities from Lord Howe Island, Old Settlement Bay, Australia - Cyphastrea 1 metagenome | ecosystem: Host-associated > Invertebrates > Cnidaria > Coral ...
CAAGCACCTTTCAGTCCATCAGTGGCTTCGCTCTGCCATCCCTGATTCACAACAACCAACCTCTCCTATAGGTTTCTTATTTTTGAAACTTCCGCCACCGCCTTGTGCGGTACTACTGGTATAATATATATATATATAATGTATGTATATATATATATATATATCATACATATATATATATATAATTTGTCTATAAAATTATATTTGTGTCTAATTTATAGAAACCTATATATATATAATTACAGTATATATATATTATATATATATATAATATCGCATCATGTAACATGTATCTTATGTGGCCTCGCTGACTATACTTACTCACAGTTTCAGCGGTGAGAGAAAGGACGAAAAGCAACCACAAAACAAATCAACCAGAAAGAAAGACTCTTTCTTCGGTAGACAGTATCTGAGGCAAGAGTGGCAAGTTCTGCTACAAACTGATGCACGCAGTGATCCCAGTCTTTCGCCTTCTTTTGCCTCTTGTTACTTGTTTCAGCGGCTTGTCTCCGATCCTGATTAGGATTGCATTGGAGAGGCAGCCTTTCATGATGATTTGTTTTTTTCTTCTAATTCTCCTTTGTAGTTTCCTTCTTTATATATGATTGATCAGCCTCGCAGCCTCCCCCGGATCATTGCTTAACTTTGGCCTGACCCTTTGGCTGAAATGCACATGGCCTAAGGGCCTAATATTTTCAGCCCAGGCTAGGCATGTTACAGTATGCACAGTACAAGCCTGTCTGCTTCGTCTTCGTAACATGACATATGTATGGATGTCTGTATGTCTGTCTGTATGTATGTAAGCATGTATACAAACGTAGGGAAGCGATCAGTAGGGAGCGCTATCAGAGAGTACAATGCCTTGCAAGCATCGTAGGGAGCACTGTTAGTCTGGCCGAAGGTAACGCCCCAGTTGCGATTGGCATCCACGCCAGCCACGGCTCCATGACACAAATAGTTGCTCCGATTGCTCCGTGTTTTGCGCCACATGCGATTCACCTCCCAGGAATAGACATAGCCATCAGGGTTGACTGGGACCAGCAGTGTGAAGAGGAAGTGCTGCAGCATGCTCTGCACATCAGCGCTTGCATCTTGCACTAGTGAACCTGCTCCGCTGTAACAAGCCATACCAGTACCAAACCAGCACGGAGACGTCAAATACACAAAAAATGTATACTACTAGTATCGCATAGACCAGCAGTGCGGAATCATAATATGATCCCTCCAACCACTTTTAAACCAAACACCTTATGCCTTATGGCTCGCCCCACGCCTGCGATGTACAACACTGTCGATGTAGCAATCCATTCCCGCGAGTGGATGCCACCCTCGAGGAAAATGCAAGGCTTCTCTGCCACATTTCCACTTGGGCTGGTGATCTCCAGGACCTTAGCCAGCACATTTTCTGGTGATCTCCGCTGGTGACCCCTGGTGTCATGTGAATGTGGTGTCGGTGTCATTTATTAAATTTATGATTCATTGACGAATTCATTCACACTGTCGTCACAATATCATGCTGGCCATGCTGGCATTCGCCAGGGCACATTCTCTTCCAGGATTCCGGCGCAAAATGCAACAAATCTGATCAAATCTGATCACAAATCTATGTAAATCGATGCTGTCTCGTGACCTTCAGCGGCCTGCCCTGCCAGGATCGGCCGATCTCACGCAGAGTCACCAGATTTGGGTGCTGCTGTGCAAGAAGATCAATATATCCTTGCCATTTGCCGTGCATCTGCGGTGAGATATTTGGATTACAAGCTCTCAAATATTTAAAGCGAGCCCTGTCTTAAAGGCATTAACATAAGTTTCTGGACGGGTGGGCAGGAAGTTGTTTTCCAACAGAGCATGCTTGAGTTCCGGAACCGGATTAGGCACTGAACTTTCACAAGACCTGGGCATACCTGGGCTACAAGGTAGTACAAGGTTGTGTAAATGCACAAGTGGCCTGAGGAGTTGAACTTTGGATCGAGGCTACATGAAACCTTGCACCATTGTCTCCAGGCAGTTTTGCTTGTGTAGCGCAACAATGCGCAACTACGCGCAACTTACTTTGCCATACTTTGCCTATGGTTGCAGTGCGGGGAAGGTTTCAAAATAGGTGCTATCGCCTCTCTATCTGCATCTACACAGTTTGTGTTTGAAGGCGCTCACCTGTGAAATCTGTGGAGGCGCCATGGAGTTCACTTCTTGAACTCCATGTGGCAGGCGTTAACGCACTGAACAAATCCAACAAACCCGAGGCCGTTTTAGGGTTTTAGGTGGGTCTTTCGAAAGAGACCCCCTTAGCTTTGAACTGCGGGGCATAATTCAACTTAATTGGAGCAGTCGGGCCCACTGAGTTGGAAAGGATCTTTTCAAAATTTCCCAGCACAAATCCAGTCTTGTTGCGAATCCCACAGCCAAGGTAACTTGGCCGATTCTACAGGCATTTATGACTCACTTCTGACGAAGAAAAAGGTTCAATTGCACGCATCAATGTTGCCACCTAATTTCAAAATACATTCGCTTACGTTCTATCGATGGCGAGGAAAATCCTACAAATCACGACTTGCTGTGGAAAGCATGAAGTGCGAAACATGTTTGCGGTGACAGGTTATCACGAGTGTCTATACATGCAAGCTATCCCTACTGGGTGAAACATGGTGTCACAATCTAACAATGTTGTCATGTTGAGTGTGAACAACAGAATTGAAATCCGTGGCCAAAGGCAGCTCAAACGCAGCCCAGGTGCGGTGGATATCATCCAATGTGCGGTAGTCCTGAAAGAACTCTGTCAGCTGTCCTGCATTTGGAGGTGGAAGTTTGACTCTTCCTTGGCCTCCACAGCACCAACTGAAAACAAGAGCGGACATTGAAGAAGGAACCCTTGAGACTCTTAGTCCAAATCACAAAAGGTATGATTCAGAAATAATGAATGAACTGAACACGAATGAACTTGAACCCAATTCTAAATGCGAGGACATGCGAGGACATGCGAGGACTCCAGTTTCGTCCTGACCAGGGAGTCGGTGGAGGCTTGGTCTCTTGATTCGGTAAATTGCAATTATTTCCAATCCAAGGAGTAGTAGCAAAGAGCTGACGGGCACGAGGTGCCATGCCATGTGCTACGCTGACAGTTGCTGCTACCGTGCCGGCTCAAGCAACTAAAAGGTGCTCAAAACAGGAGTTCAGTAGTGGTCAGTAGTGCTCATGACTCATCAGTTCACAAGGCATCCATCCAGATTGCTGGACTGATGGAGGCTGATGCGAAAGCTATGATATGACGAAATATGATGAAATTATTTTACAGCAACTACAAGTAGTATTGATTGCAGAATGCTGTGCCGTTGCAACTCCAAGACCAGGCAACCCCATCTGAGGACCTTGCCAGCCACAAGCCCAGCACAACTGGCAAACCGCCAAGCATATTCCACTGCGGTGGCCTCAATAGGGAGAGCACGGTGCTGAGTTTCGCGCTCAAAAAGCTGCAAGGAACCTTTTGAACCTACAAATGGTCCAAATAATTCGCGTGTTTTTGGAATCAAAGAAATTCAGAAGAAAAAACATTGTAAAACTTTAGAACAGTTTAAAACATGTTGGAATTTGGTCATGCGTCCCTCAAGAATTAACTTCAAGTCGCTGTCCAGCAGGTTTGGCTGGGGCACAGGCAGAAGCGTATCCCTCAGACTTGGCGCAGCCTGCAGGTCATCAATGCCGGTTTCCAAACCCGGTTTCATATGTGTGACATATGTCACACATATGATATATATGTTACACATGTTTCATATGTTTCATTGCTAGGAGCTGCTAGGAGCTGCCAGGAGATCGCTGCATTCAGCTATATTCAGCTTCAGGCCAATCTTAGAATCCAGGACAAAGATGCGCTTGCGACCGGCTGTAGCACCTTATTACTGACGGCTAGCAAGATCTAGCAGGCATGCAATGGATTGCAATCACGATCAATAGCCAAGTCTTTCTCAAACGAATATGGAAGTCATGTTCGGTCCGGAGGGGAATATGACATCAGTTGAAACATCTGCACTTTGTTGGCACTGGTAACATCCGTTGGTGGGCCTTGGATTCCCTCTTTTTGCAATCTGGGCACTGGGAACATCGCCATCATGGAGGGCTCTGCGTGCTTAGCAGCCCACGTTGTGAGGCTCTGACCTGGGGCCGGGGCCATTAAGATGTGGACAGGAGACGAACAGAGATGAACAGCAGCCCGAGCTCCAAACAAATCATAGTTGGCACGACCTGGGATGGATCTCGGTCAGACCGTTGACCTATGACGACCCATGCCGACCACCTGCCATCAAACTCCTGTGGTCCCCAACCGTATAGAAGATCAGTGCCTGAAGTCCACAAACATCCACAAACACTGCAGTTTGTTGCGATCCCACCGACAAGGGCTCAGCAGGTTTGAGAAGTACCCAGTTACAAGCATCATGCAATGAAAACAAATGAAAACTAAAATCGTATTGCATGAATCAACAGCTGCTGGGGGAAAAAAGTCTCTCCGGACACTGTTCTTCATACTTGAAAGCGTGAAAAATCAATGAGCATAACAAGTCACTCACTTGCGCATTGCATGACACTAGTTTGTGGCAAGATTCTGCACTGCACAATACTACGCACTATCAATGAAATTCTCATTGCCTGATTGATGGCTGCGATCAGCTCGCAGCTCTTTTGTTCTCTTTGCTTCGGAGTGCCTCTGGATCCTCTGGCCACTGTTGGCCGCACCTGACCCAGGCCTGACCCATCGGTTCGCATCACCTTCCTCTTTGAGGGCTCAGCGAGGAATTTCCAGCAAGGGAGGCTTGGCCGCACCCGCTGCAAGTTCCACAGGCGACTTCTCCAAGTTCTCCGGCCCCATCTCCACAACACAATACGCACAATAAAGACCTATGGCCTATAAAGACCTAAAGCAACTCGAATGGTGAAGCAGCAGTGAAGCAGTTTAAGCGCAGAAAAGCATAGTAAAGCACCTACCTAAACATGTGCAGAGTCACTCTGGTCCAGGCTTATTTGTGAACAATTGTTCAAAGACTGGAGGGTGCACGCGTACTTGGAAGATTCATGCGACTAAGCAGTAATCAAAATGCTCACCAAAAAGGGCCAGCTAGATGAGATCTCTGAGGCCCGGGAGCAACCAAGCCTTGTGAACCATGAAAATGTGTGTTTCATATTGTTCCCAAGTTTCTCTAGAAAACCCTCTGCCGAAACATACCAAAAATACCAAAACATACCATAACTACCGACATGATATCATACTCTGAAGCTCTGAAATAAGTCCCTGAGTTGTGTGGTTACCTCCATGGTGACACCCAGACGTGACTGACTCTGACCTACGGGTTCTGTCTAAGCCGCACGAGCAGCGGCAGAGCTTGGCAGTGGAATGCTCCGGAAAATCCAAAGCTCTGCGGCCGCAGGCAGATCTGACAGGGCGAGCCGCGGTCAGCCGCGCTCAGCCGCGCTCAGCCGGATCGAAGCCCATGGAGCCCTGGAGAGGATTTGGAACGGCGTCCCAGGTCACCTGCGTCGCTGATCGTCGCTGATCGACGCTGATCAACGCCGATCGACACAAGATACATAAGCTCTGATGATCTCTGATGACCTCGATGAAAGTTTGTGCAACATTCTACAACCCTCATGTTACCCAACTCATGTGCAAAACCGAGGCGACCGAGGGCCTCCTGGGTATAAGAGCTTTTTCATTTTGCTGCCTCCAACCATTGATCTCATCCTCTTCAAATAGGCGTCCTTGCACAGCCCAAAAAGTGCGGTAGGAGGTAGGGAAAAACTTGCAGGGAATGAGTTCTTTGGTCACAGGAGACGTCCTCTTCATTTCGGAGCCGCGTTTCATCAAAGCGTTGCTTCAGGTCACCCGTGAAGACATCGTACTCTTTGGTGTACATTGCGAAGGAGTGGCTCCTAACCACCAGGAGCATCGCACAAGTTTTCCATGAGCACAATTTCCAAAACATTCAAAGACGATGGAAAACCTAGCTGTAGAGATGAATAGAGCTGAAGATTCTGAAGGGACACTAGATCTGCTCAAGAACTACCGATGAGTCCGTGAGGATTGAAGTCAGACAACGCATTAACCGTTGGCCATCACATCTCGTGAATTTCAGCAAAGCAACTGACTGGCTTTGGTTGCCACTTCCACGCGGTTGTAAACAACCTGGCCCAGCGTCCACTTTCAAACACCCTCTGCTGAGCGCTAATCAATCAAACCTCTTCTACACAGGTGGCATTGTACACGGCCAAGGTTCCCAAAAGCAGAACCCTCACACACATTCGCAGCAAGTCAACACAGCATCTTGGCCTCTCATGTCATCTCAACTCGTGTCTTTTCAACGTATCACAAGGTTTTCAAGGTGGTTCAGGAGTTGAGTGCGCGCTTTGCGGCGTCTGGCCTTGTTGCTTAGGTTCCACGGTGGCTCCAACGTCAGCGTCTCCCCTCCCCTTGCCAAAGGGCTTCGAGGATTGGAACTGCCACGCTCCAGAGGGTCTCCTCACAAGTTCGCTCAATTTCGCTCATGTTACGTATACTCACGGCCGACATGTTTCCACCCGGCCTTGCCCTGGTAGGGTTCCTTGATCCTCTTTGGAAACTCCTCATGGCTGAAGCTCAAGCCAACATAAACATCATGAACAAATGCAATTCTTCCGGGATGCCCATGAAGTTTCTTCATGAAGTTTTTTCATGGGCTTTCTGCAACACATCGCAGCATGTTGCAGTATGTTACAGAATGCGGGGTCTCCTCGCCGATGCCTCAAAGAGATGGGGCCAACCAGGCGAGGATTCTTGGGCGCCTGAGATGCCAAGATCCCACTAAGCATCACCAAGCATCAACAAGCATCAACAAGCATCAACAAGCATCAACAAGCATCAACAAGCATCAAATGGAGAAGATGAAGAATGTTTGGCTGTGGCCTTGTATGCTGTGGTGTGACAAATCACGAGAAGAGACCAATCCCATCTGATTTGAAATAACGCTCCGTATTCTCCAGCTCCACACCCTGAAATCTCCTGAATGGCACCAAGGATCCATCTTCAGGGCGAAAGCAGAGGTTCGTGCCATGCGCATCACATCTCTGTCTTCAGCTCCCGCGTGCAAACTCAGCATGCCAGGTGACACCCAGGTCCTTGGTGCGTCTGCTCCATTCCTTGAGACGACCTATCCCACCTATGCTTCCTTTTGTGCCTCTATCAATGTGATCCCTGCGTGCCCAAGCATGCGTCGAGTCTAGGGAGCTGGCGTGTTCAGTTCGGTTACGCAGAATCGGTCTGGCAGAGCCTCCGTTTTTAGTTTCTGCCTCGGTGGCACTTCACGCACTTCAAGAGGCATTTTGTCGCTTGGTTGAGAATTGGCTGAAGACAGTTAATTATGGCAGTTGTGGGGCACAAATGAACCGACTAAATTGTTCCTTTTCGGTATTTTACCATCCCGACATGGGTCAAGAATTTTGAGCCACTATGCCATACGGTATTGCCATCCTCTCCAGTTGCTTCCCCCCCTTGTGCACCATTTTAGACCCCAAAATTTGTTTCTACAAATGGAATCTAAAAATGTATTGCCCATGTCATACACCGAGTTCCAACCCTTCTCGTGCCGAGGAACTCAAGAAGCTGCTGCCTTTGCCGCTTCATCCTCAAAACACGTTGATTTCTTGCAATCAACCCACAGTAAACGCGCAGTGGGAGCTGCAAATTGACTGCACGGATTCCATCGATTGCAGCGATCGCGCAGGCAAGTACTGCAGACATGCTTCTTTGCTTCTTCTTCCCTTTTCTCATTGGCCCTCTTCTGCCTTGGCTCTTGATTCCACGTCACTCCAAGGAACTGTTACCTCGTGACTCTATGGACTCTAGACTCTATCTCTTGACTTTTTGTGACCCTCGCATCTAGGGAAAATTGTCGCGAGATTGCGGTGGCCACGTTCATCCCTTCCTGCGCTTTAGATCTGCAGTCAGGGGGCATAAGAGTCAAATGCCCAGCCATACGTGCCCGGCGCATCCGAACGGCTTTCTTTCCTTCGGAAAAAGACATCGACATTGCATCCTCATCCCCACTCCTGGTCAGCAAAATTGAAGTTGGCCAAGGTTGCACGAATCTGCAGGCGGAACTTGCAGATACAGTACTGGAAGAATGTTCTGAGGAGGAATGTTCCGAATCATAGGAAAAAGGCAATTTTTTCAAGAATTTCCCAGAGCCTCATAGTACCAGTAGGCGTGATTGGCGAGAGTGGAACCGCATCTTCAACTGAACGTTCCGCGTGCTTTGGTCGAGGGTGGCCATTGGGGAAAGAAATGGAGGTGTCAGAAACAATGCATAAGAAATGGACAGAATATCTCGGAACTCCAAACAGTGTGGGCTGTGACTCTCTTGTTCGGGTAAATGTCTTGATGTTTTTTGCAACTCTTGCTTGGGAAGGCATTTTTTGCATGGGTTGCCAGCGGTGTTTTTTGCGACGGTGGAGGCCGGTGGAGGGATGCTTTTTGCAACAGGAAACGGTACTTTTTGCGACGGCAACTGTGTTTTTGGCGACGGTCGGTGTTTTCTGCTATGGTAAGCTGTGTTTTTTATGTTTTCTGCACGGGCTGCGCGGGGGGCGTGCTGTGTCGGTGGTGCTCTTGCGACGGTCTGCGTTTTCTGCGACAGCGAGCGGTGTTTTTTTGAACAGCTTGGGGCGGTGCCGCTGCTGGTGCTGGTGACCCTTCACTACCTTTCTATATACCTTTACAGGGTACGTTCTCTATCCCAGATGCTGCCTCTGTTACCCACTATACAGGCAAGATCACCGATAGAAGGCAAACACGATGACGATGACAATTCCACAACACGCAATAGCAGCAACAACGGGAACAACAGGAACAACAGGCTCCAGAGGAACAACATGAAGCAACAGGCGCTACAGGCGCAACGTTCGACCCGCTACCTACTACCTACGACGTACGTACTAAGGTTGATGGTTGATGAATTTGACATAAAACAAAGCCAGTTTCCAACGGAAAAACTAGTGACTCGACAGATTTAATGCTTCATACCTGATCATGAAGTTGATGGCTGTATGTCATTTTCCAGCATTTGCAAATGTGAGTGGGGCACCGTCATTCCACTTGATTGCAAGCAACGCAAAAGATACACGCACAAGATTCTAGCTATAAAACCAGGCCCACAGCAGGTCAAAACCATACGCAAGGCGTAATCTAGAATGCTGCACACAGTGGATGAAAAATATATATTCCACGTAAGTTGCCTTTCTGCGGGACACTGTTCTCAAGTTTGTTACAGTTACAACCCTGACGCTTTCCATTGCGCCAACGGTTACGTGCCAATTGACAGGTACTGTACGAGTCTATTATTGGCGCAATCGTAGCCAGCTTCTTCAGAGTTCCTTGCCCGATTGCTTGTTGTTCAATTTAGCCTTGTGCAACATGTTATTTCCTAGTTTTTCAATTGTCCCTCGCACGGGGGGGCAAAAATTCCAGTGCAAGTCCTTCGTTGGTCCTGCCAAACAGACCTCCCCAGCGTTCTCATTTCCCAAATTGCACATTATATGGGTTATGTCCCTGCTGGAGGACCCCGAAAATTCCAGCGCAGGTCCTGCACTGGAATTTTTGCCCCCCCCCCAAGACGGACCACCAAAATTCCGACAAGGATTTGCAGACAAGTCAGATGAGGTCTCCTCCTCCATTGATATCAATTGATTTGCCATTACATTTATCAATATATGTTCAGGTACAAAGTCATACGGCAAAATAAGTTTCAGATTGTATGGCAAGAATGGTTGCTATAGCGATTCTCAAACAAGGATCTGAGCCGCATCATATCTACCAGGAGGGGATCCTCAACTCCTGTTGTTTGTACAGGTTGCTGCCACTGTTGGATGGTGCCGAGAAACTTGTTTGGAAACACGCTTCAACTTGCATCGACCAATATGCCGAAGATATGTCTGTATGATTGGCTTTGATTCTTATGTGTACAGTAAAATGTTGTGTCTTTCGACCTCACACCATCACCAGGGCTACCCGCTTGCAGGGCTACCCGCTTGCAGCGGGTAGCCGCCATCAGCTTGGGCAACTTGCGCGAGGGAAGCGCTGTCACCGCGCCCCCCCGCCAAACTAATTCCATCCTGCTTGGCCCATCAAAACAACAAACCCACAACCAAAACGGATAGCACAACAGGCAACAGCAGCGCTTTGCTCTTGCTACATGCTACCCACCTACTACCCACTACCTCCTACCCACTATACTTCCATGCTACCCACTACCTACGAACTACGACCTGGACCTAGTACCTGCTACCTAACCACCTACGACATATGACCGGCTGACCACTACTGCTACCAGCTAGCCGTTGCAAACACACCGGCCAACCGTTGCAAAAAACACTGGCCAAAACCGTTGCCAAAAAAAACACCAGGACCCATTTTAGAAAAACACAGGGGAACTGTCGCAAAAAACACCGGGAACCGTTGCAAGAAAAACGCACCGTTGCAAAAAAAAACGGCACAGGCTGGAAAAAACACCAGTCTGGAAATACACTGGCTACCGTTGCACCAAAAAAAACACCAATCCTATTTGGAACGATCACCTTTGAACATGATCTGTTGATATTTGTTGTACAATGCCAATGCTTTCTGTATTTTTTTTGCTGTTGTGGAATGGGCTATGTTCACAAACTCTTTCAAACTTGAAAGTCTGGCAAGTGACATTCATCCTCGAAGTCAAAGTTCAAGTTTGAGGAGTTTCCTGGAAGACTTGACAAAGATATGAGGAACATGATGAGTTACAGATATGTATACTGCATGTGTATATATATACATATACATACATATTGTTACATCATCATGTTTGTTACATCATCATGTTGTCATTACTTTGCCTTCGATCCACTGTTCCGGTCAGGCATTTAGCCCAACTGATGCTCCTCTGGCAAGTGCCTTGGGACTGTCCCAGCCTGGCGACATCTGGCGCTTGCACTTTGCACTGCGTTAAAGCCTACCACAGCGGACCGCATCTGACCAAGAAGTCTGGCGCGGTGTCTATCAGATCCATGTCCAGCTCAGCCACTGCCCTTAGGTCCCAAAAAGGGCGGAGAAAAAAAACAAAACACCTCACTGGTCTGCTTTGTCCAAGAGACAGGAGACCCTTTAATATCTTTATATAATTGCCCAAGTTGCTCGGGATCCGCTTCCGCACAATCATCACCACTGATGCGAGCCTCAGGGGTATCAGAATATCACTTCGAGCATCCTTTATATTTTTATATTGAGATCTGAGAAGTCCAGAATCTCCCGAAAATTCAAAAGATTGAATGTGACAGGTGCCCCTCTGTTCTGAAAAGGCACCATCTCCGAGAAATGTCGATCAAGCATTGCCATACCCTGCGTATTCAGGGTAAGATAACCTCACGTCGAGCAAGGCATTGTGGCCACAATATCCACAAACTTCTGATGCAACAACAAAAGAAAAAGGTTCTGATCATTTCTCCGGTTGACTCCTCAGACTTCCCTAATGGAAAAAGTAACATGCAACAAGATCAACGAGCACTTGCATCTCAGAAGCGGTCGACGCCTCATGGCACTCGGTTGCACTCGGTTGCACTCATATCAAAATTATCAAAGCAACTGATCAAAACTGATCAGGACCCTTCGAAACTCCTCAAACACGTGGGGTGCAGTGGAAATTTACAGGCCTTGTAACATCGAAACACAATGAAACATATATAACTAACATTATGTAAATATATGTGATATGTTTGGTTATGTCAATGTAAGGCGCTTATCTTCTCCAAAGTGTGCATCTCACGTTCAACCGTCCAACTATTGTCTACCAAGGTTCTGAGGTCTGCGGGAACCCGATCTTTCTTGACAGCCAGGGCGGCCAGGGATGCCTCTGCTTCGACAAAAGCATGCCGCATCCAGATGGTGCTTTCAGTATCACCATGCTTCAGCTGTAACAACATGTAACAACCACAAAAACGAGTGCCCTGAAAGCACTGGAATGACACTGGAATGCCCGTGAGGAATACAGTACCCTGGCAAAACGGTGCACAATTCCTCAGCTGAGTCACTGTGGCGGTCATCCAGTCGTTCTTGCCTGAGCGTTCATCTTCTCGAGCTTGCAATACGTGCTCCAGCTGGATTTCGTCAGGGCAAGGGGCATCCAACTTGCCAAACCTGTGTTCAGGAACCCATGGGCGCAGAGTGCGCGATCCAAGCCAAACTCATGTCTGCTTCGCCGAACATATACCCAACAATTTACATAATTTACATTGTTACATCATAATCCTTTAATATCCTTTGGACTGATCATATGGCCTTGCTCTGTCACTGCACTAACCCTAGCCGAGGAGCTTCAGTGGTCGCGTGTGAGAGTTCTGCTGCTCCAGCTCAGCTTGCCTCAGGCAGGCAGGCAGGCTTGTCACCTGTTCCAATCGGTTCCACACACATGTTCGCGACATTGAGGATGTGAGGATATTTGGGGTTTACAAATGTCGTTGATGTTGTTGTCAAAGAAACGCAGGATGTCTTGCTCACAGCGCCTTTCATTCTAGGGGGGATCATTGCCCACAAAAACCTGCACTGATAGCTATGTCATATGGTTAGATATGGTTAGTAGATGTTCCATGATGTTCCTAGTATATGTGTAGAGTGTCCCAAGGTGCTCAAAGGGATGTCATACCAACATGGCATCATCTGGCCTTCGTTGTCCAGCCAAGTAGTCAGCTTGATTCACATGGGGGCTGTCCAGAACCCTGCGTAGGAAAAGTGTTTCTCGTAGTTTCCGGGCTGTGTCAAGGTTGATCGCAAAGCCCACCCTTGGATCAAAAATATCACGAGTTGCGCAGGCAAGCTTCACAGCTTGACAAGGTCCACTAAGTCCTCTGTCTCTGTCTCCTGTTCCATGACCTTCTCAAAACAACCAAAACTATTCACAATTTATCCTCAAGCTAAAGATGCTAAAGCGATTAGCCAAGCATCATCTCAAAATGGATCACAAGCATGATATTGTTGATGAAGTTGTTGGAGTGACTGAGAACCATGTTCCGATCCTCGGGGAAGCCATCGAAGTACATGCGGAAGATCACTTGGACAAGACAAGACAGGCATTCCTGAGAGTGACGAGCTGGTGCTTGACCATTTGGAGACTGTGCTGTGCTAAGCCCTGCCTGTGCAAAGACAAAGGGCATAGTGGACATGATCCACTGTCTGGCTGGAAGGTCGTGTTTCAAGCTTTCGCTGACCTTGACAAGCGATGTACTCGCGAGTTGCAAGTCCAATTGCGAGATGTTGCCCCTCGCTTTTTGCCCAGCGTGTTCAGTCATAGAAATCAATAGAAATCATAGCAAATTACTGTAGCCAAAGATCCTCCAGCTGGAGGGAATGCCACGACTTCCCTGTCAACACCCTGGATACTTCCACCACCTGTGGCAGAGTGGGCTGACTCGAAACCCTGTGAAAAAAATTGGTGCGGGAGGTAGATGGGACCAAGAAACTGGAACTGCCTCATTGCATAGCACTCAATGTTTCAGGATGTCCTGTTGTCAAATGCAGGAACATCATATCAACAATACGGAATAACAGTATAGGACACAACACGCAGATAGACAATTCAGAACCCTATCGTTATTTAAACAAAAACGCCACAATTTGGGCCCCAACAACAAACACGCAAAAAAGAGGAAAGAAAAGATATAGTACTCAGTAGGTAGAATAAGTTTGAATATTGGCACTAAGCATGAAGCCAAATGAGAACTCAAACATGTCAACAACATATCAAACACACACACACAGACACACACACACACGCACACATGTATCATAAAAACGGATTCTATCCGGGGTTATGTATCAGCTTCTATCAGTTTCTATCAGATATCTTTCCTGCTCCATTCCAGTCTTCTGAGTCTTCTCTTAAGTTTGGTCGTCCGATGTTTGCCTGCGCCGGGACACAGTGGAAGATTGCGCTGAGCACGAGCCTGCGCACTCACAACAAATACTGTAATACATGACGGCTTTTGGGCGCCCCAAGGACACCTGAAAACATTTAGACACCTAAAAAATAGGAGAAATTGACATCAATGTTCCACTGTGATGAAGAAGCACTTGTACTCAGAATTGCTCTCCGCGTTTACGTCCAACGCTGCTACACATCTGAGGAAAGCACCAAAACAGCGAGGAGCCAGTCCTCATCATAGAATTAGAAGCACAAGGTGGAGCCGTCCAAAACCAAAACACTTCACAACTTGCTTCACTGATTCACAACTGAAACAAAAAGGACTGGGGAAAAAATCTCAAGCTCTTCTGCAATCTTCAACAGCCAAGGTTCAACACACAGCTCTCGCTGACCAAGAACTTCTTCAACAACTGAACTCGTTTCTCCGAATCACTGATCCTCAGATGGAACAAGCTGGGGATATACTCCGAAATTTGGATGAATGATGAACATCAATACTTCTAATTCCTTTTGCAGAGGCAGCACTCAAAATGGCATCCCAATTACATTCTATGGCTCCATGATGCCTTACGGCAAAATTATATGCATTTATATGCATTTGTCACCTTGCCAAGATGCAGCCTATGAGACGAGGAAGCGCCACCCTGTCAGATCAGGGAAGATTGAATAGCAGCTATAGCATTTGGATCCCGGAACATTTCTGTTTCAAGCCACAAGCCAGCAAGCCACTTGAAAGCGTCATCGCTTTGCACTTTGCAAACTTGGCACGTCAGGGTTATATGTTTATATTATATCATATTATATCTCTCTCCGTGTACTATCTCTTTTCTCTCTATATATATATGTGTGTGTGTAAATATATATCTGTGTGTGTGTGCTATCTATGCATATCAGTATATCAGTATATCAGTATATCAGTATATCAGTATATCGGTATATCTATCTATCTGTCTGTCTATCTATCTATCTATCTATCTATTTATCTATCCTATCATATCCTATCCTATCCATCCATCCATCTATCTATCTATCTATCTTATCCTTCCCATCCCATCCCATCCCATCCCATCCCATCCCATCCCATCCCATCCTATCTATCTATCTTTCTATCTATCTATCTATCTATCTATTAATCTAATCTAATCTAATCTATCTAATCTATCTAATCTATCTAATCTATCTAATCTATCTAATCTATCTAATCTATCTAATCTATCTAATCTATCTGTCTGTCTGTCTGTCTATCTGTCTATCTATCTATCTAAGTAATTATTCTGTGTGTTTGAGTGCATCAATGTTTTGAAAGAATTCAAAGATTATTCCCGGCTGTGGCCGGCCTCTCTCGTCTTGGAGTCTCCCGGGCTCCCTCGCAAACCGAGCAATGCATCTTCGAGATAGTACGGCACTTCCTCCGATTCCAGGCGTTGCTTTGTCAATTTCTGGGGCTTTTGTGCGGCTGTGGATGGGTTTTTTCCAAAACATATTCGCCAAGAGACCCGAGAAACGATATCACCACCCTGCCAGCGGTCAATTTGTCAATCTGTCAATCTGTCGTCTCCGTCTGTCACAGATGGCCAGTGGTTTCATGTGTCGTCTCTCGTGACTCGTCTCCTGCTGCGTAGCTTCGATCATGCTTGCCTGCAAATCTACACGGCATTCACTTCATAACATGCCAACATGCTGCCTGATATCACTGACAATTGTGATTGTGGCGGACAGTTCATGTCATTCATGCGTACTGCCATGAGTTCAACTAGATTGCACCGGCTGATGCTTGACAAGTCCAGTTTGTCACATGACTCATGGCTCATGACTGACACCCAGCTTGATCTGAAATGTTCTATGTCTAGACACGGCGGAAGCTGCCTGGAATTCCCAGATGCTGCTCACGCCAGTCCAGTTCTTCTCCTCTCCTTTTGGTTCCTTCTTTTTGTCCTCAAGACTCGGAGCTGGATCCCCACTGCGCCGAAGACAAAGTGGTCACTCAGTAATAACTGATATATATATATATATGTATATATATATATATATAAGCGATACAACATGATACAAGGATTGTAAAGTCGGTACATGTTGTAACTCATTGTAACCACCGTGGAATGTGGTGAGGCCAAGGCTTTCTCTCCATCTCCGTCCTCAGTTCCAATTCATTCCAATTCAAAAAGACTCAGCGCATGCCGCCCCGACCCCATCTGAGGTGAGCACTGCCATCACAAATCTTCGGATCTTCGGATGATCAGGGCTCAAAAATCCGCTTTTGAAACAGCTGCGATCCGAAAGAGAAAGTTCTCAAAACTGCAAAGCGGCTCGCATCCAGGACGCCAATTCAAAATCTTTCTGGTGGCTTGGGGAAAGCATTGATGCCGTCCATTCTGGACTTCTTAAATGCCAAGCACAAGAGACATCAAGAGAAATCGCAAAACTATCTGAGTCTGACTTGAGATACCTGCCATCCAACCAAGAGATGAGTTCGGAGGAGCCTGCACAAGATCAGAAACCTCCTTGAGTATGATGAGTACAGTCCAAGCAGAAGTTGTTGCGCGCTGTAGCGTGTCTCTTCTGCAGTTTTTTACTGTGTACCTCTGTTCGCATTCTCTTAATTTCTGGGAATCCTTTGTGAATATATCTTTCAACGGGACATTGCGTGCAATCCATAAAGCATAAACCATCCCCAATTACTTGTCCGAAGAAATATTATTATTAAAAACACAATCCCAAAACATCCCTTCAAACGGCCAAAAGAGCAGTTGCCTTTGCAGTTAAGAAATGGGGGGTTCAACCGAACCATCCGAATTGGAGGTTTAAGGTATTAATCAATATGAATCATGCTCCTCTTTCGGATATTGAATTCCCTTCCTGTGTTGCTTTGTTCACACTTCTTTTCACTCCTTTGGTTCCCAGAGCCCTCTTCTGACCCTCCAGTGAATTCCGTCGTTCTCAACTCGATAGTTGACTGTTCAGCAGGTTTCGACTGGTGGCATTGGTTGTTGGCATGAAGAACTTTTTTAGAAGGAAACCCGCGCAGGAAGAGCCATGGGGGTCTAAAAAATGTTCTCATTGCTGGCACACAAATATAACGCGTGTGTGCATATACGAATGTATAGAAAGCAGATATCGTTACAGTTCTTTACACACAATTATAGTTAAAGGATGTTAAAGGTGATTCTGATTGATGCACTAGTCCTACTAACAGTCCTGAACTATACACTTCGTGGATCATGTGCCCAATTTATCTTCAGGATTGCCCTGTCCACTGGCTGTCCCAAGGTGACACTGGAAAAGCTGCACAATGCTCATGTCAGCTAACGTGTCAGAATATTTGTCAGAATGCCAGTTTTTGTTTGAGATAGATGGTCAGCCGGTGGGGGTCAGCCGAAGAAAGTAATTAATTTCCGGGGCTGGTTAGGTTAATAAATAATGCATATAACTGGGCTATACTATACTACAGTATATAGCATTATATCTCTCTCTCTCTCTCTCTATGCGTCTGTCGGTCTGTCTATCTGTTTGTTTACGGCGACAGAGAATAAAGCACTAAACTACCTATCCGGCCGGTTTCCCCAGACGTACCCCCAATCTAGAATCGCTGTTGTTGGTTAAACCATCATTTTTCATGGTCAAACGGCTATCATCGCAAGAAACGCCTCCAACGATTTATATCCACGTCATTTAGGTAGTCCTCCTATCCACTCGCACATCCGCAGGCGTGCCGTGACACTCGCGCAGCCATCGCAAGCTGCAGCTCTAAAGGGCACTGACCTCAGGAAATGCGAAAAACTCACCTCCCAGCACCCAGGGACAATGATTCGCCGTCTGGGCAAGCACAGGCATCTTCCAGATTCCCCAAAAACTCTCAAGAGCAAATTCGGAAACCCCACACTGAAAATTACTGTCCCAACATGCAAAAGACATTTATATAAATTCACCGAGAAAAAAGTTTTTGGAACTCGGATGCATTCGGTCATTCTGACTGGATTTGAACTGCTTTATCCCCCTAGCGGCCCTAGCTCCTCCCAAAGCCACCAGGTTTGGCATGTTTGGCACTTTCTCATATTGCTGTCATGCAACTGATTTCCAGCCACGCCGAAAATTACAAGCATGGGCAGCGCCACCACGTGTGTCCAAGCCTCGAAGGCTGACTGGCAGCAACTATCCAACCAAAGATCAGACCTGCTGTTTCAAACAAAGAAATTCCGAAAGCGCGCAGCAAAGACTCCGATAAGGGAGTTGGAAAGTTGGACCCCAAGAGCTACAACCAAACCTGTTACGGCCTGTTACGAGTAGTGTGCTCACCAATGTCAAAACGTGTCAAAACCTCTCCACATCCCACACCAAGATGTTCTTCTACCGAGATGTGAGTCCGGCACAACGACTTGGAGGGCTGAATGCTTTCGGGCCAGCTGCCGCCTTCACAGGAGACTTCACATGTCGTAGAAGCGCGTGGGGCTTCAGAAGGAGTACGAACATGTACGAACTGGTTTTGGGCTCTGATTCTTTGTGGCTTCATTTCATGTTTGGGTCTGCTTTGGGTCTGCTTTGGGTCTGCTTTCCATATCTTTCCATTGCAGCCGCATTTTGACGCTTGTTGCATTTGCTCTTTGCATTTGAGCATCGGAACTCATTGGCACCTGGCTTGCCGCGTTTCGGAGCGGTTTAAGGCTCCATTTCATGGTACTTGTATGTCCTTGTGGGAGTTGAGCGGTTTGACTCGGTATTTGTACGTTAGTTTGCTTGCATTGAGAGGTTATTCGCTTCGCTGCATTTTGGAGCGGTGCTTGGTTGCAAATTGCAGTTTAGGATCAGATTTATGTTGTTGGTCTGGTTGTCCTATGTCCGATGTTGATACTGTAGATATCTGTAGATGTTGTTGTTACGCACATTTCTTCTTGGTTTTTGTTGCCCTGTGGTTGATCTCTTTCCTTGTTCTTGTTTCTCCTCCTCCTCCTCCTCCGCCTCCTCCTCCTGCCGCTGCCGTTGTTGGCGGTGGCGCCGGATTTTGTGCTGTTGCTGGGCATACTATTACTCGCAGAATATCTGTGAATTTGCTGGGCTGTGATTCCAAAAACTCAATCTATCTCTGTGGTGAGTTAGGCACCCACTCCAAAATATAAGGATTATATCAGAAATTATGTTGGAAATCATCTTGGAAGCCAAAGCCAGGAAGCCAAAGCCAAGAAGCCAAAGGAAAAGAATAGCCACGAGAAGCCAAGAAAGCTCGAGAAAACTATTTAAACCTGAAAGAACTATATACATAACTTTGTTCAGGGAAGGTTTTGCTTTGGCATAACTTCAAATTAGCCCAGCTTTGCGTGCTGAGCCTAGCATGGCTGTGAATTCATGCTTACAATGTGAATGGAATCAAAAGAGCTCCAGAGAGAGAGAGAGAGAGAGAGAAAGAGCGACAGCGAGAGCGTTGTCTGTAGGCTTCATCGTGCTTTGCGCAATCTTTGCGCTTGTTTCCACAGTTTCCCGTTGCACAGTCTGTTGCAACATCCGTGCCCTTGCTCCTCAGCAGGATTAGCAGACAGGCTGAAAGGGAATTAACCTGGGCACTCGCCAAATTGCTCTTGCTTGACAGGTTATTCTTTTGTTGCAAGGCAGCCATGGTTTTCTGTATAGTCAACTCTGGTTGATGCTGGGGAGCCAACGAAAAGAGCAACATGACCCCAGCCTCGCCGGAAAAGTCTGGGAAACAAAACAGCACTTTGATTGCCAAGTCATCTCTGACATGAAGTACAGTTAGGAGATCTAAGAGTGAACCTGAGTGGTGCTTCTGAGTGTTTGGATGCCACACACCAGGATCCAGCAAGACCTGTCAGATCGCAATATCTTGGATCCTGCCAAGCTTGTTGTATCCGGTCTATCTCACCATTTGAGATCGAATTCTGGTTCCCCCTTCTGAACGGCCGCAATCTCCATGCGGTCTAAGAATCCTGCAATGAGCCCTGCTCCTGCTATGCCCAAAGCCTTCCGGCAGCGCAGCCATATCTGCTTCAGACCCAAGTGTGCTATCTTGAAAAGTGCAGGACGGCTAAGTGTCATGCAAGGCCCACCAATTTGGGGCCACTAGCAGTTTCCAAACCTCATCGCTGTCATTGCTGTTGCTCCATCCGTTTGAAGTATGGCTCAGGAGACCACCAAGCATCAACGACAGCAGCCTCGACACTGTTTGTCGTTCATGAAAAGCCAAGTCTTGGGTTTCAAAGAAGCAAGGGCCAGGCCAGGTATGGCCGGGCCGGGTATGGCCAGGTTTTGTAACACAAAACAAAACAAAACGAAACGAAACGAAACAAAACGGAAGGAATCAGAAAGCAGCTTTTGTCTCCGCATCGAACCACTCGAAATGCTATAGCATTGTATTAGGGGAGCACATGGGGTCCAAGCATCCAGTCATGAACCTTTGACAGATACCTGCCGCCATGTAGCACCCGGGTAGGCCATTGAGCTATAGCAGCTAGCCAAACACCAAAAAAGAGATTGTTCTCCTCAAAGAGCTTTCTTCAACCACTGACAAGCTCGATCGCCGACCCTGAAGAAATGAGTCTAGACTGTCATCTGAGTCATCTGGCGTAGTTGAAGCTTGCAGTATCAAGAGTGGCTGCTGCTGAGTCCAGATATGCCCACTAAGAATCGACAAAATTGTTTTCTGTCGCCAGGAAGGGCCTCTATTCCACTTCTCCCCCCGGAAAAAGACTGATTGATGCGAAAAGGGGAAGGGGGGCAAGAAATGACAATAATGTAACAATGTACATACATGACGTGAACAATAGCAGTGTGCACAATTATTTTTGGTGGAGGCTGTTGGTAGCGCTCAGAAGGTCCTTCTTCGAGGCACCGATTGAGAAAGGGACAAATGCCTACGACAGCGCCTTAGCAGCAGCCACACTACCAACTTCCTCGGAATTGTCTACTCAGTATTTGAAGCGAACACTGCCCTCTCAGGACTCAGAAAACCTGCTTCATCATTCCTGCGCTCTGCAGGTCATTCCGGCATACGAAACCAAGCTCAATCAATCTGAATCGCATGCATCAATATACATCGATTATTTGACTCTTTCTATCTCTTTCTATTTCTTTCTTCCAACTCATTGGAAACTTATCGAAACCTCCTGGTTTGACTAAGTTTGACTGCTCATGGCTCAAGTGGTGACAGTGATCCCTCTTGGACTCGTTGGACTCGTTGGACTCGACTCGTTGGACCAAGGCACCTCTGATGATTTCCTCGTTCTTCTCAGCCTCGCCGCTCTCCTGGTCAAACACGTCCTTCCTGGCCGCGGAACAGCCAGCCTGCCCTAGAGGCCCTAGAGGCCCTAGAGGCCCTAGCTGGAAAACACGAGGACAGGACTTCAGTTTGAAATAGACGTCGTAGATCTTCTCCTCCTCGCCAGGACAAAGAATGGCAGCTTAGCAGAATGGCGAACCACCAATGGACCGCTCAGACTCTGCAGGGTATCTTTTCATTTCCATGATCCCAATAAATACAAATCATGGATATTCATGGATGATCAATGATCATGGCATTGGCATCATAGATTGTATGCGTTAAAATGCCTGCCTCCGGCTTAGCATCATCAGTCACCACAAAGAAGGGGGCACGAGTCACCTGGAAGCGGCGGCGAGACATGGGCAGAAACCTACCATCTTATATACAGTAACACATCTGTTCCACCAAAAGGATCAAAAGGATTCAAAAGGCATATATAAAGTACCAGGATAGAACGGACTGGCAGAACAACGAATCACACCTCATGCTTTCTCGCTAAGACCACCCCCTCGGAGGTATGATCTCGTTCATCGGCCATAATCACACGATCAATGCGGTCAGTCAGGTTGTCCTTTTGAATCCTTAGCACCGAACTTGAAAAGCTGCCAATCATTCTCAGTTGCTAGGGACATCTGAACATTGCATACGAACCAATACCCCAAAAAAAACTAAGTCCGAAATCTCCTGCGCGTGTTCTACCGTCTTCTACCCTATTCTGCCTGCCGTTCGAGACTCTGTTTCCAAACAAAGTCGCACTTCTGGCAGGTGCTCCTTAGCAACCGCCCGCAATCAGCATTTTATGATAATTTCACCATATTCGCGGCAAGACATGGCAAAACAGCAAGACTCCCATCAGAGTAGATCTTCTTGACAAAGGCCACCTGCACATCCAACATGATCCGATATGATCCGATGGCTCATGAATCTTGCATGAATCACAAAGGTGTTGAGGTATGGAGGGGAAGCTTTTGGATTTTCTGTATGTTGGAATGGCTGGTGTAGGTCCTAACATGTCGCATGAACCACAAGCCGTCCCAGCTACCAAGCAACTTCTCAGCTCATGCGTGCCTTAGTCGCAAAACAGCGCTCTGCGCCCAGAAGGTGCCTGCAAACGCCAGGATGCAGCATCCGAAATGCATCGGAGCCTGACTTATGTACTCTGCAAATCTCTGCAACCTCCCCTTGCCTGCTACTCACATGAACACAAAATTCCACAAGAGTGTTGAAGTGATTTTTCACTCTGCGATGCTGGTGAGAAACACTTTACAGATCTTTACGGTACTGCTTTTAAGGGTGAGTGAGCTTTGTTTCCCAGCCTGGGAGCAGCGCGGAGCACCCGGAGCGAAGTGAAGGACATCATGTTTGGTTCTGGAAAAGCTGCGGAGATGGTATCATGATGCTGCCAGCACCATGACTCACAACCGCACATTATTCCTTATTCCTCAAGATCCTCAAGCAGCACAAAAAGTAATTCGACATTGGAAAGCAAAAATCCGCAGAACTGACTTCAAGCTTCTCCGTGCAAGTGAGGTCCAGACGTTGTGAAAACCAATTGCAGTGGCCTCGGCAAAGAGTCACAGGCCACATCAAATCGGGAGAAACAACTGCGCATCAGTGCCATGTACATGGTTGGTTCGATTGGATTCTTACAGTAATACGTGGCAAATGTGGCAATTACGCATTTGCTTCCACTACACTGTTTGATACAGGATCTGAAGCAGTGAGGCTAAGATCGTCTGGGATCCCGGTCTGCCAGGCAGTTGCAGTGACCTGCAAAACACCCACATTTCTTGCACCACTGTGCGCAATATTGCGCAATTTCAATTCTCAGTTGGCATTTTGGCCGATCAGGGCAACCCGAGTCGCGTAGGGTCACTCTTGGCTCCTACCGGTCCTTCTTAGAAGGAGCAGAGCCGCAGGACATCAAAAGCGCCGCATCTGCATCTGTCGTTGCCGGGTCTGTCAAGACAGGGAGAACTCTAGTAGACTCTGGAAGTACTCAGATTGGCAGAAGCAACTCAGCACTGGCGCTCATCGCTGGCGCTCACATTCAATCCACCGAGGAGGGCTGGCAAGCTGTGGGAGTCACCTCAGCTATGTCTTGCCTTCTTTGGAGGACGCTTAGAGATTAAAAAATTAAAAACATGTGCAGTGTGCAGAAGGCAGGATTCCGTCAATTTCCGGCCATGTGAAGAGTGCAACTCTGCCGTTCTCATTACTTTATCGACCATTCAGGGCAAGGATCGAAGCAGCTTGCTTCGATCAATTTTGGAACGTGGTGACTCACCCTGTGGCGTCCCTGGCACCAAATATATAGATACAGAGTTCAAACAGCATCGGCTTGTGAACAAATGTGAGAAGATTGAGAAGTGCATCTGGAGTGCAACTCAGAACCATTCGGAACCATTCAGAACCTCGAGCTGCTTTTGCACTGGAGGTCCATGCAGTGACACGGAGCTCCTCAAAGCCTTGGAAATCAAAGGTTTCAGGTGAGGATACAAACAAAACAAGACAAAACAAGGCGGCCAGAAGAAAACCTGGGGATCCCTGGGGAGGAAATGATGAAAATGATGGAAATGATGGAAAAATGAAAGCTGCAATCCAAGGAATCCAAGGAATCCAAGGAATCCAAGGAATCCAAGGCACAAGTATCAGTTTCGGCAAAGCTCCAGTAGTAAATGCCGTCTGGAGGGGCCTGCATTGCGCCAGTGGTCCGTTGTGCACCTCACCCGTGGCCGCCCTAGCCTCCAGCGCTGGAGTCGGAGGTGGTGGGGGCCGTCTGCTCCTCGATTTGCCTCTCAAGCACAGTGACGCCGCTCCGAAAGCCTCTACTTATCTCGTCTATCTGAGTCTATCTAGTCTTCTCAGTCTTCTCTCTATTATTCTCTACTTGTGTCTGTTCCTCAACGGCTCAAAACTGCCTATCTCAATGTACTTCTGCATGAGAGCACCATTCTCTTCCGACATGATCTCATCCTGGCTGCAAGTGCTTCCAATGCTCCTCGGACTGCAACACATCTATCATGCCGCTTTGATTTCTGGGGCTCACGCAGGCATCACATTGACCCACATGGTGCCCCCGTCTCGCCTCTCCTGCGGATGGCATGTACGTATCAAATCTTATCAACCTCCTACTGGGTCCTACCGGGTCCTACCGGGTCCTACCGGGTCCTACCGGGTCCTACCGACCTTTTATCCACTGGAAATGGGGATTGATATGGATCGATTTATAGTGACATACATACATATACATATACATACTGATAACATACTGCGTAATGTTCACACAGGACAGCTCCGGTGGAAGCTGCTCCCCAAGGCCCCAAGGGTTGGAAGTCCTGGAACTTCACGCAAATGCGATTGGGATCGCTGCTGCGAGAAGGTCCCAAAACCACCGCCTAGCGCTGCGCACCGTGCATCACCGTGCATCACTGTGCTAGCGCTATCGCAAATTGGTGCAAAGCTGTGGTGGTAACGCTTCATCCAGTGAGCCTTATCCATAAACGCTGCCATAATGTTATCACCTGCATAGCCACAAGCCCAGGAAACGGGAAACGGGACTGGAAATGGCTTAACGGCTCTTTGGGCTGCCTTCTAAATACAAGTCTCTCCGGGCCATGACATTCTGCCCTTCATGGAAGCCACCAGGAATCGGAGGTGGCTCAAAGATGCTCCTGCCGATTTGGAGGTGTCTCAAGGTGTGAGGTATGGTTGAGGTATGATACACAGAAGGGCACCACCTTTGACACAACCTTTAGGGGTCAAGGTTCATGCCAATATGGATGCGGGCGAATACCTTCACCTGAACAGGACATAAAGAACTAGATCAAGAAAAAAGAGCCTGCAATCTCAAAGGTAGCGGCAGCAGTAGATAGGAAAGAATAGGAAGAAATCCAGTGACAAGCGTGTGGTACGAGGCTCAAACTCAAAACATGTTCTTCTGGTTTTCGTACGTGCTGCACACTGCAGTGTATTGTCTATATGACTTCGCCTACCGCACCAGCTGCACAAGAAACGCAAAAGACTTTTGTCAAAACAGGCGCAGCATGGCGCAGCATGGCGCAGCAATTTGTGGCACTCTGGCCTTCTCCTCTCAATCTTCGGCTCCCCTGACACCACGCTGCCAGAGCACAAGCAAAACTGAGCACAAGTGCGCAAGTAAGTCAAGTGAGCTTGTAAATTCTTCAAATTCCTCATGTTGCTCTTGGGATGGCTAGTTTGGCTTTGCATGGCTTTGCTAGATTGCCTTTGTGGTTTGCATTGAATGTTGCCGCGTCCATTGTGTAGAAGGGTATATAAATCTTGAAAGCCGGAAAAACGACGAAAAACGACGAAAAACGTAAATAATGAATGAGTGAAATTCAGTGAATAGTAATGTCAATAATGTTACATCGCACAATCAGAGATTTCCTCATGGGATCACTGGCTGTTCTGATCTTTGTTTCTTATGCTTCTTGCTTCTCCTTTGCTTCGCCTTCTCCACGCTGCTCTGCCAATTTTTCCTCACGTTCCTGGAGATCTAACAAGATCCGTGAAGATCTGTGAAGACCTGTGATCACTCTGTATGTCTCTGCGTCAAAGTGCAACTAGCGAAGAAGCTGGCGCACCTTCTCCATTTTGTCCAATCTCTCCTAGGTTAGACTTTGGGAAGCACACCACTTCTGTATCCCTTCATAATCTTTCATACACATGCGTTAGCTCATGATTGTGCTGGAGGGACAAAGCCAGCAGCTTACTGGTACCCAATTTGTCCGTGGAAGGCAAAAGTCCTGAGAATTTCTGGGCATGACTGCGTAAGTATCTATGCTCCAGGGTCATCCATGCCCGCAAAAAAAATGTGTTTTAAAATGTGTTTAAAGTTGTCTAGGCGATGAATAGGCTGGAATAAGGCTCCAAGCACTCCATCTTCAAAGAGTCTGGCAATAAGCTACGCAGCACAATTCGTTCCCGCAGAGAACCAGCCAGCTTCGGCCCTCGTCGCAATCTCTTCCCACCTGTCTTTTCCTCGGTGTGGCTTTAATGCACCTCTGGAGGAATCTGAGTGAATGAACTCAGAGGGGGAAAATAAAAACTTCTGGACCAAGGATGACTGAAGATGACTAAGGTCTGAAAATCGACAGGCCGAAGGTCAAAGCCATATTTGAAGGATCCTGTGGTTGCAGCTTTTGGATCGAATAATTGCGCTCGTGGACCGTTGTCCGTGATCGGGTGCTGCAAGCGAGGCGCCATAATGCGTGCCTTGTGAGTCATTGGTCACTTGTAGGTCGTTTGTGGGTCAACTTGTGAATGGGAACAATGCCATGCACTGGAAATTGTGTCTAAAGTTCAACTATTTCGGGGAGAAAGAGGAAATCTGTTCCAAATGCCGAAAGGTCACATCCGGATGATACGACGGAGCAACACGCTCCAAGGCTTGCGAGTGCAGCCACTGAGTTTTTGCAGCACTGATTTCTCTGCCCATGGCTTAGCTGATGCCTTCTTGGAAGGCCATCCTAGCTACACCAGGCTCAGAAAGCCTTGAGACTTGAGACTGCGAAGAAGGAATTGAAACAAATGCTGCTTCATGATGCTGTGTAGAGATAACTTGTAGAACTTTCTCAGACTGGGAGTTCTGGGAAGGCCAATGTTCACAAACCAATGCGGTAAAAATGAAATGTGTGATAAAGCTGGCCTGGCCACTCAAAACGATTCCCAGCGTCATTCCGACATTGGCGCCCACCGTACAAACCTTGCAAGCAGACTGCGCACAGGGGAATGGAAAGAACAAACGAAGGAAATACCATGCATTCAAGAAAAAAGAAGAAGCAGCACAACAGCACAGCACAAATACAAGGAACCCAAACCCAGTTGGCAAACCAGCACAAAGATGTCTATGCCATGCATTGATCTGGCTTTGGAGGCCTCATGAGCGTTCGTCCACTTCCAGAATCATTGCCAAGGCCCACGCTGCGCACAGAAAGAGCAAACCGCTCAGTCGTGGAATGGCTAGTCTCCAGCCCTGGCGTGCGCATTGGCTTTTGTGAGGTTCAAAAGGGAATCAATATTAATCGATTATTTATCAATATGAATCAATGGCATCTTTCTCACTCTGCGTGCAAACGGGTGAAACGAACAATTGAGAAGAGAAAGTGCAAAGCCGCAAAGCCAAGTCCTAATATCTTGGCACCTCAAGGTGCAACCAAGACATGGCTTTGACGGGACCACATTATGTGACAATGCATGGTGACATTTGCAGATTGAAATCTCTGGCCCACAGATGTTGACTTTGCACCTTCCAGTTCTGCCGCACTGCATCTTGCAGTCCGCATCCAGGAGCTTTGCAGCTGGAGATCTCACTAAAAAACATCGCATATGCACATGGAGCTGGTGCTCCGCAAAAATCCAGGTTGGACATGTTTGTCTTACTCCTGGAGGATGAAAATTCAAATAAACAACAATGACTTTGATTGCATGAAGGCCGAGATGGTTTGGAGTCAAAACCTTGGATCCATGTCAACTTTGGGCAAGTATCCATAGGTATCCATAGTATCCTGAGGTAAACCGAGGTAAACTGAGGCTACCTCCTCTCACTCCTCTCGCTCCTCTCACTCTTCTTACCCATCCAATCATCCGTCGGCATCTGAATCATCTGGCTGTCGGCTTGACTCGCTGAGAAGCAGCAGTTGGAACTCTTCCATTTGTAGCAGCTGGTTTTCTCCCTGAGTGCTGGAACAGATCCAATTATATACATGTCTGTGAATGATACAACTTCTATGCAAGTAGTGGGGACGGGCTAGGCATGCAGCAAAATATGACGAATGTATACGAACGTCATGCGGCCATATGCCATACACTTCTTGCCATGCTGCCAGCTGCACAATGGGAGCAGGCCAAGTGCTCGTCTGCAAGATCTTCACCGTCTGGACAGTGCAGCTATGGCAGCCACCGGTCACAGGTCAGAACGCCCGATGTGCATGTGTACATGCACATTACAGGTGCACATACCGAGGAAGAACATCTCTACTTTCCCTCTTGCATACTACGTCATACTACAGTACATTTTCGGGCACATTTACAAGCTGGAACCCACTTCGAGCCTTCTCCAAGACTTGGTACGTCTGTATAAGTTTTCGTCTCAGCGCGTCCTTATCTGCAATTGCTCCCAAGCGGAACTTTGTCTGATCCTCGTGGAAAGCATAGACCTAAGTCTTGGCAAACCAAGCCGCACAAGAAGTGACACGCTGAGTCTTCACCCAGGCTCACAAGGTGAAAAGATGTGAAAAGGTTAATAGAGCTGAGCCCAAAACAATTGCCCAAACCTGGTAGAAGGGGTTGAAGTCCATGGAGTATCGATGGATTTGTGAATAATCTGTCGCCTTTCGCTCCAAGGTGATCTCCGTCTGGTTGATGCTCTTGGAGTCCTCGTAGCAGGCTTCTGAAAAACAAATGCCAAGGAGATTCTCCACCAATACAGTCTGATTGAACACATTGGAAGATTTTGGAAGCACCTGATCTTTGGGCCGCCCTTCGGTCCTCCTGTGCCTGCTCAATTCGCTCCAGAAGACTTTCAGAGGCTTCTCGGGCCATGGACAGGGAGGAAATGTCCCAATATGCAGGTTGCGAGCGGAACAGATGTAAGGTCTCCTCGATCTCTTGCAATCGCTCCTGCAGTTCATCCTGTTCACGCAGGAGTTCCCGGACGAACTCGGCCCTTAGAAGGGCAATCGGCAGGAAACAGGATATGTTGCCCAGAGACTGCTGCAGTTTGAGATGGCTTCAGCTTCTTCTTTGACTGTTTTTCGTGCAGATAGTTCAAGCTGCTTTGTTTCAGGGAAATGTGTTTTCTTCGTTTGGCTGTGCCTTTCACCACTTGAAACCACAAATCTTGCTTCACACTTTCTTGCTGAAGCATGTAGTTGAAGTCTGGTGCCATTATATAAGAAATCAAGTGCATACACCGCCCCAAATAATTCTTCCGTTCATCCGCAGGAGAGAAAACACATTTTGAAAGAGTTGTCTGCTTTTTGGTAGGTATGTTGGCATGTTCATCAGGAGGAAGAACATGACTGCGTTTGCTCTTCGGCCTAAATCAGGCATTGCTATGGCCCCTGTTTAGTTTGGCCCCTGTGACCAAAATGCCAGAATGGCCAGAATGGAGACATTCACAGCAGGTTAACATTTGACAAAATGTGGCCCCAGGATCTCATGCTCTTGCAGTGCAACGGCTTTCCTCAGCAATATTACGAAGGCCAACACGGACCAGCAGCTTAATTTTGCTGGCCATTGCAGCATTACATGAAAATACATAATCAAATCAGAATCAAATCATCAAATCATAATCATGCATAACCAAAGGGCTGCGCCAACAAATGCCGTGCTCGGTATGGACCGGCGACCAAATCCCAGCGCATGCGGAAGTCTTCAGGCGACAGCTGGTGGCAAAAACCTGGCTGCAGAGATACTGTATCGAAAACGCACCAGTCGCTTGAGAGGCTGAGAGAACTGATAGTCTTTGATGTGATTTGATGAATTATTTGATGTTGTTTGCATTATTTGGCTCTGGGTTTAATTTGTGTCAAAATTGCATCCTGATCTTTTTTTCTTCAAACTTAGGTCCCCGTTTGAATCCAACTCCAATGAATCAGTGTCCTCACAACTGCCCTACCTTTTGGGGTACCGGGGTATAGCTTGAACCCCAAGTGAATCCTCCTCGCCTCGCCCATACTGGGGCGAGATGCTGCACTGCTGACAAAAAGGAGTAGATATGAGTAGATAGGAGTACCGGGAGTACCGGAGAGGAAAGATATGGAAAGATCTCAACATATCTCAATCAATTGAATCAGTTGAATAAGTTATCCAACTTGGGCCGTTGTTTTGACATCGCAACTTGCATAAGTTGCAGCTTGGGCACCTTCAATCTCCTCATACAATCTTACATGCTGCTGTATCCTGCTCAGTACAAGAACAGTATCAAATCGTGAAACTAAGCCCCAACAGCTCCACCATCCGAAATACTCCAACAAACAACGAACAACAAACACTAACACCAATTAGATCAGCAACGTCGATTGCAATGGTGTCCTGCATTGCATCTCGCTGATGGCATTTGGCAATTCATCCATGGAATGGCGCATTTTCACCAGCTCCACCACATTCTTCGGCGCCTTTGTGATCTTCGCCACCAAGCCTCAGCACACAGCCGCCTACATCCTGAGACATGATACCGAAAAAAATAGACACCGGTATCACTGGCTCTCTTGCTTGTTTAATCTGCTGTAATATGTGTCCAAAATATTCCAAGATGAGCTGCCTTAGCTCAAAACCATTTCACTTTGACTTTCATGATTCCCCTTCCATAAGCTCTTCAATTGATACATTCCTCAAGTTGTGAGGCATTCTGAAGGAAACTAACAAAACACAAACCAGGCTATCTCCCTAGGTCACCCCTAAATCGGCCCAAGAAGACCTAAAGGTTTCCTTGACCAAACATCATGGGAAGCCTCTACGTGCTGGCCTTTTTACGCAATTCACCAAACCACGCCTCACCAAAAAAAACTGTACAGAAATGCATGAAAGGGGGTTCAGGATCATTCTCTTTTAGTGGTTGCTAGTTCTGGTTGTTTGGGATGGTTTGTTTTCAGACTATTTTGGATTCATGTCCCGTTTTTACGTGTTTGACCCCTTCAAGTCTTGACCTGGCAAGAAAAGGCATCAATCAAGACCTAGGTTCCCAGCATAACACTTCCCGTTTACAGAATCCTTTGCAGGAAAGTCTCAGGTCTAAACCTCTCCTGTCCAGGAAAATTTGAAGCTGCTCCCAGTCCAAGACAAGTTGAAGAAACCATGAAATGAGGAGGTATGGAAGGGGAAACATGATAGTTTCCATCTCTGGCCTCGCTGAGCAATTGACTGGTTACAATGTTACAATCATCCTGCACGCGGCAATAAGACAGCTGGGCAGCTTCTGAAGTCAGAAGTAGTTTCGTCCATCTGAATTCGGAGTCGCCGGACAAGACCTGAGCTGCTCAACTCAGTTTCCCGCGATGCAAACCCACACAAAGTGCCGAAAGTGCCTGGCGAACTAGGCGGTTGTCTGCGCCCAAACAGGATATTTAATATATTTTGATATCATATCGTTGCAATCTTGTCCTGATTGTCATGCCACACATACCTTTACATATGCTTTGTTTTACAATGTTTTACAACTTCCACATCTCCAACGGCCTTGGCGATGCGGCTAAAGAAGAGATTTTAAGAAACAGGGCAGCCCTCAAGCAATCAGTTAAAAGCAGCGGAGGCTCATCCAAAACAACAGAACGCCTTTTCTACCGGGGGGAACCGTCACCGAAGCCAAAAGGCTATCCACAGCGGCACGATACCTGCCATGACAATCCACCGATGGGG
>Ga0126342_10001792_pt1 | contig 31605 bp, 33 predicted proteins | sample Cyp1metagenome_FD_92528 | JGI IMG/M metagenome (GOLD analysis project Ga0126342, IMG submission 92528) | Coral microbial communities from Lord Howe Island, Old Settlement Bay, Australia - Cyphastrea 1 metagenome | ecosystem: Host-associated > Invertebrates > Cnidaria > Coral ...
ACTTTCGCGAAATAAAATTTTACTTTCGCGAATTCGAAAAAAAACTTTCGCGAGGGTTTCCAACATAACATGCACGGCTTTCGCAATTAAAGCTCCTTACAAGGACCTTTAGATCGATCACCAACTAGCTTTTATGGATACCCCCTTAAAATGGAACCCCCGACTGTGACTGTGCACTTCGATGTCCATAGCAACTCTACCAAAAAGCCTCCATGTTGTGGTAGAGCCCGGGCCACAGTGAGTTGAATATGTGTGATTCCCAGCACTTATTGGGAATCTCGTCTGAACAATCTGAGTTGTGAATGGTGGATGAAGAGTTCGTGTCTCTGAAGGTAGTCTTCCACTAGCTTGCTTCATCTAGCGGTGATTTTTCCCCAGCTGTTAGCGTTTCACAAGAAACTCAATCAAACGGGACTCGGCTGTTCAGTAGTCTCTGCGTGTCTTGCAGTTGTCTTGCAGCACCTGAAGCTCTTCAATCTTCAACACACATGAGATACCATGTCGTGGGGTGAGAGCTCAGGATTCCAACGAATATCAAGAAATTAAGGACATCCTAGGACTATATGCTGTTCTCCCCCTTCTTTTAACGGGAATCTGCATATTTGAGCACTGCGGCTGGATCCAAAGGAGAAACTGGCGAGCCAAGTGCCGTGAGTGTTGTGGGAACACGTCTAGGCCACCTCGCAACCAGAATCTATAACCCAAACTTCTTTCAGGGGTTATGTAAATGGAATGAATATTCTGATTAATTGCTAGCCTAGGTACCAAAACCTTCCAGGAAAATGGAAAGGTCTGCATTGTGGAAGCGATTGACACAACAGCTGATGGTATGTGATATTCGTGGCTTACAGTTTCTACTATAATCATGCTGTGTAATATGATGGCTATATGAGTAGGACTCCAGTTGGACTGCAGAGAATCTCAATTGAGCAGAGTCTGTTTATGGTTTAAAGTTTAAAGGTACGGTATTATCCCTAAAATTGCCTACGCAGCGCCTACGCGGCGGCTACGCGAACTGCGCAGCAGCCTACGCGTGACGTAGTTTATGCGAACGGCCTACGCGAGACTCCGCTGACTGTACGGTAGCCTAGGTGGCAAATGGTGCTGTCAAAAAAAACGCTGTTCAATTTGGCGGAAGTTTGTGAGTCCAAATGATCGATTGACACACAGAAGCATCAAACAGCAGGCAAGCACAAGAGCACAAGAATGGGCAAATCATGGCAAATCAACAGTCAACCATGAGTTGTCAGTGGGACCTAGTGGTTTCACAACATAAGATGCAATGATCATCCCATATATCCCAGGTAGAATGTAAAACAAGTCCACAACCAAATCATTGCATCTGCGCTGGAGCCATAAAACCTTTTTCGATCGCCTGTGCCCTGTACAGCTTCGGAGTTAGCTAATCGATGGCGCATGCGCCAACAAAAAGGTCCTGCACACTGGCAGTCGATAGAAATTGAAACGATCCTGTCATTCAAGGAAGGAATCAAGAAAAAGAGCCAACATACTTCAACATGCGCGGCAATTGCAAGTCAAGCTGAACGGAATTCGTAGATGATTCGTACCACTGACCCCTTCCACTATAACCCGCAGAATGCCAAAGCAGCTGGGAAGATCCACAACTATTGCTCGATTGGCTTTGCTACTGCACTATCTGCACCAAAGGATGGGGAACTTACATGAACTTACTATTGACATTGCTCCAATCATTTCTATACTTCAATGAAATGCATTGGATGCTCCTGCCAACTTTTTTCCACCAAATTAAAAATCTTGTAAGATAAGCATTTCGTGGCTCCGAAACACTACAATCATGGATCTGGACAAAACAGAGCTTCACTTCCAAACAACAACTTCTGCTAGCATCTGCTGGCAAATATCTTAATCCTCAACCTTGCCACTGCCAACATCTGCCAACAAATTATTCAGAAACGGATTGAAACCAGCAGCACATTATCTGAATAGTCGACATTAGTCGACGGACTAGGACGACATAGGACGACTTGGTGTAAACAGTCTGTCAACAGTGGATCAGCTCACAGCAAATCTTTGCCAAATGGCACATGGCCGGGCCCCAGGCACTTACCGCCTTCAGGACCGCACAGGCTGCAGGGACACTGCGAGACTGCGAGGCTGCGAGAGCAACCCTCGGCTGCATATTGGACATGAATGTGCTGCTTCTTCAAAACTATAGAAAGTTCATGAATAGAAAGTTCATGAAAATTCGATAGAATGTCAGAATGTCACACATATTCACATTCATATCATACATTGTAGACACATTGAATTTCATCTGCACATCCGTGTGGTTGGATTCAGAGAAGCAGTACACGCGCAAGTTCCGACTGTGCTTGCAGCACGGCAGCGGGATTCACTCTCTTACAATGTCTTACAATATCTGCAGAACTCGCTCACTTCCATTCATCAGATATGGCACCTGTTTCTCCTAAACGGGTTTTCAGATTGGATCAGCTCGGGTTCAGCAGGATGATCATCTCTGGGTCTGGCCAGAGTCTCATACAGTCTCTGGGACTACAATTTCACCATAGAATTTGTTTTACGTGGTCCGCCTCTTGCACAATCTGCAAATCTGTAACTCACAATGATTGTGTTGGTGAACGTTCATTCAGATAAGGATTTGGCAAATTTGACAGCAGTGATTAGGAAGTGTACGTCTGTTTTGTTTGTTTGGTTTTCAAACCCTTTAGCATGAAACATCCTGCCATGTAGCCTGTGCTGCCAGAACTCCACCAATGGTTTGCATGGCAATTTTCGTTTGATGCGACAATAGATTATAAACATTATAAACATGTTTGTAAACGGGATTTTTTTCGGTTGCAATTCTGCCAATCCCAAAACCCTACACCCAAAGCTGCAGGAACCATGCCTGCCAACCTATGATTTGATCCTTACCACAGTGCATTGTGACGTGGGGCCAAAGGGCTGGTGACCACTGAAGGGGACTGGTGAGCAGTTTCCCTCTAGCCAAAGAGTCTCAAGATGTAACAAATGATTACATATGAACAAACCCACTGAAAATGGAGATGCTCATGCGTCACCACTCATTTCCATGGTTTTCCATGGTTTCAAAGTTGCAGCAAGCGACTTGAACATATAGGTTTTGGAAATGCCAAATGGGCCAAGTAGCTGCTAGCATTCTGATGTTGTCATCGTTCCTCGGTACCAGTACGCAGGTCATTGTTTAGGAGAGAAATCTTCGCCGCGAACGAACCCATTCAGCATATTTGACCAATTTTGACCAAGTTGCAAGCAAGTGTGTTCATCTCCCGAGACGTCAGCGACTTCTAAATTTGTGCAATACCTTGCCGTCAAACATGCCTACACGCAAGGATAAGCGAAACGTTCTATATACATGGGCGGAAAATACACAAGAAATTGGGAGATTGCTCCATGATCACGTGCTAAGAACCTGAGAAGCTACAGTAGCTTATGACACTTGTCTGTGGCATTCTCTGACATTGCAAGCAAACCTTAGCGGAACATGGAAACAGCAAAGCGCCCATAAAGCAACAACACGCGCAAATGGCTGGGGGTAGTTCCCTCCAGTTGCCAAGGGCAGTGTCTCCAGCTCTCGGGATATAAAATGTAACTTATATATATATTAAAAAAAAAATCTTGATTCAACGGTCACAGCCTTTTATGGCTTGAGCCAAACAATGAATGTTTGGCAGGCAAATGTTTACAGTAACAGGGTGTAGGTAACCCCGACTAGCTGAAAAACCCAATTTTAGGTACAGCTCAGAAACAAAACCAATACATGCCCAGGATTTGCAATTACTGAGGTATGGATCATAGGTATGGATCATGTCCTCTAAAGGGGTATGGATCATGGGTATGGATCATGGGGTATGGATCGCATGTGGTACCGGGGTATGGATCGGAACCTTACATTTTGAGCCGCAGCCATATCTATATTATATGAGGCCTCAAGTGTCCACAATTGGTGTACATAATTATGAATATCTTCATACAGGGTCGCAGGCATACACAATACAATACTTTCGTAACTGATCTCACCCTTTCAACGTGGGGCCCTGAATCACCCTTTCCCGTCCCGATCTGTGGAGGCTATTTATGGCACCCAGTTGCAGCGCGTTGCTCTCAATCATCGCATCAGCGTCTTCGGGAGCTTCCCCGTCACCCAAGATCAGAAGGGCAGGACCATCGAAGGCGAAATCGCCCCCGCTGCCCAAGTTCATATACCAATCCTGCTGCCAGATGTGTGTCCAGAAATTGGTGAAAACAAAATAAAACAAATACACAAAAATTGCCATTTCACTACATTGCAATGGGATGCAATGGGGAATAGAATTATTACATCAGGATGATTGACTGGATTTGATGCATACAAAAATGATCCAAAATAATTTGACGCATGGCAATGGACCAATGGATTGTAATTTTGTCTACCAGAGAGGGAGCATCATGGAGGTAGACCAGAGCATGGCTCAGTCCAAGTGAAACTGTCTGAGAGTATCTGACAGTCATATTATGTCATATTATGTCATATTATGTCATATTGAAATAAAACACATGTCTGCCAAGTTGCCATGCGTGAAGCCTCAGCTGCCGGATTGATGATACTGACGATACTGATATTTCATATCTTTCGAAAGGCTGGCTTATGCTGTCTTCCTATTTGATCCTGTTGTCATTCTTGGACTTCGTGCTGCTGCCAAGTAACAATGTCTTGTATCAGGCCTTTGAAGCCCTCAACAGACATACCATTCAGCTGATCAGACACCTTCCAGAAAGCCTTCATCAGAAGCTTGTTGGAATCATCGTCGAGCAAAACACCATTCTTTGGGTGTCCTTGGGAGGGAGACTCCAGACAACTCAACGGATCTGCCATGGAAACCGATACATTTAGTAGCTGCTTTACGATGGACTCTCTACTGAAGCGCTGGTCTATAATACAACATGAAGACAAACAAGTCGCCTCAGAACACATAAGAGCTGTGTAGGAATGAGCCTGCTTAAATGCCTCGGTTAGGTCATGAACGAAGCATGCGCAACAAGACCAAGTACAGTAAAAGCCAGCGTAACATAACCAATCCGCTTTCAAGTGCCCTTTCCACAGCCCTTTCAAGTGCCCAGGCTCCATTCAAGGAACCTCCAGAAATACCATCAAAGGCAAGGCCACATCTTGTCTGCAAACGTCCTGAGGTCAACGGTGCCACAATGTCCTTGCTGACAGCTTCCTTGTTCTGCCATCTTGACAAGTATCATCCAGTATCATCAAGTAGTCTTACCTGACCATAGAAATTCCCCATAGATGATCTCTCCCTTTTTCGGCTGCAAATTGGGGATTTCTTATACTAAATTAGATTCCTCGAGGGTACCCGTCTAGAGGTGCTTAAATCCACCTTTTTGCGGGTAAATACCCGATACCAACATGTACCACCCCATTCAAATTATCCCATTCAAAATATTCCATACATTATCTCAATATATGCAATAATACATATATATATATACGTTATATACGTATATAAATATACAATCCCCAGATATCCCCAGGATATGAACCCAACCAGTTGGACCTTGGATTCTCCCATCGATCTGCTATGATCCGCTCCTTTGGAGACTTCGAGTTTTTCCTTCCGCGCCGCAGCCATGGATGCTGCTTCTTGCAGCGCGAAGTCTTTGGCACCCAGTCGGTGCGCCAGTGCCAAAGTGGCCTGGCAGCAAAGAGATGCGTAGATCTGGAAAAACCATGGTTATTTCATGGTTATTTCATGGTTTCCTCAGGAAAAAGATCTACAAATTGATCAAATTGGCGGTCCTCTGTGTCTATCTTATGTCTATGTTGATTCAGAGATTTTAGAGGTTTTATGAGGTTTTGGAGGATGTGAATAAACACGTCGTACCTGCAGCAATAGCTGCCAAGAGACAAAGTATAAGCAAATCCTCTGGCAATGGACAATTATCCACTTGCATGAATCAAAAGACTTTCGTCCTATCAAAAAACCTGAGAAATCTTGACTTCCCAAGCTCACAATCGCACCGCATTGTTTGTATTGTCAAGTATCTATTTCTATATTGTTTATGGTATATAGTATAAGTATAGTGCAAGTATCGTGTTAAAACATTCTATACGACGTATTGTATACAAAAATAAATATTTATATATATATATATATATTTATAAATATATATATATATAATTATATATATATATTGCATGTGTAATATACATACAGTGCACTCAATTGTTGAATACACATGCATGTAATATTATATATAGTCCATCAGATTCCATGATATTCCATTCCATGAAATTCCATTCCATGAAATTCCTTGAAATTCCTTGAAACTCCTTGAAATTCCTTAAAATGCCTTGAACTCCTTGAAATGCCTTGAAATGCCTTGAAATGCCTTGAAATGCCTTCAGTTCCTTACAATTCCATATGTGTTTTAAATTCCTTAAAATGCCTTAAAGTTCCTTAAAATTCCTTAAAATGCCTTAAAGTTCCTTAAAATTCCTTAAAACTCCTTAAAAATCCTTAAAATTCTTTAACATTCTTTAAAATTCCTGAAAGTTCCTTAAAATTCCTTAAATTTGTTGAAAATTCCTGAAAAATCATGAAAAGTCTTTAAACTTCCTTACATTTCCTTATAATTCCTTAAAGTTCCTTAAAATTCCTTAATTTCAAATACATATCCCAACTCACAGCTGCATCAGGCGATTCGACGAATCGCCGCACCTCGCAGGTGCTGCCCAACCATTTCTGACTGCCAGCCATGGACACTTCACCTGCCGGAAAGCGCAGTTCAATGGCTTCAAATGATTAAATCTAAAAATAAATTGGAATGGATTGAATATATGAGTCACAATCCTGATTTAATCTAAAACTACTGGATTCAATTCAACTATATCTAAGTTGAAATGAAATGAGAGTTTTGAAAATCATTACAGTAGAAAATTGAGTCATCAGAATCAGATGCCAAAAATACCTCTTCTCGTCCATTTCACAGCCTTCCATATTATGTTTGGGAAGGCCATTGTTTCATTTCTCCGAAGCAAGTGCTGGAATTTGCTGCATCTCCTATGCAATCAACAAGGCAACAGTGTCGAGTTTGAACTGAGTTTCCCGCCTTTGCGGGCATACACAAGAAGGAACATCAACTCATGACAAACACGAGTCTAAAAGGTCGAAGGTTTGGCCAACCACAGATTTCCAAAGCGTTCCCCGCAAGCAATCCTTGTATGATGACCAACCGGACATCGATTTCCATGTTCTGCAGCTGCATCGCCATTTCCTGTGCACAATGCACCACACGAAGTGTGGTGAAATGCTCTTTCCGTTCGACCCAACGAGCAACTGGCAACCTGTTGTAAGGGTGAGGCACGTTTCTCTTGTGAGGATGTTCATCCCACTTGGTAGGGATGGTTATGATCATTGTGTTTACGTCAAACGAGAATCATTGAATGCCAACAGTCCAAGCAACGTTGGGTTTTGCAGGGAGCCTCTTACAGTCAATCTGCAACACGCAAAGCAAAAAGAGTGTTCCTCCATGTTCCTCCCATTGCACTATTTTGCATCACTGAAAATACTGAAAGGAATTCTGCATTATATAACAATACATAATATGGCTTTGTTATAATATCATACAAAATCATAATATATCATATCATAGTATTGTTCATTACTATTCAATATTGTCCATACATCCCAACGCAAAGGTAAAATTTAAAGCCATGTTTCATCACCTTTCCATAGTTTCCGGAAATTTTCTTGTGATTTCCCAATCTCCAGCAGGCCACAGTGGCCCACTCTCCGACCAAGCCACGTATGCCAAAACAGCGCCACTTCGATGGCCCACCAAAACCATCTACGCCGAGCGAATGGTGTGGGGCTTGACGGGCTGTCTGAAAATGGGCTAGGCTATACATTAGTATACCCATGGAATGGCCATTTTTTGATGGGGATGATGCGAAAGATCCATTGGAACGGAGGGGACCCTATTTTCAAAGCCACATGAGGGGATGCTAGAGCTGCCTTGCACTGCCTGGCGTGCACCAAGTCCTCCTGTGCAGCCGATTGGTTTAAGGGAAGTTTTGAAACCCCCACATCTGATGGGGAAAACGGGGAAAACCATGGTTATACCATGTTATACCATGGTTTTCTGTGTCCTTTCAATCCAGTGATTCCCTGCATGATGACTTGTAGAAGTAAGTCCAACAAGTCCAAAGAATAGCCGGATGTCCTTTGAAACCATTGGAAAATACTTTGCTCCAGATCCGTTCTGGCAAGCCAGTGCAAGTGATATCAGTGGTGCTGCAACTGGGCCATTTTCTCCTCAGAAGTCCATCCCTGGTCTTGGAAGATGCGACGAAGAAAGAGTGCTGCGACATCCGGCAGGGTCGAGTATCGGCAGGCCTGCCATCAGAAAACGGACGGGCTTGGTGAAGGGGACGCACACTCAAAAGAAAGGCTTGCGAAAGAAAGCACGGAGGTGTTCTATTCTATAAACCTACAAGATTCATCAAGATTCTATAAGTACGTATTTCAAGCAAACATAAATGGCCAATGGTCAATCAATCAAATGCCAAGGTTCATCTCAAATGGCTCAGGGTGGTGGTTGGAATTGGTTGGAGATATCCCCAGCACTAACTTCATCGTTCTTGGCTGAATATGCTGAATTTACCCACAATTAGCTGGACAATCCCCATCCAAAGGCTTTTAGGGTGAAATCCCATTTACAAGTCGTTTAATTTGTTTTAATCATGTTAATTTAATCTAATCATGCTTAATTTTGGTTGGGTACTGTTGCTTCAAACCTTTGAAACCACATTTCCCCACCTTTTACGGCAGAAACGTCAGAAACAATTTACCACGCGCTGAAAACGCACCAGAAAACGCACCAATTTCCGTGACTTTTCTGGTGCCTCCTCATCAAAGTCCAAATGGCAGTCGCAATTGAGAGCTTCCGCCAAGTTGAACATCTCTCCCAGGATGCCTCCGTCAGGTCCTAGACGGCACCCCTGTCATCCCATCTGGGGACGGTATCAGAATAATGATGTAACATGATATATCACAGTTAGCTTAAAACATCGTAACCCATTTACAAATGATTCTCGGAATAGAACGACATTATGACATAATACGATATGAATGAAATGATGAATAATTGAATCAGACATGTTGAGGTTGTCCTGTTCACATATAATCTCATGTAACTTCATACTATACGGACTATACGTTACCGTATACTGTATACGCTTACTTCCGCCACCCACGACTGGGTGTGCACCAGACTCCTGGAACCAAGTAGGTCGCGGTGGAGATTTCTTCAAGACTTACCAGCGCCTCTTCCTCCCTGCAATGATGAGACGATGAGACGGAGCAAAGAATTGAGGCCCCTCAATTCCATTCAGCTACCATTCAGTCAAGTGCAACAGTGATGCTATTCTGAATTCTAAATCCTCGTGGTAAGCATGCATCTTCCAGCGTCTATATAAATGCTTCTTAGCGTTATCAATTGCGTGCATCTGATTTCAAGCGCCACAAGAGCATTTAGTTTGGACATCCTTGCACATGCCTGGCCTTGCACTCTTACCGTCAGGGGTGGCCTCTGGCCCTGGTTTTCGTCGCCTGTCCTGGTGCCACGTGTATGCACGCCAATTGATTTTGGCAATTTCTGTTCTGCTTGCAGGCATTGCGATGCTACTTTAGTAGATCATGCCGTGGTCTCAATCCCATAAACTTCAAGACAAATAGAGACATGTTGCTGTACATCTGGTCAGACATGGTCAGAAGACGTCAGAAGCAGCACCATTGAAATTGTTGCTTGTGCATGCTTATGTATACTGAAAAATACTGGAACTGCATGGTAAAGTAAAATCGCTGCGCATGCGTTGGACCAAGGACTTAGGCGCAGGGCCTGCGAGCGGGAGCGCAAGAACCAGGAGATCTCATTGGCAATGGTTGTGGCAGCTTCACCCTGGCAGAAGTAAAACACGCAACACCTGATCTGGTTGGTGGTTTTAACCATCTTGAAAAATATTGGTCAATGGGAAGGATTATCCCATATATCATGGAAAATTAAAAATGTTTGAAACCACCAACCAGTGATACACGCAGAACAAAACAATCTTGCCAGAGTCACGACGTAGACTTCCTCCGTGCTGACAGTGCACATGGAGATGTTCCGACAATGAGAGCTTGCTACCCTCAGCACATAGCTGTGACAAGCGGATAAAACTCGGGACATCCAGCAATGAGATTGGATATTACAGTATGTGTATGTAATTGTATGTACAGTATAGCACACATATGATATATATATAGAGAGAGAGAGGGAGAGAAAGAGATAGATTTATATATATGTCGTATGATTGTACCATCATACATGCAAATTGAACTGGATATTCTACGAGCTTGGGAGCATCATTCATTCGGAGCCCAAAAAACGGTACGTAAGTTGTTTGGTGAAGCTCTGAAGGGGCGGTTCCTACATGTTCTGACCATCCTGCTTGGGTCAGATGAAGCAAGTGGGATAGACTTGGTGATTGCCCCTAAACCGCTTGCGGAGTGATCCAAAGTCAACCGATTGGAGCTCTCCCCTAAAGTGCTTCTCTGTCAAACAACATTCACATGAGTGTCATACATGCAAAAAATGCGGAGTTTTCTTTTCAAGGGCCCCGCTGCCGAAGTTTCTGTCCACGCTCTTCTCCTGTCGGAGCTGAACCAAACAGTATCTGTCATGCCTCAGTATCTGTCATGATAGTTGTTTTGAAGAACAGTATTCAACGGCACGTGCTTTAAAAATAAGATAAAGAAGCTGGCAAGAAGCACTATAACACCCTAGAGGAAATGTGTCCATCAGCAAATCAGTTCTAGAGTAATTATCGCTTTTAACATTTCTTTTAACTAGTCTTGTAAATGTTTCTCTGTATGACATCCAATGTCCGGATCTGATGTCCAGGAAATGTTCCTTGCCGCTGCCCGTCTGCACCTGCAACTATGAGCACTTTGCCGTCAAAAATTCCACTTGGTGCCCGCATTGAGCCCTCAGGGCACAGGTTGCTTGAGACGGGATGACCTTTCGTGGGAATAGGACGGGTGCTGAAAGGCAGAGTTGGAAGAAACTTCAGATTGCATAGTGCTGGTGCACTGCTGACTCCTAATTCACAAAAAGTTCCTTCAAAACTAAAATGCTATAGGTCAAATTATAGATGCATCGGGCATCGGGTACAAAAATGGATGAGTGGACAGCTACAAGTATGTAGCTGTAGGTTGGCAAAATGCACTGAAGATGCAAAAAGCTGCACCTTGCGCGCTGCATGGTGAGGATGTTTCTGAGAAGCAAACTGATGTAGGCCGGAGTAGTTGTCCTGAAACGAGGGGAAGTGTTGCAGCTGTCGAGTACATGGCTTCTCAAATTGTCATGTATCAAAGATGGTAAATCATGATTAGACTAGGATACTTGACTCAAAATTACTCTGGCTTACTATGATTCAGTAGTTAAACAGTCGTTGTAGTCGTTAAACATGTTAAAAACCGTGGTCTCCCGCCCTCAAGTTCCACCATGTTTGTTCTGAGGGCGCTGCGGAGGCGAGCGCAGTTGGAACTGGCCAGAGTGCAAATGCTGCGAAACTCCTAGAGGCACAAGTGGACAAAAAGCACGGCTTGCACAGTGCACATCAGTAAAAACTCAAAAGTTGTAGTGGAAAACATAGAAAAAAACAAAACCACTCGCTATGATTCTAGCTTGCTCCACCATGCTCCATGATCCAAAATGCATTACCACAATGCGATTGGTGAACCACCATACATAAGCATGTTTCATCATTCTTCTGCAATTTCTTCTTGCTCAAAGTCCCTGCCCTCCTTCAAGGAATTTACTCCGAAGGCAGTAAGGTTGGATGCAATCTGCCCGAAAGCAGCTGTCTGCAACCTGTCCGACCATTCGATTGCTCCAAGGAAAACCAAGGAAATCGACTGTCAACCTACTGGAGGCTCTGTTTCCTCCTGGACAGCAGTTGTGTACGGACCAACGCGCTAAGGCTTCGATTTGCGAAAAGGGAACTCAACACAACTATCAACCAATCAGCATCTAAAAAGAGCCCATCTGTTCCATGTCATTCCATGTCATTCCATGTCATTCCATGTCATTCCATGTCATTCCATGTCATTCCATGTCATTCCATGTCATTCCATGTCATTCCATGTCATTCCATGTCTGATGTCCTATGACGTCCCATGCCAAATCTTGCCCAGCCTTGAAGCGCCCTCATCGAATAAATGTCCGCGAGTGACTGCTGACTGGACCTGGCCAGGTCATCATAGTGGCAAATGCTATGAATTCCATTCCATGTTATACTTAAATCATCTTAAATCATCTTAATTCATCTTAATTCATCTTAATTCCATGTAGTTATTGATGTACAGTATAATGGATGATATTGATACAAATAGATACAAAATGATACAAATATATTATAGTGATTCGTCATGACATGTCATGACTGCGTCTGAAGTGTGTTCTTTTTTGCACCTCAATTAGCTGTTGATCAGGCTTCGATCTGGCTGAAATGGATACAATATGATACAAAACAAATATTTGATCAGCGGAAGCAGATGGAAGCTGACTGAGTGTGGTTTTGGACAGGCCCGGTTAACCGCTGACTCTGCCTGTTCCTCCACGAAATCTTTGGCACCGGCCAACCGGCTGAGCCAGAGCGTGGCCTGCACTCTGGACATCTCTGGACGACGCTGGAAAAATTCCGGCGTATTTTGGATTATTTGGATCATCTACTGGTCACAACTGGGCAGGTCATGGTCCAAAACATCGGATTCCCCAAAATTACCTAGTCACGTCATCCCCCGTTTCTGAAGATATTGTTTTTCTGCGAGCAAGTCCCTTGATAGCTGTGTCTTGGCAAAAAACGGTCAGACGTTCTGCCCAGTGATCCTTGTACTGCAAACCTGCAATCTCAACTAGGATGCCTGCTTTGCAGAATTATTTTGCATGGCATAGTGGCACAGTGTCCTCGTGCTCAAGACGCAGTTCTCCGGAGATGCCCATGCATTATATTCCTTAGCACATCTTAGCACCCTTCGTATCAGCTGACACCCATGGCTGCACCTCGACTTCTCCTCCCAGCCAGTCCTCGGCTGTCCACACTTAGACGCATGAGAATGCCTTCTGACATGTTCATCATTTAAGGACCAACTAGTGTTGCCAATGTTCACCAGTGTTTTTTCTTTGCCAGTGAACCATGTTCATTGCCCGCATTGCTCAGCCAGCAAGCTATGATTGATGCCTTTTCATGGACTACAGTACTCAGTGCAAGTTTTTCGCAAATGCTAGATGCGACTTGTTTGATTTACTTTCATTTCAATGGCACTGTCACGGGGTTGTCACTGCCATAAATTCAGCATGCTATCTGCTTTGTTGCAGCAACTTGTTGGATTCAAGATCAACGAAGATAAAAAAATACGAAATCTACTCGGAAAATCTCGGAAACAGTTGATGGATCACCCAGGCACTAAAATCAACACAATATCCAGGTCTAAACGAATCATCTGCCCCAGGTACATAGCAAAAGCTGTTGTCCAGTTTCGAAGGCCAAATCACCTGTCAAGGGTGCGGCTGAAATAGGCAGACGAAATGAATCTAGCAGTGCAGCATGCTTTGGCACAATAGACTTGGTCAGCAAGCCAAGTCAACATGGTCAACTTGTAAGTAGGGTTTCTTCTAGTGATTAAGAAATCTCATGAGGAGCAAAGTTACATCACTAGATTAAGATCTGCTGCTTCTGTACATTTGGCAAACAGGGCAGCGCTAGTCGATAATAGTTGGTAGCAAGAAAAGTGCAAGCAATCTGTGCCTCGGAGTCAAGAGTCACCAGGGAACAACGTATTTGTTCCTGGCTCGCTTTCAAAGCGGCTTGAGGGCAAACGATAAGAGACATGCAAATGGAATGGAACAGTCGAATGATACAAATGGACTTTGCACAAGGATGGGAATTCATAGTATTTCATGGTAATTCATGGTAATTTTGCAAATATAGGATAATATAGGTTTTGAAATGTTTTGAATGGTTTTGACTCATCCCCAGATGTTCCGGATTGCTGTCCTTCTGAAGCTCCAAAGCGATCATGCATGCCAGGAGAGCCTTGGATGAGCGAGCTACTGTTGGAAGCAGTCGATGGGACGGCACTTTGTTCACTACATGGCCCGGTTATAAGTTCCAACATGTTCCAACAATTGCTAAGGAGATTGGGACTCCATCCCTAGTAAGTAAGTACCAATGGATCCAGTACTAACCTGTGAATTGAGGAAGGCCATCCACAAAGTTTTTGACTCGACGCATTTTGGGACTCGAAGCAGAGTATGTGCGAGAGTAGTCCCATCTGATTCAAACTGGTCAGTCTGACTATGGGATGACTACAGGCGTGCGACTGTCATTGCCCTGTGGTAGTCTTTTTTGCATTGCCATGTTTGAAAACCAGAGGGTGTTTGTACGTACAAGCACCAGTAATTGCTGGAATCGAACGTGCGAATCTCAGCGCATCTCAGCTGCAGCTTGAGTCACACCCATCGAACGACCAGCCAACAGCACATCCTCGGCTTGCTTCTTGGCTCGGTCCTGCAAGTCCATTCCAAGCATTCAAGCGATAGGGTAGTTCCATGTGACAACATGTGACAACTCTGATGCCATTGATACATAGGAATAGTATATAATGGAATAGTATGGAATAGTATCTATTCTTTATATTCCTACGATCTGATACTCCTCGTGTGCTAGCTGGAGAACATCTTGGAATGTTCAGCCAATTCAGCCCTTCTTTTTTGTGCCTCATCCTGAGTCATCTTGGCGAGTCACCCTTGGGACATCTCTTGCTGCGGTCCCAAATCGGCCTGAAGAATGCGGCTCTTGTAGAGCCTCGACAGGGCTTCAATGCTTTCGCACGCAAATGCCTGGCTGGGACTGTGGATGCTGGGCACCAGCGCTGACCAAATACCCTGGCACTGATTCACAGTAGGTATATATCTACAGTAGAAGACACAGTGCATTGTTGACCGTGATATAAATTGATTCTTGCTACTTTCACTTCTTGATGAATCTGCGTTGTGTCTTAGATATGGGCATGTGATTGTTTTTGACAAAGAGCGACTCACAATCTTTAAGCGTTTGCCACCAAACTGGCCTCGTCATCATACTCGACAGCGCAAACACGACCAGACCTGAAACTCATTGAAGTTTCTCATCTCAGAACAAAGTGACATTATGTTGACATTATGTTGACATTGTCAGGATAGGTGTTCCTTCAACCAAAGTCCCAAGCACAAGGACTTCAGTCGCTTTATGGCATCAAGGCGGTCATATTTGTGTCAGGGTTTCTGTACAAACGCAGGGAAACTTAGACAGATTCTAAATGATTCTAAGATTTCAGAAGAGAAAAAGGGACAAGTTCCGCATTTTACTCCCAATAAAATCATTTGTTGATGCATTCATTTGTTTACGCCCGTATTCAGTTCATTTCAACCGACATTCATCAGAAAGCCCAGTAGTCGCAGCCCAAGTGTATCATGTGTATCCCATCGCAGCTCAGGCACATCATAGAGGGCAAAGATCCTAGACTCATCCCCGGTCCCAAGGCATCTCCATCCAGGCCATGCCTAGGATGAAACTCGCAGCTGCACAGGATGTTAGTCTCCGAACCAATGGGCCACAAAAAATGGTGCAAAAAGGGGTTGGTCATCACAATTGTGGAAGAGGCTTTTGCATTCATAAATTTGAAGACTCGAAAGTATCGACCGGGTGATGCCCAGCTGGGTGGAAGTGGTCAATTTTCCCATATTCTGCCGTTTTCAAGGGAGTCAACGACCACTAGCCAGCACACGACATCTTGCAACACTGGGGATCCAAACAAAAAATAAGCACATGAACCCTCAGGGCCGTCTCGGAGCGCACGGATGCCTGAGAGGGGACTGGCCGTGCGGGTGCTGGATATCAATGATCTGTAGCATCCTGTAGATCCTGTATAGCCGCTAGCCCGTCACAGCACATCGAAACACATCGCCACCAGTACCAATTGTAGATACAGTAACCGCCTTGCACGAAGTCAACCGGAGCAGTGTCATCTGTCGCAGACCTTCGTGCAAGATCGCGTCTGACAATTCATGCATTGAATCTATTTCGCCTCCGGTCTCAAAACTAAATTCGCAAAGGCACAACGGCATGCTCATATCTTGCATGCGCGCGTATGAACATGTTTCGAGCTTTACCTCTCAGGAACATTGAACAAAAGATCATCACAAGCGCTCATAAAGACATCCCATAGGCATACAATTCGGAATGCTATGAGTCAATGGATGTTGATTCATGTTGATTCCCCTTGTCCAAACATTTCCAAATATGGCAAAATTATAGGGTTTTGACCCATCCTATGGGTAGACATAGCAAGGCACGGGAAATCCTGAGGCATCAGCTTCGAGCTCTCAGGCACAACAATGCTCAGGCTTCCTGGAAAGTGGGCTATGGCAAACAATGTGAGAAAACATCCTTAAGTGCATTGAGTGATACCAAAAGATTCCAAGATAGATGTTAATAATGATTAATCATGATTAATCATGATTATATAGATAAGTTATATACTGAAAGAGATGTTTACTTCTGTTATACGGTATACGGATGTATACTATACGGTATACGTGTGAATAATATCAAAATATATCAAAATTTGGTGGTTAACCTAAAATAATCGAAATTCGTTCATCCAGAAACAGCCATTCTTCGCGAAATAAAATGTTATTTTTGCGAGAACTCCAAGTTTATCTTTCGCTGGACCCACGTGGAGCGACAATTATATCATATTTAGGCTATTATGATACATTGGCCATCCCCTTTGAAATTCAATCTTGTTGAAAATTTAGAGGTGCTTGGCGGATCTTGGCGGTATACAGGATCTGAATCTGCAGAGTGGAAGGACACGGGCTCCTCGACTGCTACCACTTCTGAGATTTCTTGCATGTCGGAGGTCTGATTTCAGATCTAGGAACTATAGAAACCAAGAATCCTATTCAACATCCTGACGTCAAGATGAAACATGCGATCGTCGTGTTTTCCCATTTCAAAACACAGCCCAAGATTGCACTGAGATGCCACACCCGGCACATTCGCATTGGAAAAATCGACTCCAAACAGCCTGAGTGATTCAGGATGATTCAGGGGTCATGGGGTGATCTTGACATCATCCAATCGATCCAATGAGGCTTGAAAGGTAGATGAGCTGATGGTTGCAACAAATCCCAGACCTCTGCAGGAAGTCCTTCACCAGTTGAGCTTGTACCATGGCTTGTGCACCCTGGCGGTGTCAGTTGATGTCTAGAATCTGCTCTCGATTTCGGAGTCATTCTTGAAGGCAAATGATAGGCGAATAGCTTATAGCTCATAACCATGAAAATTGAAGTCGGCATAAACTGGCCCCTTGCATCGAATGTTGTCATCTGTATGGCAGGAGCTGCCACGGCAGTGCCTGCATCATGTTATAGTGGCTGCCTGCACCCAGAGCGACCTCTAGCAGGATGTTGGCTGGAGGTACTGAAGCCATTCTCACAGGCCAGACTTTGGGGGCAAAAACCATGGTTTCCTGAAGATTCTCCCTCAAACCATCTCAATATATCTCAATGATCAAAGCCCTTTGTGTGTGCTCAGCCGCCTCCATTTCTGTGCAGAACTGCGCATTGATTTCCTTGGCGCTTGCAAACCTCGGGGATTGATCGATGGCTATTGGCGGATCATGGTGGACTGGTGGACCAAACTGCTGACTTTCAAACCCGGACAAGGCTTTGGCTATGTACAAGGAGATTTGAACAGAAAGGAGAACTCTTATCTTCTACTTGTACAAACCCATCTGAGAGTGTCTGATACCTCTCGCTTGTCCACAACCTTCCAGTTTCCTTGCTATCTTTCCTGACCCTTCTCTGCAAGGTAAAAATGCAAAAGTGCCATTATTGTATTCTTAGGATTGCTTGGGATATCTTCTAGGTGGAATCAGAGAACTTGCCACAAGCTGATTTCACTTTCCTTAAATCCATCCAGTGAAACATCCAAATTATGTCCCCAGACATGCTTCAGGATTGCTTGGCTTCTGGCTCCTGCGAGTCCGGTGCAAGCACCAGTAGAGCTGGGCCTTCATACTGCTCTGGCCTGGCGGCATGCCCGGCATGTGCCTTTGAGGTCTTGATGGTAAGAGTAGTATGCGAAATATACCATGCAAATACAAGGTAGATATGGTAGGTAAAGATGGTTTCAAGGTGCCATCTGCTTAATATACTCTGCAAATCAACAGTCCAGAAACTCCAAAGCCCGGAGCAAATGCTATGGTGCGCACAGAATTATAACGGATCATAATTGTAAGATTACATTATAGTTACAGTAGGTCAATACATGTCAACAATATTCCATTTGATATTCTATAAGCGTCCAGCACTTTTTGGATTCCACAAGTGCTCCGACTCCGGTGCAACTTCCACTAACTTCCGACGGTGAAGCGAGCAACGGTTGGCGGTTGCCACGGATCCGCGATGCTGTGCAGTTGCTGGATGTTGACACCGCCACGTTTCACCTGAGCACGTCACGTGATCCACCTGCAAGGACTATGTCATATCCCATTCCAACGTTAAACAACGTTAAAAGGCCCATTCTATGGTCCCAAAGCGTATCAAATATGTCCCTTAAATATGTACCAATCTCGACTAATCCCAACTAAACCATACTAAACCATGGTTTCTTGAGGCTGTTTAATATTCGTTGGTGAGATGTATCAGGAATTATCACAGAACGAAGTGATGGGAACCACATCAGTGAGATCTTCACTCAAACCTAGGCTTCTTGCCAGCAATGTGAAGAGCTCAAAGGACCTCAAAGCATGCACTGATTGAGCTTTAAGACTGTTGTGAATAGTTTAAAATTGTGATGCCAGTGATAGGCTGGGTCAACAAGTACAAGTCTCTGATGCAGTCCGGCTACTGAAGCATTGAAGAACATTTATCAAAATCATGCAGTTGACATGGAGTTGCCACTTCCACGAAAATCCAAGAGACACGAAACAAAGATAACCCTTGCATACCCTTGCTATTGCTCTCTCTCTCTCTCTCTCTCTCTCCAGCAAGCCCTCTGGGCGCTCCCTGCATTCCCCGTTGGTTGAGTGCTTGAAAAGCTCGTTCTCGCAGAGCATCCACATCAAAACCTGAGACTCAGCATTGTCGTGCAGCCACCTAAAACAACTGCGTCAATGCGTGCCGCTCACAAAGATTCACAAAGAGTCAGCTCCAGCTCGCAACATATCGCAATTCAGATTTGCAATGTGAATTCATCGCTATCTTTTTTGTCCCGAGGTTTCAATGAATCTTCATGACGTCAAATTGCTGGTAGTTGAGTATCTTCATCCCCCCCATTGAAATGGACAAAAAAACAATCCACATTAGTGTGCAGAGTCCGTGAGGGTCAGTGTGGTTCCGCATCTTTTACCACCCACCCTGAGTTTTTGACTCTCATTCCGTCGTTGAAGCTCTGCGAGCTCCATCGCTTCCTTGAGAAAAGTGAGGACGATGACTGATGACTGGTTGCCCATATGGAAGGCGGAAGGCATGTAATGTGGTAGATACAATGATAATAAACCCACCATTTGGGGTGCTTTATACATGTTTATACCACATTGTATCAAATTTCTCGTGAATTTGGCCATGGTCTATCAACGGATTTACCACAGCACAGAGAATATCAGAGAATGAAATTGAGTTTGCAAACTGCTTGGACAGTTTCCTGCTTTTCATGTTTGGTTTCGTCCAAAAATGGGGCAGACAGCAAAATTATCCAAAATTGCAATTCTAAGGCGGTAAAATTATCAATCATAAACAATAAGATTTTGAGCGTTTTGGGGCCACTCTATGCTCGGACACATTGCCTTTCACCCCCAACTGGGGGTTGAGCTGAACTTCCGCGAGGGTAAACATGATACGAACGGTCATCGCAATCATAACTATACAATCATAACTCCTTACAAGGACCTTTGGATACCTTTATGATATATATATATATTAATATAATATATATATCACCCCAACTGTGTCCCTACAGGTCCTTGACAGCAAACTCAAATTTGCCGAATCCACGTGCAATCAGCAGGATGGCCTACACTGGTGGCAGTACCGGCTTCTTCGAGGATTCATGCCATGGAATTCTCGGAGCTGAAAGTGTGGTAGTGCAAAATGCTCCAATGCTACGTGCTGTATGTGTTCTGTCGATTGCATTCTAGGAGGAATTGGCTTGAGAACTTGCAAACGTGAAGGGTTACTCACCCTCTCTGAAAATGTCCTGTCTCATACCTTGCCAGCATGTCTTCCACATCTTCCACTGTCATGCCTCAGCCTCCCCTCCAAGGAAATCATACCCTCCAACTCGCGAGTTTGTTTGTGGCGGCGGCCACGTGACCTGAATCGAGAGAACGTGGACTGGTCTACAGTAAACACTTGCAGCCAAAATGGCACAAATGTCACAAATGGACATGGCAAAAATGAATTACAAGAACCAACAACCACCACAAACTCTTGACTTTTGAATGTGTTTTTCTCATTAGAGAATCAACTTCTTTGCAAACACCGACCAAGTGAGTGGGAAAGCCCATGCTTCCGTCACCTCCAAATCAAATAGCACCACAGCGACATTGACTCCAGCCTGTAACATGAAAGACTTAGACAACAAATACTTTGAAGTTTGCGCTTCATTGGGTGACTTGTGGAATCACAGATCTGCGTGGGAAAGTCGAGCTACCGACGTCATCGTCCTCAAAGTCACCCTCATTGTTGTTGTCGTTTTCATCATCATCGTCATTGTTGCCGTCAACATAATTTACAAATATTTACAACATGTATCATTGTCATCGTCATCGTCATCGTCATCATCATCATCATCATCATAATCATCATCACCATCATCATCACCATCATCATCACCATCACCATCACCATGAGCATCAGCATCAACATCGCCGTCATCATCATCATCATCATCGTCAACGTCATCGTCATCATCATCATCATCATCATCATCATCATCATCACCATCATCATCATCATCACAATCATCATCACCATCACCATCACCATCAGCATCGCCGTCATCATCATCATCATCGTCGTCATCATCGTCATCATCATCAAGAAGAACATGTCATCAGTCGTGTTGTCATCATCGTCGTCATCATGACTCATTCAATGACCATCGTGACAATCATCTCCATCATTGTCATCATCAATGACAATTCCACTTTCCTTCATGGCAACATCTAAATCCTGCTGAAGACTATAAACTGTTCTCCAACTGTTCGACTGCAGAGCAGGGAAACAAGCCACAGTGTCCTGCCGCAGCTGGTATCCCATCTGATGTGCAAGAACACAGCCGAAGGAGTATCCTCACAGGTCTCTCACCAATTCTCACCATCTCTCGCCACTCGGAACCATGAAGCCATCCACACTCTCCATGCCTGCTACGATTACGGGACTGCTGGCCTCAGCATGGCAGTCAAATACCACTGATGCGCACAATTGTAAGATACTGCAACTCTAGATAACTATAGCAAAAGTCATGTGCGCCATACAAGAGCTTTCTAGTTTGTGACATGAGGCTGAGACAGTTTCAATTCAACATGTTCAAACGAACAAATGTATTGGGAGGACTGAAGTGCCTCTTCCACAAGCAGCTTCAAGCAAGTTCAGGATGATCAAAGTAAAAACACAGTTCTATCGTTTCACCGTGTTTCACCTATGATGTAGTCATCGAGTCTATCAAATCTATGATGATATGGGATTTTATAATATTATATATATATATATTAATGTTAATAGTAAATAGTCAAAATACTATCCTTGGTGATGCGAAGCCCCAGGCTGAACCATTGCTGAAGCTTTCTGAGTCGGCCAGGACCTCAGCTTGGAGAAGTTGAGAAGTTGATGGAATGTTGCTCTTATTTCAAGCCATAGAAAGTTTGTTGCATCTATATAAATATATAGTATTCTATAGAATGATATCTATAGAAAGGTTGTTCTTTGATGTATAATATCTGGATAAATTGTGATTGTGGTGATTCACAAAGCTGACTTGAAGCTATTTTGGAGCTATTTCCTGCTCCTAACCATCATTCCAGTGATGTCGAAGTGAGGTCATTACACTTTATCCAAATGCTGATATACATATGATAAAAATATTGAAATATTTGAAATGCTGTATGATTGAAATATGTGCCAATTACAAATGTCAGATCTGATTTCACAATGTTTTTTGCACTGGCGCCTATCAAATCCATCGCCTTCAAAATGCCAGGCTTGGATGCCCGGCACGCGAGTTGTATAGACTGCACAGTGCAGGGACCGAATCGCAGGCCAAGGCCTGGAAGCACCACGGCCACGGGGGTGGCGTCGGGGGGATGGCTAGTGCTGTCGAGCGTGCCTCGGAGTCGTAGATCAAGGCGCCAACCCTGGAGGTTCGTGGTTGACTCAGTGGTTGACCATGTTTCAGCCAATTCTGAGGCCATCTTCCCTACTATTCAAGAGACATAATCAAAATGGATCAAAATGGCCACTGAACATCACTGAACATCCCCCTGCAGATTAAGTCATTACCCCGTACTCCCAGATTCTAGAGGTATAAATTGGGGAGTAGACCCCCCAACCTCTATAGAATCCACAAACCTAATCAAAATGACCCTCTATAGAATCTAAGAGTATGGGGTACTGACTTAATGTCCCATTTTTGTGGAGTTCCCCTCTATAGAATCAGAACCATCAAAATTTGACATGTCTCAAGGGGTTCCTTGCACATATGCCAAATTTGGTTTATGGATTCTATAGAGGGGGCGGGAGGCGTACTCCAGCTGAATGGGGTTAGAACCAAATGGGGAAAAACAACAAGGAAAGGAAACAGCAAAACAACAAAATAAGCAAAACAAACCATAATCTTCTGTATGAATGAGAAGTGATTATATCTGTGTGATTATATCAGCAAATTTTGTTTTGAATCACAGTTTAATGTGGTTTGATCAGAATTTGGATGTGTTTATTGAGGATATGACTGTTCTTCCTTTTCTTTAATGTCTTTTGTCACATGATGAAATGATGTTTCTAATCACATAAAATGCATCTAAAGCAATGAAACCAATCTCTTCTGACATCTTCTGACTCAATTTTGACTAAACCTGGACAAAACATTCCCCGCTAAACTCAAGATATTTCAGAATACGTTCGACATATTTGCAATCCTCTGCGTTTGTTTTTTTAGATGTTTGATTCTGTGAAAATGGCATTGAATCATTTTGTGATGGAGAAATATATTTTCAACTACAGCAAATGTGGTCTATAGGATCAGAACCCACCAGTGGAAGCCACATGAACCCACTATAAAATCAGAAACCAGTGCTCAAGACCACACTAAACCACTATAGAAGCAGAACCCTAGGAGAAAAAATGTGCAAACAAATTGGTAAATAGGAAAGTAATGAAAAATTGAACAAATCAAACATAAGTCAAAATCACGTTTTTTTCCATCCATTGTTAAGTGTTCCTATGCTTGGTTATTCTGTAAACTCCCAGGATGTGCCTGTAATTCAAACATATCACTAAAATATTATAAAACACACTAAACATCACTAAACATATGTAAACGAGGCAAGCAGTTCAATGGGAACTGCAACATGTACTACAGGGTTCCATGCTTGGGTCCATGTTAATTTCCATTGTGGGTTCAACGAACACACCCGGGGAAAACAGCAGGGTTGAGGAGGATCTTATGGTTCAAGAATCACAAAAAAGGTAACATTCATATCATCAAGTGTTGTTGACAATATCCAAAAAATAAAGGGTCTTGAAAGCAGAGATCTTCTTGCTTGCTCAATTTGGTAAAAAAAAATAACGCCCTCTACAAAATCAGCTTTTTTAAGCAAGATGTTACCTCCTATAGAATCAGAACCACCATCTCGATGATATTTGGTCCATAACCCGAAAAGAGGCCCTCTAGAAACAGGAAATCAAAACTCTATAGAATCTGAAAACCAGTTTCCAAGACAAGAAAAGGGCGTAATAAAAAAAAAGTCTATTTGGAGCACGTGCTCCAAGATTTTGTAGAGGTAATTGGCAGGGGGATCACTGAACTATAGATTTAAATGGATACATGATAAATGGGGTTCTCGCAACACCAAACTGATGGCACTGCTGACCACAGTTTCGTTGAGAGCTCGCCTGCAGGGCTCCAAATGTGCTGCGATGGTCTTGAACGTTGCACCGCCGCTCATCACATCGCCATCTAGACCTTGTAGAATGGCGGCTGAGTGGTGGAATGATTGATGTCTCGGCGATGCTGACATGTAGATCTCTTTCGATTGAGGGCCCCGCCATGAACCATGTAAACTTTTGGAAGCCCTGGAGCACCACGCCTGCACAGGTATCAAGGAAGCTTTTGTTGGCTTATGAGTTTCAGGTATCAAGGAAGCTTTTGTTGGCTTATGAGTTTCAGGTATCAAGGAAGCTTGTGTTGGCTTATGAGTTTCACTTTCTCATTTAATTGAGATCCAAGTCCAAATTAAGCAATCCAAGTATCAGAAGGGATGTGTGTTTGTTCGCACTCGTGACAGAAGAAACAACAACAACAACAACAACAACAACAACAACAACACCAACACCAACAGCAACAGCAACAGCAACAGCAACAGCAACAGCAGCAACAACAGCAACAGCAACAGCAACAGCAACAGCAACAGCAACAGCAACAGCACCAGCACCAGCAGCAGCAGCAGCAGCAACAACAACAACAACAACAACAACAACAACAACAACAACAACAACAACAACAACTACTTGCAGAATTGCAGAACAAGCACCAGTTGAGCACACTTCACACCACCAAACCACCAAACATGCATCAACAATCGCCACCTCTTATGCACCGCAAATCCGCCAATACTAATTGAGGGCTAGTAATTAATTGATCATTCAACTTTGCTTGATCTTGCCGTATCTTGCCATGAACTGCCTTACTCGTAGTTTTTGGCTAGGCTTCCGTTGTCCTAATCTGCAATGTCTGATGCATCTCCCGTTGGCTCCACAACTCAGCTGCCTGAGGATGAGAAGTTTGTCTTCTCCAACTGTTTCTTTCTTCGCTGCCTCTCCACTTCGAGAAACGCACCCGAGTCGGCATGTGCCATCTAGTACCATTTGGAAGTCTACACTCCACACAGCTTCACTTCAGTGAGGGACAACCAGAGAATTGCGGTATGGGTGGTGTGTCAGCAGTCATGCTTTGCTTGTGTTTGTTCTCGGAGCAGCCGAGGCCTCTGTGGCTGGCTTTGTTTGACCTTGAACTGTGGGTGCTAGGCTGCTAGGCTGTGTGGACTGGCCAATTGTAGCATGATCCCACCGATTCCACCATTCCAGCTTCAATCTGTTAGGAGATCTTGGGACCTGACACTTTGAAGCATTCTGCGGTCTAATTAATGGAATATGTAGGTTCATCGCATGATTTCATTCAAAATCTGTAGGAAAAAGACATATCAAACGTGAGGTGACCCAGACCACGAGGAGCTTGAAAGAACGAAACATCAGAAAAATGTGTACGACACAAACAACTACAAGTACATCATGTACATCAAACGTATCAAAAATGTGCAATACAATAATATACAGATACATGAGTCGTTTCCCGGGCTATCCTTGAGGTGCCACACTGAGCACAGCCGGTGCAGCCGGCGCAGCCGGGCTGGACAAGTCCATCCCAGACAACCTGTTCCATCAAGCGAAATCCAGTGGCATTCCAGCAGAGCACATCTGCAGCAAGGTTAGTCCCGGTTAGTCAAGTGGTGAACCCGGTAAAGCGGCCCAAGATTTGGGGCTGGACCTCTGAAGGAACTCCTTCACCAGGTGAGCTTGTACAGCAGCTTGCGCTCCCTGGGATCGCTGAGGCGGCTCCGAGGGATCAAAAATATCAAAGTGCCATCTCTTCGAGCATGGGGGGAAAACGATGTTCAATAACAAAAAGAATCCATGAGAATCAGAAACAACACAGAACAGCAAAGCCGACGTATGGCCCCCTGTCACTTTACATCGACCTATTTGCAATACCTGTAGGCTGCAGTCCCACCCTACCAACAACAACCTGCATCATGTTGTAGTGGCTTCCTGCGCCAGAAGCGACCTGTCAAAAACAGGAAGGGTTGCTAGTAAAAACATCCAAAAACTGCCAATCTTCAGGTACACCATGAAATTTGGATTTCCTTTCGAATTCACACTTCAGTGATCAGCAGCCTCCATGATAGTGCAGAACTGGGCGTTGATTTCTTTGGCGCTTGCAAACCTTAGCCACCAAGCAAGTGGCATGGCTGACTTGCATGTCCAGCAAACCAGTAGAATGAAGTTTGTGGTCTGTTACCCCTGAAATACGGTACCCTCGGAAGCACAGGTTTCTGGGCCCGAGAATCAGAATCAAAGAACGGAGGTCCAGGAATGCAGGTGGTTGCACCACTTTGTCCCCATAGAAGAATGCCCCTCAGCATCCTGAATATTTCATTGAATCTACATGAAAGATCATGAAAGCCTGCAAACCACAAGTTACATCAAGTGATCATTCAAAATTCGGAAGAACTCAAGCAACCATCGCGACCATTAAGGGCTCTGGCTCTTGTGAGTCGGGTGCCAGCACCAACAAAGCCGGGCCATCGTACTTCTCTGGCCTCGGCACAACGCCACTTGGAATCAAGCCTTTGGTGGGCCATCTGCGATGCCATGATATTTTATTGACTGAATTCATGTTGTATCCACCGGGAAGTTGGCCACAAACCATAAAAGTCCAAGAGCGCATTCTATTCTAATTTCACTCCTGAGTGACGAAATTCAGAAGACAACTGGGGAGATCTGGCCTCACGTCTAAGCATTGCATCGCACTGTTGCGGTGTTGCTTTTGTTCACTATAAGGCTTGAGACAAGCCAATGTTATGGTTGCAGTTCTATACGATGCCTCGTTGCTATATTACAATTATAATATATATATATAGATATAATTATATATGTATTTATAACTGTAGTATATACATATGTGTTTGATGTCAGCAGCAGCAGACTGCTTCATTTTCCCACAACCCCAGCAGCAGTATTTCGAAGTTCACTTAACGGCTTCAGAGTGCATTGGCATGCAGTGTCTCTGCGGATCACTCATGTGGGCCCTTTCCAAGATTAAATGGTGGAAGGCAAAACATGCGATGCAACTGGTGACGCGGTACGTCTTGGAGTACACCAAAAGAAACCAGCCCTGTTCCCCAAGTGCTTGCCCTTCTGGCACCAAAACGTCAGCGTTTCCCCGGCCCAAGCCACGAGAGAGCTCAGCTGAAGGTGGGCAAACCGAACCATGCCCATGATCACAAACCAGGCCGCTGTGGTCGTGGTCCGGTCGGGCCACCAAATCATCGATATATGCCTGACCACCGCAGAGGAAGAACCCGGGCTTGCTGACCCCCGCCAAACTGATTGCCAGCTTGTCCAGGGGAAAATTCTTAGCAAGCCATTTCAGCGCCTGATATATACCCTCTGGGGAGCTGGCGACTCACGAGCAAAGGCCGCAATGAAGTGCACGTCCAGGTCAGCAGGGTCAATGCGAGCAGCCAACAAGGTCCGCCACAACTCGTCCCAGGTCTGAAGCGCACGCTTGAGGGTGGCACCCTCCGACCTCAAACACGCCTCCCGAGCCAAAAAGAAGTTATTTTCGACAGCCTTCTTACGATAAGGGTTCTCAGTGCGATGCGTGCCGATCTTCTGCAAGAGGAGCACAAAGGCGCCGCCCACCGCCCACCAATGCCGCATTAGCTGACCTGTCAGGAGCAGCCTTCTGAGGCTTGGCAAACATGTGTTTATGCACCTTGTGCACTGACCACGTATGCCAAGGTGGGCTGCACGGCCGCAACGTCAGAGGCCCAGAAGCAGCTGCTCCACGCCACTCTGCTGCAAAGAGACCCCTGACCAACCCCACGGTGCCTTTCTCTCAGGAAAACCTTGCGGCTACCCAGGCCTGAGAAACAGCACGACCTGCCTCACGCAACGCTTCATCCTCAGGGGTGGAGTAAAATGCGAGGTTAGAGGTCTTCTCAATGCCCTGCGCCTGGCACCAGCGAGCAGCTTTGGCCTCCTGGGCTGCCATGATGGCTGGATCGAGGTTCGCCATGCTGGGAGACCAGAGGCAAAAGACGAACACACAAAAACCAAGATCCAGGCTTCCTGCCTGAGTTGGAGACACCAACCAGGCCAGTCAGGCAATTTGGCTTGAGATCCAAAATGTCAAGGAGGCATTCAGAGTCTGACATGTCTGTGACCCAAACATAGTTTCATCACCGGCCCTGCCTACCTTGAATGAACTGGATAGATAGATATGTATATATATGTGTGATTGTGTGTGTGTGTCCCCGTAGCAATCGAAAATGGCATTATGTTAATGCTCAAACAAAGGCCAAGAGTAAGCAGCACCATCCTTTTCTTCGTACGCTAGGATGGTGCCTGTGCAGCTGCCACTTCAGGTATGTGACCTATGTCACCAGTGGTCAGTTAGACCACCTGCCATACACTTGGCAAACTGGGTGGTGGTGTCATCAAAACCAACCAACCACCAAACGCAGCCGCACCATGCCGCACCCACCGGACTCCCACATGGGATCATGGGTGGGTTAGGTGGAAAATCCAAGTGCTCCCCTCCCTTCTAACCGGTTCCGGTTGGCTCAGAGGGAGGGAGTCTTCCAGTCTGGTAAGATTTGCGGCAAAAGTTGAAAGTGCGCAAGAACTGAATGAAGCGATAGACAGACGCTTCTCTGAAATAAAACCTCCTGAGTCATGCCCATGTCCTTCATCTTGTGCATGCGGGAGCCAATCTTGCCGCACGCCAAGCACTTGCCCTCCGATTGCTGCTTGAGCCATGGGGACTTGCAGTGTTCGCAGATGAAATCTGAGATCTCAGGGCCTGCATCCAACTTGTAGATCGTCGTGGCGTCCCTCTTCTTGACGTGCTCCGCCGAAAGGATCTTTTCGTGCTGCAACTTCTTGATCGCCAGTCCATAGCTCTCAAGCGTCCGGTGGAAAGCGGGCGAAGTGAGGGCCTCAAGGTTGCCAAAGATGGACAGAAGGTCCCGAAGGTCGCCGAAGGTGAAGTCTCGGAGCATGTTCCTGATATTGCCCGGGACCAGAGGAAGCTCCTGGCCGCCATTGGTGATCCGGTAGGTGTCGACAGTGACCTTCTCAAAGTCCACCAGGACCTTAGTGTCGCTCCCCGTTTCCTGGCCGCTACCAGCTGGCCCAGGTTGGGTACTGGTACCTTGGTCCACAAGTTGGTCCTTAGTGGCCAGCTGTTGCATGGCCGCAGTCAGTTCAGCAAGAGACTTCTGGAGGTCCACCTTAGTGGTATTCTGAAGCATTGCGTAGCCAGCCATCCAGGGGCGCCCCCGAGAGAGTAAGGCTGGCCGCATCTTCCTCATTCTTGTTGGTCTCCGCAACTTGCTCCGCCATCTGGTAATCCTCGGTGGTGATCTCAGTGCGTTGGTCCACCAGTTGGAAGCTGCCCTCAGACAGCGTCTCGGAGTCCAAGGTTAATGGGGGACGTCCACCTCCATCACGTCATCCATCCCAGCGGCAGCAAAGGACTTAGGGGCCATAGCTGAAAAGCAAAGTGTAAAGGCGAGGGTAAGAGAGCGAACTTCAAACTTTCCAAAGTCTGTTGACACAAAGCTTGAGCCAAAATGGCCAGGCCATTTTGGCAATATGATTCCGACAACACATTGCTTGCTTTCCGCAAGCTCCACGCAAGTACAACATATATTCCATATTGAATCATATTGAGCACATTAATCCCAATATCCCAATATTTCCCAAATTTACACATGTACGTCCTGTACGCCTTGCGAATGACACCAACATATTTGCCCATATATTGGGTCTTGAAGTGCTTCTCACACTTCAGGGCAGGAAGTCTTAGGCTCTTAGGCTGCCGAACGGTTGCCAAGGATCTGCAATGGTATGCAACTGCTGGATGTTCACACCACCACGCTTCACCTGAGGGACGCGGCGTTTCACATCATTGCACTACGAGTACCATGGTGATGCATTGATCTCCTCTCAGAGTGATGCAGCTTGTGACCAATCGTATCCCATCGTATCGAAATCTCCTGATTTATCTGCACACGTCTCACAGGTCACATTCCCATACATATCATACATATCGTACATTGCATCACAACGCTTGAATCCTCCGGCACCCTGAGGCAGCAGCCAGCATCGTAAAAAGCTCAATCGACCTCAGTGCATCTCAGTGCAATGTGCCATTGATTGCCCTTGATCCATGACCGCGAGCCCTCCGTTGCTTGCACTGCTGCTGGTGAATTCTGAATCTTGAATCTTTGATGGGTGCTGACTGGCTGACGCTGAATCACTGAAAGGCCCACTCTCCAAAAAAACTGAGTCGCCAGAGTACATGCTGCACATGCTCCTACTGGCATCCCCTTCATCTTCACATATCTTCACATCACCCTCGGCGATGCTCGGCGCCCTGCAATCCACGCTGGTTCAGTGCTTTGAAGGCTCGTTCTCGTAGAGCGTCAACATCGAAACCTTTGATCCCCACCATCTTGCAACATCTTGCAACCACAGGGAAGCTCACAAAGCTCACAGTGGTTACACAATCTCCGTCCCTATTGACTTCCTCTCGGAATCGAACATAATGAAACAAGAAAACAACACCAGGCTGATCTTGCCTCATTTACTTCCCGCTCTCCCGGGTGTTGCCGAACATGGAAAGACATTCTGGAAAGATTTGCTAAGAAATGAAGGGCTCCTATCCTAACAACCAACCTAAAATGAACTGTGTGGGTCAAACATGATCAAACATGATCAAACATGGGCTTCCGAAGCCCAAAGTTGTCCTTTTCATTTCTGAGTCCAGTTTTTTTGTTGCTTTTCCAGTGTTTATATGTGTTTATGACATGTTATGACCCCCGAATTTGAGTTCTGAGCTTTCGTTCCGTCGTCGAAGCTCCGCCAACTCCATGGTTTCCTTTCATTAAGTTCAGCCCATCAGCATGGGGGGTCGCATGGGGTCGCCTTGGTTACACTGGTATCCTTGGTTTCACGACCTGGTAACCTGGTAAGCAATTCATTGAGTAAGATGAGTGAGTATGAGTCAGTCACAGTCTGACTGTGAGAATAGATGAATTGACGCTACTTTGGAAGTAATTGCGCTGGAAGATGCTGGAAGTATTCTTGATTGTCATGAAGGTCTAGAATACATTAGAATACAGCGTTAGAGCAGTGGAAAGTGTGACATGGAAATGAAGACATCCACATGTGTGCAAGTTGATCGCCAGCAAATAACTTGTCCCTTTCGTTCCCTTTCCAGGAAACCGTTACTGGAGACTAGACCTCCTTCAGACTTGAGAGGGGGGGGACGAAAGGTAGGGGGGGAAAAGACAGGAGGGAGAGGCAAGAGAAGGTGCGACTGTTTGTAACGCAAGCACGCCGACGACGACGACGACGACGACTACTACTACTACT
>Ga0126342_10001793_pt1 | contig 31591 bp, 39 predicted proteins | sample Cyp1metagenome_FD_92528 | JGI IMG/M metagenome (GOLD analysis project Ga0126342, IMG submission 92528) | Coral microbial communities from Lord Howe Island, Old Settlement Bay, Australia - Cyphastrea 1 metagenome | ecosystem: Host-associated > Invertebrates > Cnidaria > Coral ...
AAGAAGAATCATGTTACAGAGATACAATGACAAAAACACACAACAAAAACGTGCACAGACGACCAACCGTCTGACGTGCACAAACGACCCACTTTTGACGTGCACAGACGAACCCCGAACCGCCACTTCCCTTGCTCACCACTTCCCTAGGTCACCACTTCCATAGGTCACCACTTCCCTAGGTCAACAAGTCCTCAGATGGATAGTCTCACACCACCCTTCATCAGGTAAAAGTCTCCAGATGTAAAGTCTCACACCACCCTTCATCAGGTAAAAGTCATCAGATGCAAAGTCTCACACCACCCTTCATCAGGTAAAAGTCATCAGATGTAAAGTCTTACACCACCCTTCATCAGGTAAAAGTCCTAAGATGTAAAGTCTCACACCACCCTTCATCAGGTAAAAGTCATCAGATGAAAAGTCTCACACCACCCTTCACCAGGTATAAGTCATCAGATGTAAAGCCTCACACCACCCCTCATCAGGTAAAAGTCATCAGATGTAAAGTCTCACGCCACCCTTCATCAGGTAAAAGTCATCAGATGTAAAGTCTCACACCACCCTTCAGCAGGTAAAAGTCATCAGATGTAAAGTCTCACACCACCCTTCATCAGGTAAAAGTCATCAGATGTAAAGTCTCACACCACCCTCCACCAGGCATAAGTCATCAGATGTAAAGTCTCACACCACCCTTCATCAGGTAAAAGTCATAAGATGTAAAGTCTCACACCACCCCTCATCAGGTAGAAGTCATCAGATGTAAAGTCTCACACCACCCTTCATCAGGTAAAAGTCATCAGATGTAAAGTCTCACACCACCCTCCATCAGGTAAAAGTCATCAGATGTAAAGTCTCACACCACCCTTCTTCTGGTAAAAGCCACCCGTAACTCGGAAGATTGCTTCCCAACTTCCTTTGATGAGTTGATTAGTTGATTGATAATGTTAACTAATACTAACAAAAACTAATGTCAACTAATATTAATGTTAATGATAATAGGTATAGAAAAATATGTGATAATAGCTAATAGCAATAATAGTTTTGGAATTACAACAATTGATAAGTAAAAATGTCTGATGATGGCAATATACAAGAGCAACAATAACCAGAATACGAAGAATCAAATAGATTGATTAAGTGATAATACAATATTAAACAAACTGGTGATAATACCAATACAAACAATGATCATTGTATAGCATACTTATTATTGGGTATTCATAGATGTCAATTATATGCATGTATTAAATATAATTATATGTGCTACTGATGAGACTGATACTAATAGCAAGTCTGCCCTCCAAAATGCAGAAAGGCGGCGACGCCACTGTGGTCTTTGTCAACCAACTCAAACATCTCCTTAGGCAAAGCGGTGGCCGGGGGCATTACAAGTCCTGACCCAGATATCTGATATTGTGTGTATATTGATGTGCAAATGGGGAAGCACTATATTAATCATAATGTTAATCATGTTTAATCTACATCACCTACAAGTAATATGTATAATAGGGACAGAGAGAGAGGGAGAAAGAAAGAGAGAAATATGAAATATGAATGGTATGTGCGCAATACCCGTACATGTGCATTGCGGCTCTAGCAGCCACATGTAGAACTTGCACTTCTAGAAGTTGCGAACATTCCGTATCATGTAACCGTGGATTACTCTGCAGCTGACATATCCATGTCTATATCCAGTAAGATACTTGCATTGAATTTTCATCATAATTACTGCCATTTATAGCCACAACCATCAACCCTCTGAACTACCCAACCAAGGTTTACTCAGCCATGTCCACATTCCTTTCGCGTTGGGTTTTCTATAGTTTTTTGAATATGATTCTATGATTCTAATCTTTGTTCCCACTTTGCCATGTCATGTTGCCGAGCATCTTTCATCTTGAGCACTTCTGGGGCGCTCAAATGTGCTGCTGAAATGTGAATCGCCAATTTCTTCAGCTTGTTGGATTTGCAGAACCGTTGCCTCGCGGTTTTTCAACCGGATGATGGATGAAATGACCGGTTGAATCACTGGAATCCACTGGAAAGTTTCGCCCTTTCCATAGCTGCAACCAACCAACAGCATGCGAATCTTAACCCTAAACCCAACTCTGTTCTGCCAATTCAGCTCAACTTTCAGGTCTCCACTCTTGGTCATATTTCAAGCGGAAAACAGTTACACCACATTTCTCTTGCCCAAGTCTTGCAGTCATGACACATATTCTCCAAATTTTGCGCAGAAATTGCCTCGTGAAACAAAGCGATTGTTTGCTCAGCACAAACGGCCAGGGCCAGGGACTCATAACATCTAATTCATCTAATTCATCTAATCCAACAATGGAAATGTGGAAATGTTTGGTAAGATTTCCATCTCCAATCCTTCGTTGGGTTTCACCTCTTTTCACCCAAACACAGCATTTTCGGATCCTGGTCCCACTGGTGTCCGCCTTGCCACGGGAGACGTCTTCCATGGTGCTGAACCAGCAATCCGCCAAGCACTCGGCCACTGTGGGACGATGCGCATCCGCAGAGGTCATCCTGCCGTCATTTACATCTTTTTTAATATAGGATAATATAGGATAATATAGGATAATATATGATATTATATGGGTAACTGATGGTAACTATAAATGATAATATAGGATAATATAGGATAATATGACAATATATGATAATATATGATAATATATGATAATATATGATAATATATGATAATATATGATAATATAGGTAACGAATGGTAACTATACACTTTGAAGATCTTTGAAGTACATAGACATGGGGTTGCAAAAAACATACATGGGGTTGCAAAAAACATCTGCCAAAGTCAGATTTTTTGATCCATGAATCCATGCCTTTATTACAATATTTTTTTATGGTGTCAACGTCCTGAGGATCAGGGACTTTTCTGCACTCATGTTCTTCTTCCAGTTGACCGCATCAGGATTGGGATCTCCAAACAACAGAGCACAAAGGATAGCTCCGCCTCACAAGCACCCGACAAGCGGCAAGTGTCCAAGTGTGTCAGGTTGCGTTTTTTGAGCGGTGCTTCTTCCAAAAATAAATATAATTATAAATATACATATGATACATATGATACATGTATTAAAGAAATATATTTTGTTGCATGATAATATTTAAAATATATTATTGCAATATATTGTAATAAATAAATCACAATGACAAAACTGGCAAAGTGGCTATATTATGTTATTATGCTGACATTTTCATACATTTTCCATGGTTACATCCACAAACAACGTTAAAATATGGCCCAGGGACACGAATAGATGTCACAGGCATTGGTGTAAGGAGTCTTGTCCTTAAACTCCTCAGGTCAAAACAAGAGCCAGGAGACACCTTCCGTGTTTCCCCATAAACCTTCCCAGCATGACACACAAAACTCTAAGGATCATCGAGCACGTGGAGCGGGAACTTGCTGCCAAGCATCTGGAGGACTGAAACCTACAGCTTGAGGGAAGAGAAACCAAACAAACAGATCTGAGCAAAATTGAACAACGTTGAGAGGAAGTTAGGATTAAAGACTTGGGAGCTGGGGACAAGTCAACTCACTTTGAACCATTCACCATTGACAAAAAAGGTTGTATGATCTGGATTTGTCAAATGATGGTCAAATAACATCAAATAGAATGACAACTATTTGTGACCTTACAGTACCAGTGACTAAACCCTCTAACACCTTCCACATTCACCAATTCAGTTCAGGCAGGAGAAAAAAACCAGCCGTCCATGACTCAACTGCTCACCTGGTCACCCGCAGTAATTGACTCCCTCATTCCTTCACTACCTCATTCTACCTTCTACCTCATATCCTCATTCCGTCCCTCACTGACTCGCTCATTAACCTCTCAATTCTCAATCAATCCATCACATTCCATCACCTACAGTCTGTACGCAATCACTCGAGCATTCACACACTCAATCATTCGCTCAACTCGCTTAGCCACTACTGACTGCTCCACTCAACCACTCAATAGTTGCTTCCGTTCGGCCTCCCTCTCCTTGTGGTTTTCCTATTTGGAAACTTCCGAATAGCGCATGCTCATCCAGGATATACTGGCACATATAATATCACATATGTATACATATATATAATTAGCGCAAGACCATACCCACAAGTGAAAACCCGTCAAAAGTTGTCAAAAACAAAGCGGTCTGGTCAAAGCAAATGGCCAGGTACCCTCTTTGAACTCCACTGTCTCCGTCATGTTCTGCCCAGGCGTGAACCGACAAGCACTAGCAAAATCGTTGATCACGATCTGCCACTTCTTCAAGGTTTTCTCCTTCCAAGGCAAAGGATGGCAAAGGTCCGGAACAGTTTGGATTGAATTGATGAATCATAATTTCCCCTGATTTTAAGATACCTTAAGGACATACCAGGGCATACCCCGTTTTCAGCGCCAACCCAGTTGGTCTAGGAGCCTAGGGTCCACCAATAAATCGAATTACCACATGAACTCCAATGTAGCATCAAGCATGATCAAGACATATCAAGACATAATATGGCCTATGGCAATGGGTCAACCAAAACATGTCAAAACCCTGATCCTGCAACCCTGGTGAACCCCCCAAAATAGCTGCTAAATGGATGCAAAATTGAAATTCATCATATATTCATCTCCCAAATGGAAAGATAGGGGCTACCCCCCAAAAACATGATTCAGCCGATTTCAGCCGATTTCGCTACGCCGCTACGCCTTGCCATGAAGCACCACCGCATCAGTGCTCAGGTTCCGATGGCACACCTTTTTCTCGTGCATGTACTCCATGGCTTTCAGGATCTGAAAGGTCGCAAAGGTGCAGGCCTCGACACCCCAAAAAAAGTTGTGGTGGTGGTGGCACGGTAGTGAAAAAATAAACCTGGCAGTGCCCACGGAATACCACGAAATTGATGGCTAAATTATTGGCGTTATTAGCTATGGCTATGTACTGAAAATGTTATGAAACGAAACAACAAAACTTAAATTATCTGAAATTGTGTGGTCCTTTGTGTCTGAAATGTTCACCAATACCCGACAGATTTCCCGACATATTTCAGCAGGATCTAGTCCGAGTAGCATGGACACAATCCTCCCATTCTCCAGCGTAGCGATCCTCTATCGCTTCCAACAGGGTGCCACCGGTGCATAGTTCAAAAGCCAAATAGTAGGATGCTTCATCTTCGCAAGCCTCCGCAGAGGAGCTGGTGCCATGAAATGCCATGAATCCTTTTTGCAATAAACATCAATTGATAAACCCTTTAAGGACATGTTGGCCCTTCCTTGCATAGTCATATTGTGTCATATTATATATATATCATGAATGCTGGAGGCCTTCTCGATGATACACAATCCATACCAAAATGCGAAAAACGTTGATCCTTGTCAGATTCAAATTCTTGGCCCTGTGAACTATGAATGTCCATGATGTTCTGTCGCTATACTGCATCTTGCCACATCATTTCCCATCCAACCTCCTTCAGCTTTGCAATGTTGGGATGGCCAAGGCTCCTTTTGACTGCAACCGTAAGGAAGAAAGAAATTTACTCTCTATTATATAAGATTTCATCCATCGTCTTTCATCTTCTCTCATCGTTTTTCATCTGAGACAAGTTTCAGGTTTTACCATGTTTTACCCGAACCTACCAATCACATACTGTGGTGACAAGGCATCAAACCCCCCCTTGTCCCTGCGCGATATTGCAACATGACCCCGAGCTCCTGAGGATGGAGATATGCTTGTCCAACTGGGCCTTCAGTTTGGATCAAGACAAACCCCACATGAAACTCTGAAATTCCGCAACCATGAAGCATCATGAAGCTAAACTAAAGGATCAACTTTTCTTTGCCAAGCGTCTCGTGTTGTCGTTGATTTGGAAAGGGGCCTGAAGGAATTAAAACCCAAAGATGGGAAAACAAACTTCAAAGCGCATTGACATGCTGTCAATAGTACTTGAAGAAATGTCGATGTGTTGATACTCTTGGGGTGTGATTGGGCTGCTAGACTGAAAATATCTTAAAATGCACCGTGCGTGTTTTTGCCCTACACATCGGCAGGAACAGCTGAGAACAATATTTCTGACAGGCATGGAACATGCAACACCACTCCTACGTCCTACGTCATGCATCCTATGCCAAGCAATTCAACTTTCACCCCTCAAGATGAGCACAGGAAAAGGTGCCAAAAGGGATCCCAAGGAATCATGAATCCCAAAAGACAATTTTTCAATGTGCTGATCCAAGGTGTTTACCCTGAAAGGTGTTCAAGGGTTTTCCCACTTTTCGAGTTTCAATTTTTCCCAGATTTCCCAGATTTCCCCATCCAATTCAGCTGCCGGATCTTTCGCTCAGCCGGAGCGCTGAATCGCAGCATTTTGCTCCGTCAGACGGTGACGGGCCACGATGTAGCGACCAAAGTCCCCATACTTCGAGCCTTGGCGCTGAATGCGGTGATCCCTTGGTGGTTGCAACAAATCATGGCATAGGCATAGGCATAGTTCGGAGATGTTAGGACCGTTAGGACGTAGATGGAGTTGGTATATGTCTTATATAAATTGATGTAATCTTATATGTTGTTCTATATGTTCTTGATGCCAATATATGTTTTGCCGCCAAAAGTTGTCTCTCCAACATATGTGGATTGCGATGGGTTGTGATGGATTGGGTGAATTGTGTGGTAAACCCATATGTCCGTAACGAGTCTCTCCACAAAGTGCCAGGGCTGTCCAAGTCCCTGGCTGAGCGCCTCATCTGGCTCGTAGTAAGTGAGGAAGGTGCCCTCACCTGCGCGCAGAATGAGGAACTGGCCCCCAATGGCCACCTTGTAGTGAGCTGATTCTGAGCTGCTTGTGAGCTGCTTGTGAGCTGCTCGTCTCTGAGATTTGGGCCCAAATGATTGTCCACAAAGTACCCTGCATCCAGCGAGTGAATCTTATGTTGCTCGCTTGCGTCGTACTTGCCTGCGGCAGCGACGCAAAAGGCTGGGCAGGTGGTCTGCTGTACCACCACTGGGGTTCCGAATCATGATTTGTTCAGATCACTAAGATTGGAGTTGGCACAGCATTAGGAACCAGTGCCCCAGAAATTTCAGCCAGCAAGGCTGGGACTCAGTTGGACTACGTGCATAGCATTCCAACAGTCGTCCTAGTGTCCTAGCACTGGGCTTTGTTTGTGGCAACATGCGTGGAAACTTGGCGGGCAACCCAAAGCCTGCAGTACTGTTGGAGGCTCCACATCCCATGGTAGAATGGGCGGTCGGGCCACAAGGACTGCAGGGCAATGTGTGATTCCATGCTCAATCGTGCTCACCTACATCTCTGATCTCTCCATATTCTATCCTGGTCCAACTATCTGCTGGGCTACCCGAATGGTTGAGGGAGCTGAGTTGTTTTGCCATGTCTTGCAATCCAATACGGCATACTGGGGCCATATCAGGCAAGAGCGGATAGAATCTCCTTCCCTCCACTGGAGCATGACAGCTGCAAGAGGATACACTTCAGTCGCCAAATCCAAGCTGATGATGTGAAAGCACGCCAGAGCCACCCAGGAATTTGTAAGCAGAGAAGCAAAGTGATTAGTCTTCTGCTCTGGGTGTTCATCCAACATCATTCTCCAACATGCCAAACAGTTTGTAAAAACTAAATCTATGCACGACATCATTGTGATATCATTAGTAATTATATAAACATCACATGTATACATATCTATCTGTCTGTCTGTCTGTATGTATATGTATATATAATTTTAAACCGCTATAAACCAAATTAAACCAATGAACTGCGCAGCCCAGCCCCAACTATACCACTCGACCACGCACACTCCCGCGACGCTGCAGACGAGCTTCTTGGACACCGATGCTGCATGGAATGCCGCAATCCAGTCCCATCCGCCGTCCCCAAGGAGTGAACCAAGCTTCCCAGGATCCGGACAAATCCGGCCAGAGACCAATCACGTACAGAAAACAGCAAACAATCCGAAGATAGTAACCTCCAGTTGCTTTGGGTTGTGTTGTGCAAAATTCTCTGCTCAGGTAACTAACATGCTCTGAAACCTCCCAAGGCTTCAGGATGCGGGATCGCAACGACGTTGGGCCATCGCCAAGGTGGTCATCTCACATGATGTTTGCATTTGTATTCCTGATATTATATCATTGATATTGTTTATGCATATGTATATATACACCTGTATGTATGTATGTAGGTAGGTAGGTATGTATGTAGGTAGGTAGGTATGTAGGTAGGTATGTATGCATGCATGTATGCATGTATGCATGTATCTATGTATCTATGTATCTATCTATGCTATGCATATTAAGGATACCAACCAGAATTGAAGCTTGGCTGCGACAACGTGGTACAACATGGTACAACTATTGTCAGAGCCTGGATGACATGGGATGCCAATGGCGTTTTCAGCGTCTGCCAATGATTCGACATGCAATGGTTGGTCAGAGCCCGTGGCGAGAAGCTGCAGAAACACAATGGATCACACTGGATATGGAGGGCTGGTTCTGCCAGCCATGCAGTCATGGAATGTCATGGATTCCACAACCGTCTTGGCCTCAAAAACTCTGGGGCTGAGACAGTACCAGACACGGAGCACAGAAGCTCAAAGCTGCCTTGCAAAAATGGCACTTTGTGACTAAAGGGATGGTTCACTAAGTTCACTGTTGTTTCTTTCACTCGGACACCTTCATGTGGGTTGTCTGGGCATGGTATCAACGTGATGCCCATAGCTGGGCTCTTCACGATGAACAAATAGGAGAAAACCAGCGCTACAAAGGCCTGAGACATGCGAATGGCGATCACCCAGCACTAAGACACGACAAGATCAATAAGAAATTGTGCAGAAAGGAAAGCCAGCTTTGTTGCTATCCGAGCTATCCTTTTGCCCATGTATGCCCATGTCATTTTTACTAGCAACCATTCAAAATATTCAAAGCGAGCCGGGTGGACAAGGTGATACCCAGTGAAAGACACAAATGACACAAAGCAAGTGCAGTCTAGATTAGGACAGGAAAGTGCTGCAAATGAGAGCGAATGCGGCGATTATTGATTATATATAGTCTTTGCATGTCTTTACCACGCATAGTTCGCATACATCATGTCAATGATTCTATGTGTTTTTCTTTGTCAATGAATTTTCTGACCTTGTCCAAATGCAAGCTTGTGTCACACCTTGTGTCATGTGTCACTTTTTCAGCCACAAACGCACCACGTTAGCACTACAGCTGTAAGATTGTCCATTGATCCTGCAGCAAATGCGTGCTTTACCTCGGCTGGTGGTATGGCGGAGTGGATGAAACACCACACTGACGAAAGCCGGCGAAGAAGAAAATAAATTGAAATCATGGCAGAAGAATGGGATTCATGTTTGTGTTCTTTTACTGAACTAAAACAGTCAGTAATATTTAACATACAGCAATTCCTCCAGAAAGTCAGGTCACCAAGCAATGAGCAGCGAGCTCAACACCACACTGCCCAGCGCAAACCGCCCCAGCATCTTGGTCCTTCAGAACGGAGCAGGATCGCGACCATGTTATGGGTCAAGACATATCAAGCCCTGGTGCCATGCTGTTCACGAACTAGCTAGTTCTGGACGTTCATGCCATTTCATGACATATGGTTTCTCCGATTGTTTCTCCTTTCTTTCTTTCTTTCTTTTTTTCTTTCGATGCTTGGACCCTCTGCACCACTTTAGCTGGTGCGCCGTCGCACTGTGCATGGTAACAATCACGCAGTGGCTCAAATGAACAAATCGCCCATCGCAATGCCAGCATGAAAACACACCATGTTCATTCCTTTCCCCTCAACTGGCCACAAAATATCATAAATCCAGATAAATTGGCTGCAAATCTCCCCATGCTTGGCATCCTCCCATTTCCCCCTGCCCCTCCCCAGCCCCTTCCGCCTGCAAGACATCCCAGATGCCATCGCAGGCCAGGACCACGAAGCGATCCAGGGACGGGTCCAACTCCACGAGGCGCAGCTCGGGCTCGGCCGAAACCAGCTGCCCGGGCAGGACCTCCAGGTCATCAGCCAAGGGGGCACCATTGGGGTCACCACCAAATGTCATGTTTAGATATGTTTAGCATATTCTTGGCATATTAAACCAGGCTTTTTAGAGAGTTGATACTGGGATATACTGGGCAAATCTCTGGCGAAGTTCCGTGATTTTGCCAATCCAAAGGATCTGTGGCGGTTGGCAATTCTGTAACACCTCGTGACAGTCGCTCAGAAAAATCGTTCTGTCATGTTCTGTCCAAACACGAACTGGCTGGTGAATCAGCAAGATGCACCAAGTGTGGATGATCCGAAACGTAACCATGGAAAATCACCATGTTTAATGGGAAATTCCACTATAAATGGCAATTTTCAATAGCTATGTTAGTTTACCTCGCGTCCCAGCCTTGGTGCATCCGTATTTGTAGGGCTCTTTCAGCAGCAGGTCCCCAAAGGCTCGTGACACCGCCAGACCCCAGCGGGCGATGGTCCGGCCTGTGGCATGGAAAAAAGCGATCAGCGATCAGCAGTTGTTTTGGTGGTTCACTGAGGATCTTCATCCAGATAATGACCAATTTTTTAAATATATATATATATTATAATTATGTATAAATATATTTGTTTGGACTGCAAGGCACAAGGAAGCTGTTAGCTGCATAAATATATGTATATATATATATATATTACTCCAACCACCAACGACAAATTGTCGTTTCAGGTACCTAAATTGGACGTACCTACAATGTATAAGGTGTATAAGGCCTATGTGAGGGCTCTCGAAAAGGATTTGCCCCAAAATATGGTTTTTGATGATATGGTACCTCCACTTTAGGGTCCTGAAATTCCCATAGATAAATTTAAATCCAATTGATAGATTCTATAGACTAATTCATGATCTAGAATCTAGCAACCAACAGGAAAATATAAAACACACACAATCGACAACCATCTCCCGTCAAATGATATGTTTGCTTAGATTGACCATGATTTACAACCCAACAGTCACCACTTAGAGATACTGGGCAAACTCTCCGCTGCAATCAACTGCAGATTGGCTTGTAACTCACTACTGCTCTAGTCCTGAACCATCGTAGGATCCATAAAAATGCCCAAGAAACACAAGAAATTGGATGATTAACAACTACATCATCTCAATCCGACTTTAGAATTAGAAAACCCACGTTTCGATGGTGGGTGCAGTGGATCCTCCTCTTAAAATCTGGAGCTTCCGCGGCTTCGCCTCCAAAGACAACCTGCTCAGGGCAAATCACACGCCAAACGCCATGGAGGTCCACCGTTCCGCCCAAGGCTTCAATCCGCTGACGCTCGTCTTCTCGGTTGGGCTTGTGGTCCTGCCACGACATACCCTGCCTTCACTGGCTACTGGGGATATGATGTGCATGTACACCATACAATATGATAATGTGTGGTAAGCCTAAACAATGATGATACTAAGAAAATGATGATGATGATGATGATGATGAAGAAGGGGAAGAAAATCTTTGGGGGATAGCTTTTAATAATCTCCGAATGAACCGGTAAATGGTTTTTTTTGATGGCTATGGTTTTGGTAGTTTATGTTTGGAGACTTAAAACATGCCAATGGCTAGGCGGCTAGGCCCAGGCATGTTGGGCCATACTGGGTTTACTGGACGTAACCGGAAATTACATGAAATGATGGTGGGCACATGTGGCACATTTGTACTAGAAACTTCGACCCAGCAGGGTGACAGCAATCTCCTCAGATAGGCGAAAGACCTGAAGTCCCTGGGGTCCCGAAGAATCAGGGGCAGTTGCTCGGCACAGAATACCACGGGAATCCCCAACGTTGGCCACCAAGAGCCTGCACGTAGGACCGCGGAGCGTTGGATGATTTCCAACAGTTGTAGCAACCGCCCTGTTACATCTGGATACATCCGGTGTGTCAGTGAGTATCTACAAGTCGTTTACTGTCCTGATGTTCTTGACATTTTGATAAATGATGTTAAATGCTGTTCATATACCACCACGTTTTGCCTCGCACGCATTGCACAGCACACTCAACCACACACACACACACCACACATCTTGAAGCGCGCATCACAGTATTGCTGGCGCACAATAATAGAACAGCCTGCATGGACAGCACATGCTCCATTTGTTATATTTGTTGAACATTACTGAGCTGCATGTAGCACAAATGATACCAAAGGATACAAAAGGATACAAAAGGATGAAAACATACAGTATCAAACAGTATCAAACATACATCTTTAAGCAATCAGCGCAACGTCAGAAAATGGTCCAACAGTCCAACCGCCTGGTCTTCCCCGGCTGGCTCGCAGTCTCATAGATCAGCGCCAACAGCAAGGTGGATCCATCCATGGCCTCTTGTTGCCGGGCCCAGGTCAAGAACCTCAGTTGACACTGGGACGATGAAAATCGATGAAAAACAACGATTGCATTGGGAAAAAATGGGTGAAATGGATTGAAATGCGATAAAATCATATATATATATATATAATCATATAAAATCATGCCATTCCAGTGATTCGAATGGCATGGAATGGCATGGACAACTTCACAAATGCGAGACGATTTTCAGCCATGGAACTCTTCGTCCACCATGGCGCAAGCTTCGACCACAGCTTCTCTCAGAAAGTCATCAGATAATAGTGGCTTACTGGCGACACGCGCCTGAAGCACTGCTGGAAGCCTGAACTGGCACAGCAAGGAGGCATTCAAGGAACACCAAGGAAGCTTGGATCTGGTGATGACAACAAGATACGATGACCATGTTCAACTAGCCTATTATATATGCATGACTCATACTGTATATTTCTGATTTGATCATTCTCCGAAACATCTAACAATGTCAACCCTAGACCGACCCTAGAGTAATAACCCATGGTTTAGATTTATTATATAATTAGGGCGGTACTCCCCAAATAGTCATGATCTATGATGATCTGATATGATCTGATACTTAAAGGGTTCGATGTGGCTCATCTCCCTAAATCCATCCCGTGGCCTCTCAACTAAATGATCCACACAGCGGGAGCCCGAATGTCCATCCAGCACCATGATGCCAGGCACCGAAAGTCCGTCCGAAGACAGGAGCTCCTCAGCTGCTGACACTGGAAATTTGAGACACTGGAAGATCCTCGAAATCACAGCTTGAAGTGTTCTACACAGTAGAGATATGCGGAGTGTCTTTGGCGACCTTATCAATCAGCACCACTCCTTTTCTGGCAGAAGTCTTCAGACTTTGTGCAGAAACATGCAGAAACCCAATGTTTCACGGTGACACAGTCAGCGAGGAAAGCTTCACCTGGAGATATTGCACAACAAAAATCGCACTCATCAAACAAAGCCTGGCAGCGAGATTCGACCATCGCAAGGTCATTTGGTTTCAAAACATAGCAACCATACTGACCATAATATACCATAATTGCTGTGAAAGTATATGATTTCTTCACGAAGGTCAGTTGAAGGACATGTAGCTGCATGAATGCTACTTTGAGCACCTGCCACCACATTGTGACATTGATGTGGCTGCAATCACAACAGTTCAAAATGCATCCTTCACAGCAGTTCTTTGGTTTCATGAACTGAGAGCGGATGACCCCCGGGTGGATGGCAATCATTTCTGAGACAATCGCACGGCGTTCCATCTCCCGGGCAACCATCAAGTGTGCCAAACAATTGGCATATAATTGGCATATGCAGCGATGCCTTTTCCCTTGAAGTTGGGATCCGCGGCATCAATAGGCATATCTCCAGCCACAATCCGCTGCGGTTTCAACAGGCCATGACCCGAAACGGTGGCGTTTCGTGATCTCCACGCCATCTTCGCCGGACATCCACCACTGGATGCTCTCTGAGGATCTGCTCTGCACATGCTCGGGTGCTCTGAATATCTCTGAATGCTTAAGACATCACCTAGCCGTCAACAGCTTTTCCCCAGCAACATGCACAAACATCCAACTGAATGACTGACAACTACCACATTAAATACGCGTTAAACAATGAAAAGGTGCTCGTACAGGACCCTGACATGATTATTTTTCTTTCGTTATCTTTCTTTTTTCCTTTCTTTCTTTCTTTCTTTCTTTTTTCCTTTCTTTCTTTCTTTCTTTCTTTTTTCCTTTCTTTCTTTCTTTCTTTCTTTCTTTCTTTCTTTCTTTCTTTTCTTTCTTTCTTTCTTTCTTTCTTTCTGTCTCTCTCTCTCTCTCTCTCTCTACACCCCTCCCTCGTTTCTTACCATGTCACATTGGAAAATCGGTGGTTTCACTCTCAGGTCGAGCATGGTGGGGCGTTTGCGCCGCAATGGCTTCAGCATCTGCTGTGGCCTTTTCCGGGTTCCCGAGCGGCCAGTAGAACTTGGGCTCCCATCCAGCGCCAGAGCCGTTGCAAATCTGATACCAGCCTGGGATGGTCCTGTGATCGTCTTGCCAGTGATATCTACTGCCTTTGCTTTGAACTTCCCCTGGATCATATCCTTCGCAAACCCACCATGTGGCTGCCATGATGTCACCGGGTAAGTTGTGAAACCGATGAACCTCTCGAGCGGCTTGAGCCGAAAAGTGGTCGCAGCCATGGCAGCCATGGTGTCACCATGGCTCAAAAGATTGATTAAACCTCCTCTGTCAGTCTGCACACTCAACTGGGCTGTGTTCAAAAATGTATCATGTTCCTTTTCCGAGAATTCAAAGCTTACGTAGGAGCTGACGTTCGCTTAGGTTTTCCCGCGTTTTGCTTGCCGCAAAACAATTTCAACTACATAATTAGCTTACACTTCTCTTGTGGCAAACCAATATTGGGAGATACAAGTATATACATATAATTATCCAATTGCAAAGGAATGCAACCTTCGCTTACGACTAGCAATGCCCTAAAGAACGTGGCATTCATTCTGGCCTGCTTTCCCTATAAACAATGGGAACCAAATGAGTCACACAACCTTGTTTGAACCCCAGCTCTCATGGCACGACTTGGTCTTCCGAACGGCTTACGGCAATATGTTTCTGACCAATGCTTGCGTCAAAGCTGTCGCACTGCTTACGAAATCCAGGCAAAGTCTTTACCACTTGATTTACTTGATGGTTTTTTTTTGCCAAGCCAATACTAAACATGTGAAGGGGAATTTGGTTCACGCTGCCATAGACCGCCGATGGCAGCATCGGAGCCCAGGACTTGCCACAAAGAGTCGATGTCAAGCACGAAGCGATCTTCATTCATTTCCTTTCCTCCCTGCCAACATGCCTCGGAAGTCCAACTGCCAGGTAGTCCAAAGCCAGCTGAATTTGGGTGACACTTCGTAGCCTCAAAAACTGGACACCTGATGATGATCATCATGTACATTTGATAATATACTGATTCAAATCTATCTGATATAAAATTAGTATACATAATGTGCATCATCTATAATATAAAACTATTGCTGTTATGATTACTATGTATATATATATATATAATTTTAATTATATATATATGTGTGTGTAATCTATACTGTACATATATATATATATATATCATATTGTATCATAGAGTAATTGATGTTCATATACTGTTATCATCTGTTATCCACATTGGTCTGTTATCATATGTTATCATTATGTACTCCACGTGACCGCAGTGGTACAGCTGTGACCAACTCCGCCAAGGTACCGCCCCGACCTCAAAGTGCAAGCGCCCACAGCGCATCTCATGCCGCGTGGCTCGGAAGGTGCCAGCCTATGCCCCAAGGTATCCCCCAAGGTGCTGGAAAATCATCAAAAAACTCAAAGATATTTAAAGTGAGTGGCGATGATTTGTGGTAATTATTGATAATCTAGACTGTCATTAATTGTCATTTAAAATATGTTAAAATCATGAATGATGTCATTTAAGTTGACATTCAAAGCACGCGAAATGATGAAACTTGATGAAATCAACATGCTTTGCGCATGTTGGCGACGCAAACCTGCGCATTTCGAATCTGCTTCGCAGGATCAGAGCCGGCCCGACGGTATTCGATTGCTTCTTGTGCCTGTCGCGACTCTATGGTTGGCGGGGGAAATCATGCCTAAACTTCGATAAATCCACGAAAATCCAACAAAACATGGTAATTCAAATTGCCAATGTTGGATACATGGTACATCAGTACATCATGGCAAAAAATGGTAATTACCATTGGTACATCATGGATCATCATGGTACGCTGCATCCCATGGGCCTGACTGAACTCCCCAATCTGTTGCCGCAGTTGTGTCTCGATTGCTCCCGCTCTGCTGCTGGTGACCTGATCTCATCTGATCTCCATGTCCCAAGATGTCCCAACTGATCCATTTGGAGGTTTCCTGAAATAGGGGTACCCCTAAATCATCCATTTTTATAGGATGTTCATGGATTTTCCATTATAAAATATGCATTTTGGGGTACCTCCATTTATGGAAACCCCCATTTGAGGCTGTCAGGTGAGGATCCCCACAGGATTGGAAGAAGACACTGCGTCATGCAGCTGCTGCCTGAGACGATTCACGCTGCTGATGACCTCTTCTTTATGCCTCAGGCGTCTCTTCGCCATGGGGAGTGCACCATGACATGATGTGACTGGAACATACTGGAGCCACCTTGATTCACATTGTCCATCATTGACCATTTTTAGATATTGCTTGAGCTTGCTACTGTCTGATCACACCGTCTTGGCGATCCAGGTTCTGCTGGTGCAATTGCGAGTACTGCTCCTAGCTGCAGCGCAGGCATTCAAAGGTCATGAAATCTCTTGCAAATGCAACAAAGATCAACAAAGTAGCTACATAGCAATCACCACAATTTTAAAGCTGAGTAACGTGGGTCTTCAAAGCCGCAGCGTCCGTAAATTTACGGGTGCAAAGGTAACAAATGTGTTGCGGCGCCACTGCTGCCATGGCAATGAGTCTCGAAGCCGCAAATTGACATGAAGAAGTGGCTGCCATAGCGTTATCTGGGCTGCTGTAGAAAACTTTCTCCCCGTGCAGGCCAGGTTAGCCTTTTCATTCCATCATGCCCAGCTCTGCGCTTACAAATAATAATTATATAATTATATATGTGTGTGTGCACATATCCATCGCGAATATGTGCATACATTTGCTAATTAGTCGGTTCATGTCATATCATGTCATGGCGATAGCCCATCACCTTGCAGCTGTGAGTATCTGTACAATAGATAAACCAGCATTCCTCTCCACCATTGCGTTCTTATGGGTTTGTGGTTGTTTGCTGTTTTTATCATGTATCTATATCTGGTTGAGCTGCGCTTCAATGAACCTCGCATTTGGAGGCCTTCTGGGTATAAATGACTGGTTGATGCGACACAGGCTTCACACCTGGACCTGTGCTGACAACTGCTGATTTGAACTAGGAAGGTAATGAACCTCCACAAGATTCTATAAGTAGTAAAAGTACTTCATACATCTCAATCCGACTGAATTTGGACAAGCCTCCTAGCATAACAAAGGTCCTGACTCCGAAAATGGCAAAAGTCCTGAAACTGAAACCTTGAACCTTTAAACGAATGATCCAAGTGCAAACAATCCCAAGCTGTTGGCTAACTTACTAAGGGCTCTGCGACCCACACGAGGCTTTCCCAAGCCTCAGCAACCATTTCGAGCGGTACAAGCCATCCTGCTGGGTACAGGTTATGGCAGTTATGGCTGGGCAACTCCTGGGTGGCTGGCTTTGATGATCATCGAGAAACTTGCCTTGGCTGCCATGAGAACAGCTACTGGACAGCATTCGCCAGAAGCGCCACTAAGAGGCCCCTGGGCCCGCTGGGCCCGCCACCACTGGCGGTGCCGTCTGAACAAAGCGCATGAACTGACAGCCATCAATGGTGATATGTCGTGATGGGGCGACACTGATGATGTCCCATTTGTGTGAGAGATGTAAAGATATATATGTAAAGAGCGTGCAAGCCAACAAGCGAATGGTGCGCCACTCTTGACTGGCGCAATGCTCACTATCTCTAAACAGCCGCTTTTGGGGGCATCGAATCTTGTATCATTACACCCCAAAGTCCGCCTAAACGATAAGGTTTGGTAAATGGTGCATGGTCCACTCATGTCCACTCTCCAAAACCTCTCCAGCTGTGCTGAAATGGACGGCCAGTGGAGGGCGCGTTTTTTGGCACTTCATGCAGCTTCGAGGTTTCTGGTAAAACATTGACTACTTCGCAAGGATTTGTGGCACTTGCAGCTGAGCCACATTCCAACTTGAGAGGCTCTGGCTCTATGCATTTTGTCGCTATTTTAGCCCACGGCAAGTGCCGAGATGCCCAACCCCACGAAACACAATGACACAAAGCATTTGTTGTTTGATGTTCTGGTGGGAGTCTGTGGGTGCTCGAGGGTATACTATGGTATCTCCTGACATGGAAGGCTCTGTACGTACGTGCGTGCGCTCAGGCATGTTCTTACTGCATCGGAGACGTGGGGAAAACCACCAAAGTTCCATGAGGGAATGCACCATCTGTGGTCCACACCAAGCCCACAATGAGGAGACAGGTTGTTGACTGATTTAACTTGATATGTCCATTGCATTCCATTGCTATATATTGCTATCGCAAGAGGTCTCAGCGAAATCACCCAACGAAGAGCAGCAAAAACACGCGGAGCAAACGCGCACCTTGTGCCTAAAGAAGTCTTTGATAGTCTTTGCACTGACTGAGTGACCTTTTTGAAAGGACTCTGCAAAGTGAGCTACACAGGCCATATGCCTTTGGTGACACAAGCGCTGCGATCTACCGAGTTCGACTGATCAGGGCCCATCACAGCGCCAACTTGAAAACCGCTGGAGCCGAAGGTCTGACCTGCTGAACCTGACCGCGCCCAAGGGGATCACGGGCAAAATTCGCTAAAATATCATTAAAATGGTGTGCGTGTGTGCGTGTGTGTGTGTGGGTAGATAGATCAAAAATTAGCGACAATTGAATCTGAAGACGCACATCTTCAGCATGTCTTGCTTTAAGACAATTGGACTTGCTTGATTGACTTTTGCTTGCTTAGTTTGCTTGTGGTCTGACTGCAGGTGTAGAAACAGGCCTGCAAGCTGAACGTAAAGAAAGGCGTGAAAGCGAAAGATTGTGCTACTTAGGATCTACTTGGCACCTTTCACCAGTATGGTCGCACATGCGTCATTATATTCCAACTCATAGCATATCATAATTGTTCATTAATCATCATATTTTCTATATGAAATATTGAAATATATGAATATGATAAGTTTTATGATGCATTCTTTTGCCAGTGCAACTTTGCGACCTTGTTGTCAGTGCCATCAATTTCGAGCACCACGTCGCTGTGCTCACACTCACTCCGTCTCGACTCTTCCTGGCCGGGATGAGCCACACTTCCTTGGAATGCTCTAAGCCCCAGTCAGTGAAGTCCAGATCTACACATCTCGTTGAGAATCGTTGAGAAAGTGGAGGGTACATATGGTACATGAAATCCAGGAGGGTGCCATTTTCTGGACATGAAATCTCATGAAATCTCTCTCCAGCATCTCCTGCCTCCTCCTGGACAACAGTTGGTAGACCAAACTCGAGAGTTTTGCTTTCGGTTGTCCTTCGCAGATTCGATTGGATCAGATACGACTCGCATTCTTCATGTCATGTCAATTTTGTTTACTCAGTTTCCACATCAGTCAAAATGATCATTGACAACCATCAGCTGGCTGTCAAAGGAGTATATAGCGTGTAGATGCGTGTAGTAACATGCAGTAACTTAGAGGAAGCAATCAATAAAACTTCGCAGCCTTTGGTGAACTACAGGCTCTGGTTCAGCCACCAAATGCCAAGGGCCCATACACCACAACAATGAATTCAATACAATCAAAAAAAATACAAAAAGAATACTAAAAGAATTATATAAACACCGAAAACCCCTTGTAGGGAATTTACATGCACAGACTCAAAACAGGTGAAATGAATTGAAATGATTCGATTGATTGATTGGAAGATATCGCATTTGAAAAAATATGTAACACATTGTAACACCATGATGGTTCCTGGGTTAAAATTCCAGGTGCCAACACATGGTGACCAACATTCAACAGCTCTTCCAGGACTCATTCCGACCTTGGACTGTGGCTGCGGTGGCTGTACATCGAAGACATTGACGATTCGTCGCATCTGACGGTTCGATTCCTACGCCTGCGCGTCGCCAGGTTGGTCAATTTGTGACGCTGTTGGTGGGTTGTCCCTCTTAGAAATCGATGGTGACAACAAAGACTATCAAAGACTCCACGGTGATCTGCAGAGATGTCAAGACTACTGATGGCTCTCTGATCTCTGCGCTCATGCCACATGTTTTAGCCACTCCCGCCTCAAGATGGAAGTAGCATGACCATCTGAGTCGAAGATGTGTGTTACATCTCCATGCCTCAACTGCATCTTTCTCGTGGCGAATGTGTTGGAGGCTGTTCACCGGTGAAACTTTTCATTGTAAGGGGCAAACCAAGGGAGTATGACCTGAAAGTTACAGATGGACCAAGCCTAAGGCCTAAGTTCGTCAAAGCTCCCCCCTTCGTTCTCCACCCTTCGACAAAGCACCCATTCGTTTTCCATGTTTTTCCTCCCTCCTTCCTTAGACCCTTCGTCAATAGCTTCGTCCAACCCTTCCTTTCTAAAAAACACCTCAAGACGCCTCAGTTTTCCCGAAAATAACTTCAAAACAAACCTCCCAACGCCTCTTGCAACATCTTGCCACCCTCCACCACAGACTAGCTTTGTCATGCTTTGTCAATAGTTTCGTCTGGCCCCGCTTCGTAAAGTTCCTTTTGGTGTCGACTAACCCCTTCCCCTTCGACTAAGTTCGTTTGGAAATTTGCCTTCGTCAAAGGCCTGCTGAGGTACTCCCCATGAGGGTATTGCCTTGGTTTGCCCCTGAGATTGGCATCCAAGAATGCCGGCAGGGCATCAAAGTTTTTAGCTTGCGACGTTGGCAAGACCACTGTCTGGGGCATGTACACCTGTAAGAAATGTCCATTAATTTCGGATTTCTTCAGATCAATTGGCTGGTGTCACGATTGGGTGGTCTGCTGAAAAGGTTGGCGGATACCGTTGGCCCTGAGCTTGTTCCTCAGAGCTCATATGAACCATTGCAATACGTCAAAACATGTGCTCGATCACGTCACCATTTGAAATATAGCAAAGCAGTTCTACAGAATATGGCGCAAAAACCATACCCACCAAAAAGAATGGTGGTGGGCTGTGATCTCCAAGTTTTCAGAGAGCCATTTATTCGGACGAAGTCTTCGCCTGGGGTCAAGTATCTGGAAACCCAAGCATCGTTTCTGAAGACGCCGATGGCCCAAGGGCAGGTCTTGCGCCAAGACACATATCTACGATGCCACGGTGCGCTTGCACAAGCTCCTTCAAGTGGTTGGTTTCCTTAGGATGGCAGGCTACAACAGTCTTCAACCATCTTCAATCCCAAACTGAGGCACGTCCTCCAAAATGGTCATCATTTAATTCAATGGATTGGTTTGAGGGAACATTTACAGGAAAACCCCATATTCAATCGGAAAATCGATGGATTCCTGTAGATTTTCCCTTAAACCAATCCATTCATCAATGTCATCTTTGGTAATTGCCACGCTGCGGAGTCTTTTTGGTTCATCTTCGGGTCGGTCAAGTCTGGCCAAAGGCTGTAGAGAGCAATCTGGATCTCCTGTGAGGCCAATGAGATCCAAAAAGTGTATATCATTTAGATTCATTTAGATACATGTCTATCATTGTTTATATCAAACTTATCAAACTATATATATATAGTGTGTGTGTGTGATTTATATATTATTGATTGAATATTTGATTCTATTTGTTTATTTATTTACTGACTTATTTAATATTATTTAATTATGTGTCTCTTTCATTATCTTTATACAATCGATTATTTAGAAAATAATCGTTACATTAATCGATCATATAAAATGTAATCAAATCACATCTGATTGCAATAACTGTTGATCATGTTGAGTGCCTGATTCTTTCCTGCTCCTCTGGTCTTGGGGGCAGAAATCTGGCAAGCCGACCATACTGACCCGACTGTAGAGTGACCGGAAGCATCTGGAACCCCTGAATCACTCCTCCGTGCTCACTGGGCGTCTTACCAGGTGCTGTGCCTCTCTCAAATGGTCACATTCTTGGTCCTCCCACGACCTACACATCACAGGGTCATGTTCTTCGAAGTGTGGCGATTGCAATGTCAAGGAAATCTGGTACTTGCTATTTCCTGGCCACTTACATTGTGCGTCACATGCTTTTGCGATTACAAGAGCTCCTGTCCCTTCCTATGTTTCCATATAGTTTTTCCATTGTTTTTCCATTGTTTTTTCTGAAAAAATCCCGTTCTGATGGCCTGCTACTTCTTTGCCGCATAATGTTGTTGGCATCAGTCCCTTCCTGGCACAAGTCACAGATGTCCAGGGTGCTGGTGAAGTGGGTCAGCAAAGTTCACTGTCCTGTCCAATGACGACCAGTTTCAGGTAGTCTCTCCTTGGTGTGGGGATGCCACGTTGGATGCGAAATTTGAGAGTTGCAACTGCGAACAAAAAGAGAAGTCCAGTTTATGCCAGCTGGACTGGGCACTGTATGTATGTTGCACTTATATTTTGTCCACTTCAAAGGCTCCTCAGGCCACTTCAAAAGGCACTGCGGTTCGCAATGGTTCGCAAAGAGGATTCTAGCCATGTTGGATCTTCCTTTGGATCAGTACTGCATGGGCCCAATAATGATCCACATTATGAATATCACAGTTTTCTAGCCCAGTTGCCATTTCGGCGTCTCAATGCAAAACAAGCCTCGTATCTTCCCAGATTCCATACAACCATTTGCCCCAAGTGTCTCGGTTCAACACCTAAGCCGCGAGGGGAGACACATGGAGACACCTAGGCAGAGCCATGCAGAGCCCCTAGGCCGCAGCCATCAAGGCAGGGCACCAATTCTTCGTTGATGATTCGAGACTTCACCGCATAGCACCTGGAAGCACGGCATCGGTACCACATTGCCAGCTGACTTGACATGACATCGAGATGTTTCATGCTGCCCAGTTGCATCGCAGCCACAAGGACACGCTCCATCTGTAACAGGAAGGTTGGCCTCAAGCTGCGTTGATCTCAAAACGTGGAAGCTGGGTGAAGACTGTTTTTCTTGATCTTTCTTCACCATCAAGGATGCCAAAACGACAGGATACTGCCGATGTCGCAGTAAAACTGCACAAGTCCACTGGAGAATCATGGAAGATACTGGAAGAATGTCATAATGTGCAACTCCCAAAGCGGGGCGAAAACAGCTGCAGCCATGATGCAAATAGATCACCTGAGCAGCCTGGACAGGGTGTCTAGGGTGTCTTGTCGGAATTTCGCCCTGCCCCTCACAGATGCCTTCATGTGATATCTTGCTTGTATATGATTGTACTTGTAGCCACTGCTCGCCATTCCGCTTTTCAACATTAAATATCCTTCCCAAACTCAAAGTGCTCTAGAACTGGCATGCCATAGCTCCTATCTTCTTTGTGCTTCTGACCAAATCTACTTCTTACATCACCGACCCCCAACAGACAGCAGCGACCCCGTCAGACTGCCTCTCCATGCACGATTTCATGCCTTCGCAGGAGGACTTCCGCCGTTTCGGTCAGGATGGTCTTCAAGATCTCTCGCTCCTGTGCTCCATGCCAAACAAATCATCAACAATGCTCAACCATCAAGCATCAATCATCATGACCCCTCATCCTACACTAATATATTCCTGCAGATTCTGTTCTCAGCTGCCGCCAGCTCATCCAACTGTTACCAAATGTTACCAGTACAGTATGTAGTGTAGCGGCCTCCATGGCTTCCATGGCTTCCAATCCCAGCCTGGTTTGGCAAGGCAGGCGTGCTGGTCAAATTCCAATCTTCTGCCAGGTCTGCCATGTTGTCGGCCGAAAGGCTTCCATGCTCAACGCCTAAGGAGAGACTGGCTGAAACTAATGCATTGCTTGAAGGGAACACCTACAGGAAACCATGGTTTTTACATGGTTTTTACATGTTTTGTTACCAATTTTTAAGGGCTTAATGCATTTTTTTGACCGTAAACCAATCCAATGATCTGATCGAATACTTCATGGACGTCCCCGGAAGAAAGCCCTGAAGCTGTTGGAGAAGGCCATTGCAAACTAAGGCTCGGTGGAAATGCTGTTGCTTGGCATCCACATCAAACACTGCCTTGATGTAAGATATGACTTGGAAACAAAACGGAACAGGCTTCAGAAACTAAAACTGCATGTTGACAAGTTGACTTCCGGAGGCTGAGTTCCTCGCTGGCGGAATGAACGAGAAAGTCACCTCACAAGCACCAGTAGGCATAGGCCAATTTTCCCCGAGCTCCAAGCGACCTACTGAGTCTACTGTTGACCGCGGATCTGTGCGCCTATGGTTCTACCATGTTCTACCATCCTACCGATGGAGTCTCATCATAAAGGGGAATTGTTGGCTTCATCCAGTCAGCCCAGTCAGCCCAATCATAGCAGCTGCAACTCAGCCCAGTGACTCTGTGGTCCAAGCGATCTCGCACACACTTTGGCATCCTGGGATGACTGGATGTCCAATGCCGGGCATGCTGGCACTCGCCACTTGGCCACTTGGGACATTGATGGACATTGGACATCATTGGGCCACAAGCCAACATGCACACTAAAGTCACTAAAGGCAATGGAACTGTTTCCTCGATCTCAAACAGTTTGAAGTGCCGAAATTTCCACCGCGGCCATACCTTTGAAGAATTCGTGACAGCTCGTCTAGGCCCAGGCGCAATGTTGGGGGCGATTGCAGAGGCCAAATGACCTCCCGCAGGATCAAATAAATAGCTCCTTGGAAGGCTCCGGGGCAGACACAAAATGTGGCGCAGAACTGCCAAGAATTGCCCGTGTGACGGGGTTGATATTGATATGAAGCAAAGCAAGCTGTCCAAAAAAGACAAATTTTGTCAAGCAAACTCCGGCATGGCAATGTGCAATCCATCAGCCCGACTTTACACCGCAGCCAGTTATTATGGCAATATTATGGCAATATTCATAGACTTCTTGTCTACCCTCTGGTACACTAACATAACTATGGAAAATCACAATTTTTAATGGGAAAATCCACTATAAATGGCAATTTTCAATAGCTATGTTAAATTACCAGAGGGTACATTGCTGATGTCACACGTATGCTCATGTATTTGGCATGGCAACATCCATCCCAGGCCTTAAGAATCCAAACGGTACTCGAATCTCGTAAAGCAGTGAGGTTTGGAGAATGACAATAGCACTCTGAATATATACAGTTGGTATCAATTCGGATCAATTAGTACTGTTTTCCATTGAAAATATTGAAACATATGTTGTATCAGACACTACCAGGATGTTTCCAGAGGATGCTTCAAATGCTTCCCCTTGGCATCAAAGGCCAAAGCAACCTGCGCCGAGCATCTTCCTACTAGGAAGAAGAAGTTGAGCATGGCTGGGAGGTAGAAAGCAGGCGACCAATCCTTCGCCAGCGCGTTGTCCGTTAGCTCGAGCATGGTGCGGAAGAGCCGGCCCAGCAGGAGCCAGGTGAAGGTAGCTAAAGACTGAAACTGCAAGCGATCCACTCCCATGTAGGCACGGTTATCATAGGGCAAATCTCCTCAGCTCTGTGCCATGTTTGGCTCCGGATGGCTCCGGTAATCTGAATCAAACATAGCTTGCCGGAAAACCCACCATTGTATCCATTTGTGATATTTATGGATGATTTTCCCATGAAAATGCTCATGATTGGGGTACTTTGATTACCGGAAGGTAACATGAAACAAACAAGATCCTGTTTTGCCAAGTCTCTCAGGTGCATGTAGCGGAAATAGATCACCAAGGTAAGAAGAACCACAGTTCGAGTTTCAGGACTTAACCACATGATGTTAGCTGCAATCAAAATATATGTTTTTCTCCTTGGGTGCAACGGATCGATGAAACGTACGGTGCCAACTTCAGGAAAAAGCAGGCTCATGATGTTGAATGGTGAAGGCGAATGATGGCATCGATAACTTTTCTGCAATTTGCATCAGTTGGCAGAATCTGCTGATCATTGTAATACCGCTCGTCTGAATTTCAAACCCCGAGATACAGCATCATGAAGGACTCGTAGTACCAGAAGTCTGGCTCAAATCCTGAGACAAAGGCTGAAGCTTCAACTGCACCACTGGCCCAATGTGGTGGTTCTTAACCATAATGAGAACAATCAAAGACCTCTAGTCACTCAAGTGACGCACATGACATGGACTTGGCACAACGCACACCTCATCACTTGCCTCACATGATTCCCACATCTTGGCCGAGAATCCGTCGTAAAGGAAGCCAAAAACCGTCCACATCTCCTTGCTTTGCAGCGTGTACGATGTCCACTTCAGAATCCTCAGGTGCCACAGATTGCCACTGTATACGGTTTGGCGGCGCCCAAACAGGGCACACATAAGTCACATCACATCATGTTTCTGCATGGCAAGATATGGCAAGTGCCAAGTTACGCCCACGGAATGATGTACCTGAGCACCATTGGAACTTTCATTGAAGCTGGGACAAACACTTGAATCAAGGACGGAAAAATGCTTGAGCAGAAAGTTAAATAAAACGGCAACATATCAAAGAAACTCAAAGAATAATAATTATGCATGACTACGCCACAGGTCCAGGCTTTTGAGCCTAAGGCATTGAGCATGTTTTGAGCATCATTGAGCACTCAATCAGCATCATTGGCATCTTTGGGCATCTTTGAGCATTTTTGGGCATTGTTTTTGCACTAGTATGCACGAGTATGCACGAGTATGCACTAAGTACTTCTGTAGAAAGTGCCGCAAGATGATTTGCCATGACTTTGCTGAAGTCTCAGAAATGATCAGAAGGATCTTGTTCTCCCAAGGGGTGAACCGGGTTAGTTGGTACTGATTTAGCACCTAATGTAATCCATGTTTCTGCTCATACGGAGTTCGGAGTTTGGGCGCTAAACTCCATCCAAGGGACAAAATCAAGGGAATTCCGAAGGACCAAATCAGCAAGCCAATGGAAGTCACAAGTTGCCATTTCTGGTGAACAGGACTGTTACAGTCAACACCTTAGCGAGCATCAAATCATGAATGAGACGAACACTACTGTGCCCGACGCACAGGAGGGGATACCACCCTTTTGATACTTTGATACTTCACATCCCCAAGTCCAGCATGCCTAGCTCGCACAATCCTCACACAAAGTGTACCTGTGGGAAATCGAAGAAGCCTTCAAAACTCAATTGCCAAGGGCAAATCCCAGGAATTCCCAGGACACGCTATTACGATATTGACACCGGAAAAAACACTCCAACATACTCCAGGTTCAAAGTGCCAACTTCGCTAGGCCACTCATGTCAAGAGCCCAGCGTGCCGTGTCCAGTCGATGCCCTCCTGCGCCGTGGCTGCGAGTCCAACTGGAGCTTCGCAGTGCAGTGCAACGCAACGTCTGGAGAAAAACAATGAAAAACTGAGTTAGTCTCAAGATGTCTCAAGAACAAATCAATGATAATCAATGCATGTGGTCGAAAATTGGGATTTATAATCGGGTGATGATTTGTTGAAGGATTTTTTGTGTTTGTTTTAGGTCTCTTCTGTGTTTTTGGTTTGCTATTAGTTTTCCTTCATTTTCCAGTAGTTTTCCTCCATTGTCCATTAATTTTCCTTCATTTTCCCTTTTCCATTAGTTTTCCTTCATTTTCTATTAGTTTTCCTTCATTTTCCATTAGTTTTTCTTCATGTTCCATTAGTTGTCTTTCATTTTCCAATAGTTTTCCTCTTTTTTTTTTGGTCGTCGAGGCTGCTGTCCTTCATTTTTCATTGGTTTTCGAGGTTTCTATCGTTTTTTCCTCTCTTGTCATCGATTTTAAGTTTTATACTTGTGTTTTCATTCCATTTTTATGTTTTTTATCCATTGATCTATGGTTTTCATCGACGGTTTTCAGCATTTTCTGTATGTTCCTCGTCCATCACTCTCTGGTGTTTCTGGTGTTCCGTTTCTTTCGAACATTTTTTCCACTGTTTCCATCCGCACCTGTGCTTCTTTTGTATCTATCTACCTATCTATGCACCTACCTTTGTATTTATCTTCCTACCTATCTATCTACCTAATTTTATCTATCTATCTATCTGTCTATCTATCCATCCATCTATCTATCTCTCTATCTAGCTATCTATCTATCTATCTCTATATCTATCTCTATCTATCTCTATCTATCTCTATCTATCTCTCTATCTATCTCTCTATCTATCTCTCTATCTATCTATCTCTCTATCTATCTCTCTATCTATCTATCTATCTATCTATCTATCTCTCTCTCTCTATCTCTCTATCTCTCTATCTCTCTATCTCTCTATCTCTCTATCTATCTATCTATCTATCTGCATCTATCTGCATCTATCTCTATCTATCTCTTTCTATCTCTATCTATCTCGGACACTTATTATATAGTAGGGTCTTCATTCCTCTCGCACAAGCCAAAGGCAAAAAGCCAAAAGGCCAACAAACCAAATGCAAAATGCGAAGTGAAGCGAATGCTAAAAGCCAGAAGCCAAAAGCCAAAAAGCCCAAGAACCAAAAGCCAAAAAAGACAAAGCCAAAAGCTGATTTCTTTAGGGTGTTGTAAAGCCAGGTGAAGCCAAAAGTCAACAAGCCAGAAAGCCAAAAAGGCCAAAAGCCAAGTGAAGCCAAAGCCAAAAGCCAAAAGCCAGGTGAAGCCAAGTGAAGCCAAGTGAAGCCAGGTGCAGCAAATAGCAAGGAAAAGCTGCCCCAGACTGAAAAAAAAAATCCTTAAAAAAATACCCATCCTTTATAATCCCAGAACATACAGTAGTAATCAGTAGTACACGCCTTTGTTAAGTTCCTCAAAAGGGCCAAATGTGTGGTTTTCATCGCGGTGTCACTGGGCTCCGTCATCCATGTCTCGGCAGTTGTAGGCTGCAAGGAGCTGAGAGGTGACCATTGGCTGCAAAAAGTACAAGGGCAACACCGCCAGGGAGGAGAAGGTCAATAAGATACCTGGACCAACTGGACGTTGAACGTGGTGCAATAAGAAAAGCCGATGCTTTTCTAAGGATCCGAAAGGCACCTACAGTTCTGCTGTATATTTGTTGATGGTTCTAAAGGATGTCAACTGTCAACAGTGAAACGCGGGCAATGTCTGGAGTCTGGAAGTTGACACATCGTATCACATGGTATATGATGCCTTACCGCCTCGAAGTGGGCATGTTACAAACATGGAAACTTTGTGTCAAGGAAAACAGCCAACAGAGGCAGTAGATTCTGTAGATAGATTTATAACTAATCAATCCCCTATGGAGAATTCCTGGTTTTCATTTGGAAACTGTGAGAACTCAAAGGAGGTCCTCACATTTCCTCTCACAACATCACTTGCTTGCACTTGCTTGGGGGTTCACCACAAACTGACGACCGAAAGCTTATGTTTCACCCGAGTTTATGTAACTTTACTCCAAAAGAAAACATACATTGTATGCATCTACACGTGTATGCACACGCATACTGCATACTGTACATATATAATTATATTATATATATACACATATATGTGTGTGTGCGTATGCATGTACATAAACATAATATCATATACATATGTGTGCTTGTGTGTTGTTTGTGTCTGCGTATTTTTTTACATCGGGCAGATCTCTGGGCCCGCCATCTGCACGCTCCGAGGGGCGAAAGGACAGGGACGTTTCGCCCCAGCGCTGGCGACGATGGCAACAGGACGACCAGATCCAGGTGCACACGGCCACCGAGACCAACATCAGAAGGAGCATGGCAGGTAAGAAAAACAAGGCACCTCAGGTGAGTTGGCTTCCCAAATAGGAGGAGTAGTAGCAGCAGTGGTAGTAGCAGCAGTAAAAGTAAAAGTTAAAGTTCAAGTGAAAGTAAATGTAAGTAGGACTCATGAATAAAAGTACTTACATAATAGCGAATACATGCAAGCTCTACTGTCAGGAAACGGAAACTCATTGGTTCCCAGATGAATGTAAGTAAAGCAATAGGACCCACCATCCCCAAAGTGACCATCAAAATATGGGCGCTTTGTCCTAGCTTTGATGTTATTACCCTCCGGATCCCTCCGGTGCTTGTTCCATTGCTATGGAAAATGGATGAACATGGCCCATTCAGAAACATGATTTACCATAGAACGGGATGTAGAGGGAATGATGAATTTACCATATTTTCTACAGTAAACATGATGATTGTTTAAGGGTTTTTTCCCCATAGCAATGTTAATTCACCGAAGGGTACTGTAGGGGGAATACCACCAACAATATATTCAATATGGGGATATGGGTTTACTCAATCAACATGTCATTCCATGATAATATAGTTGGTTAATAAAGGTTCCCAATCCATGGGTTGCGATAACTCACAATATATTAGATAATGTACCCCCTCCCCTACAATCATCAATCAACAGTGTTCAAATGTGATTTCGAACACTGCTCAAATGGATCCCATATATGGATCAAAACTGGAACTGACCCTTCAACAATGAAAACTGGATTGTCACCTCATTCATCTAAGCGTTGCACTGATGTGACATGTATCTAGTACATATGTTTGCGTGCGTGTCTGAATACTATATGTGATAATATAGATATAATGCATGTATGCTGACACATACGTGCGTAATACCCATACCATGCCCTACCTTTCCTTACACTACATTACCTTACATTGGATGCATAACATACATTTATCATTTATACATCGGACAGACCTTATATTTAATTTTATATATATATGTGTGTGTGTGTGCTCCCGCCTCCTACCTCAAACCAAGACAGAGAAGCTGTGTGAAACCTGTGTGTTTGCGTTGAGGGGTCAAGGCACCCAAAACTTTCAGGTAGTGGCTCTCGGAAACGCTGTTGCCACCTGTCATCATCAAGCACTCCTTGGTGTACCGAATGCGACCCCCCAGTTCTGCAAAAATGCTGGGCAAATACTCGTTATACTCGTTACCCTCCAGTAACATGCAAAAGGATGTGGACCATTTCCGAACGGGAAACCCATGGAATTCCACAGCTATATTAATGCTATATTTTATTGAAGGGGATCCAAAAGCTTTGAAGACAGCTACAGTGTATATTGAGCACACTTGCTTGCACAAATCATGTAATTGATTAATTCAGCCGTCATAGCGTTCCAAAAGAAACTTACCCAATATCCAGGTAGAAGTAAGATGAAGTAAGCTCATAGGCAAGCGAACGTTCCCCCAACTTGATAGCACTTTCGAGCATCTCTGTTGGGGAAAAAACAGCAAGAACGCATGATATATGAGACCATGCGCTGACACCATGTGTATTTTCAGTCTGTGCCTGGGTCACTACTTACTATGACTATCCCAACAGTGGGTTATAGTGGTGGGTTCTTAGAGGGGTGGATAGGAATCGGGAAAAAACAAAATTTTATTACATTATTTCTTGGTGGATCACTGGCAAGCATATCCCCGTGTGCGGTGCCTACGGGGGGTTGTACCCAAATTTATCCCTGTTAAATTTCTTGGGGCCAAGGTTTTTACGGAATACATTTC
>Ga0126342_10001794_pt1 | contig 31585 bp, 25 predicted proteins | sample Cyp1metagenome_FD_92528 | JGI IMG/M metagenome (GOLD analysis project Ga0126342, IMG submission 92528) | Coral microbial communities from Lord Howe Island, Old Settlement Bay, Australia - Cyphastrea 1 metagenome | ecosystem: Host-associated > Invertebrates > Cnidaria > Coral ...
TAAATCAAATTGGTTTCTTCATTTTTGTTCAGAAGGTTGTATAGGAATGGTGGGTCTAAGTTCATATACAGGCCCTAGTGAAGATAAATCCACAGAATGAGTTGGGAGATATCATTTCAGAGCCTTGTGTAAAACTCAACCGTTTCCGAGTAGTAATTAAATTTTAGTTAAATCAAATTGGGTTCTTCATTTTGGTTCAGAGGATTTTGCAGGATTGGGGGGTCTAAAATCATATCTATTGGCCTTTGTGAAGACAAATCCACGGAATGAGCTGGGGGATATGATTTCAGAACCTTATGCAAAATTCAACCGTTTCGGAATAATAAATCAAATTGGTTTCTTCATTTTTGTTCAGAAGGTTGTATAGGAATGGTGGGTCTAAGTTCATATACAGGCCCTAGTGAAGATAAATCCACAGAATGAGTTGGGAGATATCATTTCAGGACCTCTTGTTGCATTGGTGATTGGTACCTGGCATCCTGTTCTTTTTGATCTGCGTTTATGCACTTTGCATGTTTTGGTTCAGGAGGTTGCGCAGAAAGCGATAATTTCATATCCAGAGTCCATGGCCCATGTGAACATAAACCTTCTTACGCATAAAACGACACTTTATCTTTTGGCGAACCATGTTCGGAAAAAAAAAAGTGCCACAAATACCCGTAGAGTGCTATAAGCACACGTAGAAATCCTACTCCCAAAATGGCACATTTTCCAATGACAAGAGTTCCGGGCACCTTGGACAGTGCCCAAAACGATGGGCACCAGGCTTTCCAGGTAACTACTTCCACATGATCCATAGAAATCTAAAGTGGTCGGAAACAGCAAATTACAATATCAAAAAAAACAACTCTAGGAACCAAAACCTCCAGGGTTCTACAATGGGGGGAGGTCAGGGTTCTACAATCATATCGGCAACCCATGTTAGAACCCCAGAATTTACCCCCAGGGGGGTACCCATCCTAGACACCTCGTACTTGAGGGTATCTTGAACCCACAATAGACTGGCATAGACTGGCCAGGATTAGACTGATTGATTGAAGCATCCATTTTGGGATGATGTTCATGGCCACATTGTTTATCATCTCACTACGCTTCCACTGATCCACTTCCCAAAGCCAAAAAGAATTCCTTTACTTCGAGTGATCCCCACCGTGGCAAAGTTTTGCCTCACCTGGAAGTAAATATGGCATATATTTCCTGACATTCTATTCTGGCATATTCTCGCATTTTATCTGACATTCTATTCTGACATTCTATTCTAGAATTCTATCTGGATCTATCTGGCATCTATTCTGACATTCTATCTGGCATCCTTGCTGGCATTTATTCTGAATTTCTCTGGCATTTGCTTCGGGCATTCTTTCTGATATTCTATCGGGCTCTATCCTGGCATTCTGTCTAGCATTCTGGCACCTTTTCTGGCATTCTATTTGGCGTCTATTCTGACATTCTATTCTGACATTCTATTTGGCGTTCATTCTGGCTTTCCGGCTGAGGTCCGGCAGTGCCCACTGAGATCTGGAGCTCGTAGTTGAGGAAGGAGGAAGGAACGAGGAAGGACACAACTCTGATAAAATCTAGAGACCCTCACCTGGCAGGTGGGGAAAAATACTAATCCCCAGGCAGAGGTTACCAATCCTCAGCTTGGACCCATAGCCTTTGTGCGAAATCTCTTCAGAACAGAAGAGACTATTTGTCCTTCTTGGGTGTGCAGTTAACGTGAAACTAATGGCTGTAACCGTGGTATTTTAACCCCCATCAGTTATGATATACGGCAAATGCCTGGGCTTTGCCCAACGCGGCAATTGAATGTAAAGTTTACCGCGGGTGGGTATCTTCCCAACTGAATGTTCTTCATCTTCCCCATTGAATCGAATGTAAGCTGAACTAAAAGTTAAATGGGAATGGGAACCAACCACTTTGCAACACCTGGGGAAAGCCAAGGCGTTGCGTGTATGTATCATATGTATATATATATGTGATTAATGACCCCTATAACTATGGTGATACATCCACTTCTGCAAAACGTACCCTGGCACCAAACGTCCATAACTTGGTGAATCGTCCTCGTCCAAGTGGTACTCATCCCCACCCTCCGGTAGTCTTTTTTGGTGCTGGAAATTTCTTGATTTATGATGTTCCCACCTAGAAACCTACATTTATAGATGTTCTTTTAGTAAGACAACTGTTTATAGAAAATGAATGTGTGCAATGAACACACTGTCTTAGAACCAACCATTTGGCTATCAACCATTGCAGCAATCCATTTACAGTACAGAATTAGTGACAACATATGACGACATCTATTTTGAGGTTCCATATGTTCCATGCTTTCAGAAACCTCCACTTTTCTGTGTCGTTTTCAGCTCTTAAAACCAGCTGAGTCGAAGATTTCACAAGCCGCCTGGCCAGAGAGGAAGCACAAGTCGCTGCACACCATCAAGGCCTTGAGAAACAGGAGAAAATCTTCAGGCCGTGTCTCCAAACGTTCGAAACGGAGACAGTAAGATGTGCTTCTATCTACATAGAGTTGACTGCCTAAAAGGGGAAGTTGGAAATAGTTGGAAATGCAAAGTCAAAAATAATTATCGGTGGGAATCATCTATCAATGCCCACAGAACAGGAAAAATATGTATCTTCCGATGTCATACTTTCAGATGAAGCTTGGGATGTCTGGTCCAAACCAATCAGCATCATGCGTCCAAACCAAGAAGAACCATTGAGAGATTCAGCAGAGTTTGTTGGCTTAGGAGCGCAATCGTGTGCAACCCTGCAACCCTAGTCCGAACACCATCAACCATAATGTGGCTAAAACAATTTCATAAACCATCCCCCAGTCATCACCATTTTTATAGGTGGTATAAACCACCAAAAAAACATTGTCGTTTATTCAATGGGAATTTCAGGATCCTAAAATGGAGGTACTGTACCATACAAGGCCATTTTTTGTGGGGATATTCCCTTACATAGGCCTTATATAAACCTTATATATGGTAGGTACCTCCAATTTAGGTTCCTGAAATGGCCATTGATTTATGGCATTGCTTTACACACAGAATGTCAATTTCTCATGGCATGCTCGGAATCATCTCCCCTCCACTGGTTCAATCACATGGCTTCTCAGATCGTCGTACGTATGCTTCGATATGACTGGCTAAGTAATTTTAAAAGACCATTGGTTCCCACTATGGAGCCATGATCATGCCCAAGGCCAAAACCAAAACAATATGTATGTATATATATATATAATTTCTACATAATTATACCTATTTATATACATATTATATATATACATGTATAATAGTATAATGCCACAGAGATTGACTTGTCTTGGCTATCCAACAGCATACCACGTTCAAAAAAATATTGAACATCACCCAATGATTTTGATTATTTTCCCAGCTTTAAATCTCCATTCAGTTCGGGGATTTCCCAGCCACATTTGATTACCGGAGGGTGTCCTGATTGATTAGGCTACTCACCGAGATTAGAGTTGGTATCCAATGATATCTCCATAAGTATCCCATTGAAGCACCATTTTGAATGCCTAAATTGCCCAAAAATCTTGAAATTGCTGGGATAAACCACGAAAAACTCTTGGATTGATGGTGCTTAAGTCACCGAAAATATTAGATTAATCAGATATTATGGATATATATATATACAATATCCATCCTTTCCATCCCTTTTCCATCCTTTCAGCACCTCTCAATAGTTGACTGGTGCTTGGATGTGGATCCAAATAGTATGTGGCTCGTGTAACATTTGGTACCAAAAGAACATCCTAAAACATCTAGAAACCATTTACAAATAGGATGGACCCAAATGACAAGTGGGATAACTCGTATCATATATACATATATAATATGGATAATTGAAAGTAAATCCTGAAACAGATTTAAGTTATGAAGGATATATAGGATATTTTTTTGGGGATGATTCCCTCCACGCCGAACCAGCACGTTTATGGTAAGGTCCGCCAGTGAAGTTGCTCGATTTCAGATTTGAGAGGTGAATGTCCCAATTGTTGGTAGGCGAAGTCGTCATTTTGATCAGTTAGGTCCCTACAGCCCTACGTTTTGACCCACTGATATGTGTACATATATATATATATACAAGCATATCTTTCAACTTTTACACATTTGATGTGCCCAAGAAACATCTGCTAAAACCAACTCCACATATGTACACCCAGTGTTGCCTGAGTAAAAAATCATGATTTATCATGGTTTATCATCATTTTTCCCTGTTAAACTTATTTTGGGGGGCTCCATTCGACCGAGTGTCTGCTCGTGTGTCCTGCGGAACTTCCATGTCCTGCCGATGTTTGGGGCAGACTTTGTGAGGTGGGTTTTTCCTGTTGGTGAATAGATATAGTAATCCTTTAATGATAGAAACAAATGTAGAAATGTCATTTGTCATTTTGTAAAAATATAGCAGGATCAATGCATATCATATCCCAGAAGCGCCCAATGTGTGACATTCTTTTCCAACACCGGGATCATTTTTGGGTAAATATTCCACATTACGGGTAACCCTCAAATATGGAAAGTGAATTTCTCACTATTTTGAAGATAGGAACTGACTGTTCCATCTTCTTGCGAATACCTATTTTAAAAAAAAACAACACCGTAGCAAGCATAGTGAACATAGTGATGATCATAGTCAAAATAAGAACAATAATAGAGAAGATAATTCTAGCGATAACCGTAATACTGTTGATCCCACCGTAGTACAGTAGTGGCAGTTTAATGTCAATGTCTACTTCAACCATATTGCGTATGTATCATGATATACTATACATAGACATACATATATTTATATATTATATATGTGACGCTGTATGTGTGTCTACCTGGAGACTTATCGCACGTGTAATTTGGTGGCGCCACACCTTCGCCGGGTGAACTCTTTCGTGGAAAGCGAAAACGCGCCGATCGCATTCGATTTTGCTAGGGAAAACATGCGTTGTCAAACTCAAAAATTTCGGTCATGTTCGCCATTTTCTCTTGCATTGTGAATTCTTAGCATCTTTGGTCGGTTTTGAACAACACTTTCATTCAATGCTCATCAATGTTCAATTCAAAAGCGGTCCGGAACTATCTAAATGGGACAAATGCAGGAATCCCAAACTTACAATCACCATGGTTGGCTAAGTTTGCTATCCCGAATTCCGACAATCAGTGACTCAGTGACTATTGATGTTTACCTTAAGAAATGATTTTTCCATGGTTCACAATCCGCCCCCGACCTCTTTGAGGACATCTGCAAGCATCAAGCGGTTCAGAAGTAGTGGCCTCGGTCCCAATCTCTGATTTCATCCCCTGCTAGACCAAAGATGAACAGGGGATGCGATGAGCAACCCCAAAAAAGGAATGGCACATGAACTTCTTGATGTGTGCTTAAGTTCCAACTAGCCAGCAAATAAGGGGAAAATGAAGTTGTTAACCATTGGAATAGGGTTTTGCCAGCGGATCTCTCGGTGCTTGAGCTTCTTGACCTGTCTGTTTAGTTGCGCAACATGGATCCTCATTTCAGTCGGATCCGGATGTTCCAACATCATGTGAAGCACAATTTGGAAGACCAAGTTGTCTTCCAAATATATATTCAACGGACCGAGTGTTTAGATGATTTTAGATGGTGTCTGATGAGTAAGTCTTACTAAATCTTGATAAGGCTCAACAACTGATGTTGAGTGTTTTAATATGTTTTAATTATGGGTATGACAGCTTTGGGGAGGTCTATGATCTTGTGAATTTGGAAGTTTGTTGATCCCTTTACGCAGTTTATTGCTACAATCCACCCAAAATGTACAGTAATGAAGTCGATGCGGGCGTTGATGTTGCTCTGTTGTTGATGGATGATGATGATGATGATGATGATGATTAGTATTATCATTTTGTGTGTTAGTTTCATTATTACTACCATCATCAGCATTCCACCATAGGGATGTTATTATCAACGCAAGAAATTACTTAAGAATTCTGGTAATGTGTAACAGGTTGCTATGGAAAATCACCATGTTTCATAGCTAAATCATCGAACTGGCCATGGGCCATGGTTTCCAGTTTGCAAACTCTGAAGCAAAACCAAAGAGAAGACCCAAATATCAATCAATATCCATTTATAGATCTATTTTCCATGGTTTTTCAATCAATATCCTCCAGCTATATCCATTTATCCGGGCAAATTATGATGATTCACTAACCTGAAATAAGACCATGTTGGGATAATTGCCCGAATCCTAACCATGATTCCAGGCTTCGGTCGCAGTGAGGTCGTTTTTTTTTAACCCATTTTTTTTTCAAAAAAATGTGTTTTCCTATTGAAAAATTGTCCATTTCTCTGGGAGTTGGGTTCTGTGAAAAACCCATCCCGCCTCAGCAGGGCTTGGAGGATGAAGGCTGCGGCTACGGCCTCGATGTTTTTGGGATCCACCAAGATCGGGCACAACCTGAGGTGCTTTCTCAACGGGGAGTCTCCCATGGAAAAAAGTGGGAAAGTTGAAAAATAGGATGAAATCAAAAATAGGGATCTCATATATGATTTCAGGGTTGAGAAATATTGAAAAATCATGAAAAATCGGGATTTCATATATGGTTTCAGGTAAAAATCATGGTCTCAGGGTGTTGAGAAATATGAATTTCGATATATTTCTATTGTGATTTATGGGATTTCATGTGGGGTATACCCTCCAGTAGATTAACATAGTGACATAGAGCTTGACGCTGGACTCGGGGGGGATGAGTTTCCAAAAAAGACTTTTTTCAGGATCGAACCATTCGTCGGGTGAACGGGAATTTGGGAATTAGTGGACATTAGTGGACTATTTATTTACACAACTCCATCTGCTATTTGCATATACCGTAAAGTATTTGAGCCAGTGGCTGCTGTATGGTGGTAACCCCAGTTGGTTGATGATAAAATAGAGCTATGATTGATAAATGATGGTTGCTTGATGACTAGTTCTGGGAGTATTAATCTCTATCCTTTATACATTGGGAATTGTTCACCCATGAGCTAACCAGTCAAACCAGTGAAACCCGCCACCATGTAGGAATAGGAATATATTGGAGATACTACGCATGTTTCATGATGACTTCACGGGGAAACATGGGGAAACCAAGCTGAGGTTTCGATCAACTGGGAATCATCAAATGGGATTATTTCTGATTGGGATATTTCATGATATTTCAAAAAATATTTCATAATATTTCAAATATTTCTGATCATAAAAAATTTCATGATAGACCAAAATTCACGGATATTATGAATTGAATTGGGGGAACATTTATGGTTGGAACCACAGTTTTTGCTCCTAAAACAAGGGCTAGCCTGCAGATGTTCCCTATAAATCCAATTCCGGGATAGTACGGATATTGACAGATTTGAATCTGAATTATCCTTAGTATTGCTAGTAATGGTATGTCTGAGTGCCAGCCAGCTAGTAACTGGGACGGCATGCGGGTGTGTCTCCAAAATAAGGTAGACATAGGGAAGAGATGGGAAGCTTGTGATAAACCAGCCGTCTTATTCTGCCGTTTTTGCCAAGTGGGAGTTGCTTTGTCTTTTTGAAGCTTATGGTATATATATTATATAATATAAATATATATATATATATACTATATATATAATTACATGTTTCTATTTTAAGGGGTGATCTTATACACGTGCACTGGTGGAAACTTTGTAGGTCTTGGGAACTTTGGAATTTCTGCTGGGATGTAACAATATTAATTAACAATGTAGCATCTATCTGGTCCACTGTTGAACACCCCTGCTGGAGTCAGTCGGGATGGCTCATGTCACAGGACCAAAATAGTCAGATTTGCAATCACAAATCGAACATGCATCAAATGCTGACTTGGGCTTGTCTGAAAATGGTGCACTTCCATCAAATGACCATTTCAAATGGGAAATACATGGAATTCACCATCACATTTGGATTCATTTGATGCTACCTCTTTTCTGACAAATACAACTACTGGCTGGTGGTTTTAACCATCTTGAAAAATATGAAAGTCAATGGGAAGGATGACATCCCATACATTATGGAAAATAAAAAATCTTTGAAACCACCAACCAGACTAACTATTGACTTCTGATCAGAACCATCGTAGGATACTTTCATCTTCCATGAAACCAGCTGTGACCTGACAAATCCTGTCAGGACTCCTGGACCTAGCAACATCGACGAAGAGTCGTTGCACTTGCTTCCTTGGCGTGTCAAACATGGGATCCAGCAATGGGTGGGTTAAAGGAAACAATGATATACAGGAAACCATCCTAGACCTTCCAAAGCTCAACAATTTCTGTACTCTTGGGCGTTTGGCCGCAAATGACCGCAACAGACCGCAACTGCCGCAAATAGTTCAAATTGGACCAATCGTTCAGAAACGCACTTGAACAAGATGAAATTGCAAGAATGAAGCTGACTTGACGTATCTTGACATGCTAGATGGGAGTTTCTGCATGTTGACAAACAAAGTGGACCTGCTCAACAAAAGGTAAGAAAGAGCAATCTACTGGTTGGTGAACATTGAAGAATATGACAAAACAACTAAGGCGCTCAAAGAAGGCTTTGGTGCCACGCTAAAAGCAAGCTTTGCTGGATGGGATAGACGAGACTCCTATAGACGTTGAAACAAACTGGATTTTTCTGAATTTTCAAAAAAAATCAGAAGGCCTTTTTTTTGCAAGAACTGTCCCCAGGAAATTCCAAAACTGCTCTGAATTCAACAAACATGTCGACAGTTTTCCCGCAAAAAGTGCGCAAATGTCACGCAAAACTACGCAAATATCCGCAAAAGTACGCAAATCGGGATTTCTTAACTGCTGCGGTTCATGCATGTGACAAATCGCATCAAATCGCAGCTTGTTGGAATGAAAACCGTTATTTCTGCAAACTATGCATGCTTCAAACTAACGATTTTCAAATATAGGGGGCTCCAATCACCAACACAAACTGGGCATTATCACCAGCAATTCCAATGGCTGAACTGTGAGGGACCCATTGCGGCAAGATATTTTAACCACCCGTGCCACATCTAAGGTGGCAGTTAGAACTGCTGTAAAGAGTTCATTTTTTGTTGAGACCGTTTACATCTAAGATTAAACGTTTCAATCGGCCCAAAGTGCAGAAATCCCAATCATACAGAATTGTCTGTCCTTTGGAAGGTCCAGGATGGTTCTTACCATTGACAAACTGCATTTATGCTGCAATGATTCATTTGTTTTCTGGTTAAAGCCATGTATGGGCTTGAGTTTTTGCGGGGTCCTGTGTCAAACCCACATGCTTCGGCAGGTGAGATTCCTTTTTGCCAGAAAAAAACATCGTTTTTCATCTCAAGTTTCTAACATGTTCTAGCAAAACAGGGGTTTTCAACATTTAAAACATGGTTTTGGCAGTTTTCGCCAGGTTGGTTTCGAACATTTTCCACAATGTGAGGCCCCCCAGTTATGTTTGTTGGTTTAGATTCGCCCCAGTAACTATAGTTTTAAGTACCATAAACCATAGTTATTGGAATTGTAAACCAACTGAACGCTATCCAACGGGGGCCTCACATTGCAGCCTTTAAACCGCCAAACCGGCGAGATCTGCCCAGCGTCTCCGGTCCGTGACCTCAGAGCCCACCGGGCTGGCCGGGCTGGCCGGGCCGTCGTGGTTTTTGCGCGTCACCAGCGAGGACACCAGGGAGCGCACCACGATGTCCTGGACGTTCACCGGGAGATAAAACCGCTGGACCAGCGGTTTTTTTTTCCGGTAGAAATAGGTGATTTCAACTATCAGAACTTCTGGTTGAGCTAATATAGAAGTTTGTTGGGGGTAATAAACATACCACTTATAATTTCAACTATCAGAATTTCTGGTTGAACTAATCTGGTTGGTTGTGCATTAATCATCCTAAAAAATATGAAAGTCAATGGGAAGGATGACATCCCATAGATGATGGAAAATAAAAAATGTTTGAAACCACCAACCAGTAATGTTTATTGGGGATAATAAACATACCACCTATAGACTATCCCCCAGTCATCACCATTTCCATAGGTACTATGGGGAATTCATTCACTCCCGAATGGGTACTTTATGACATTGTTTGACCCACACTAGGCTGAAATGTTTCATGGGAAAATCCATGGAAAATCATTAATCATTGTGCTAAAACGCCAGCGATGAAACAAACCATAGAGATACAAGGCTGTAGCCAGGTTTCTTTGCCCTGAGAGGGGATACCTTAAGTACCCTCCGGTTTCATCAAACATGGCTGGGAAATCCCCATCCTAAATGGAGGTTTTCTGAGCTCTGAAATCCATCTATTGTTTTCTTTTTGCATTGCCATGTCTGATGACCGGAGTTTTTGCCATATGCCACTATAATGCCACTGTTCTACCACAAAGGAAAACGATTTTACTGGGATGTCACATCAACCGCTGACCGAGGTGGCCATTGGCCCAGCCTTGGCTTAGTTATACCAAGTTGCAACATTCGACATGTTGCAGTCTCAAAAAACTTTCGCAGGTAACCCTAGACTTAGACTAACAAATGTGGAAAAGCAATGTTTTCCCGACTTGTTGCCCTACATTTTTGCTGGCGTTTCCAACATCTTTTTGGTCAAGAAAAGGAGGGTACCCAACTCAATGGATCAATCCCGTCAGTTTTAACTCATCCCTTCCCAGTCCGTCAGCTTTGAAGGCAGCCAGAGAGTTTCGACTTCACCTAGCCACCTGGCAGCAATTTCGTTATCCCTATGGGATGGTGAATACATATATAACTTATAACCCTTCAATATCTGGTTGGTGGTTTCAACCTACCCCTCTGAAAAATGATGGTTTTCGTCAGTTGGGGTTATTCTTCCCAATATATATATAATGGACTAATAGGCGTCCTCTTCAGCGCTCCACCAGTCTTCTGACCATTCTTGGTCTTCCTCCTCATAGTGCATCTCGCCCCAAGTCTCAGAGTCTTGGAACCACACTGCCCTCCTTGGTCGCTGGTTCATCCCGTCCTCCACATTCTCTTCTGCAAAGAGCGTCCTCAAAGCTCTTCTCACCTCTATGAACCTCGTTGAGTTCGTCGTGAGGGTCAAGATGTGCTGCCTCTCGGAAGTCGTCAGCTTGGCCGCCTTCAACAAGCGGTACCCTCGAAGATCATCACCAAAGAAATCAACCTCCAGGGATCTTCGATGTTCGGAAGCTGTCTCGTCCTCCTCAAGCGTCCCAATGGGTCCAGTAGGTGACCTCGATGGGGATGTTGGTGGTTCATGTTCCCTGGCAGCTGTCCCAACTCCCACAGCTGATGAGCGGATTCGCTCAGACCTGGCTCGTTGGAGAGGCTGTTGAAGCTCTGTGAAAAGTTCCTCTTCTCGCACGAGCAACTGCGGGATGTTCTCTCCAGGCTGTCTGAAACAGGTAGACGTTGAAGTGGCGAAGATCTCAAAGCCTCCAGGAGTTTGTCCAATCCATTGGTGGCATCGTACTCCGAAGGGTCAAGATGCCGCACCACTGATTTGGCGGCTCCTTGAAGGCGTTGCCAAACTCTGGATGCCGCCTGTCTCCGTTCGCTCTCTTTGAGACTGAGCGTGTACCATTTGCACGCTGTTGCGAATGCTTCGAATGAAGCTGGGTCGCCGTTCCAGGCCGGCACACCACCAGTGTCGTCCTTCATGAAGTCCACCGAGTATAGCCTGAAGGGCTCAGGCTCGTCCAGGTCGAAGTGGCCGTGTAGAGCTCGACGTAGGTCGGCAGCAGGATGTAGGGCTCGAGGAGCAGCCAAAGCGTCACCACCAGCAGCCGCACGTAGGGCTTGTATAGAGGAAGCGCAGCAGCCACCACCCGCGCGCAGAGCTCGAGGTGCAGAAAGAGATGTCAGCAGCCACCGCACCGCGCGACACCGTAGGGCTCGGCAGGAGCGGTGGCGAAGTTCGGGATGAAGTCAGCGTCTGCCCCACCAGGGGCTCCGCTACCATGCAACGGATCACACGCAGCAGGTCAGAACGTCCCTACCTACAGGGAATTGGGGGTTTAGGACCACCTATGGCCCAAGCTGCAGGCAGCCCACGAAACTGTTTTGGCTCGATCCCCCCTTGCAGTTACATGGTCATGTTTGTCATGCTCACATGTGATAAACCCAATAACTATCCATTTGGGAATGCTTCATAGCGCCCATTTGGCTGATAAGTTTGGGGATGATTGATCGTTGGGTACACATTGCATGGTTTTCCTCTGGACGTTGGGTTTTTTCCACTTCCAGACCTTCCGAGTAGGGGGGGCATGGTGGATCGAAGAATGGGTTCATGTTAGTTTGGAAGGTGAAAAAATTGGAGAAAAATGGTGGAGATCATCCAGGATGTTGTTCTCCGGTGAAGATCTGCTTGAAAACTTTGAATGGGGAAATCACTGACACTTGAAGGACTTTCATCTAGCGCCCTCAGTGATTCTGAACATGGCCAGCGATTGCTGTTCAAAACCATTCAAACTCATATATAGTAGACTTACTAACCATGGTTAATATAATCAATTACCATCCGTGGGATGATCCTCCAGAGGCCCCAGCCCAACGGATCAAGCAGGTCCACTTCGGCCGCTGGGAGTTCAGCCGCTGGGTTGGGGCGCCGGACGTTCCGAATCCGTCCTTCTGGTCATTGTTGTAGGAGCCCTCGTAGGATCGGCCATCAACCCAAGTGAAGTGTCCCTGACCTGTCGCTGCCACAGGAGATGGTGCTTGCGCCTGTTATGGCTGTTAATCTGGCGTCCCGTCGTGCAATGGGCTGCCCATCACCAGGGAACAGGTCAGATTATTCTCAAGCAACCGATCGCTGGCTGGACAGTATCAAAACTTGACGCGACCCTGTGTAAATTGATAATGAATGTTGCCTGTTGTGGCTTTCGCGTTGAATAGCACTTTATGAACCATATGGGAATGGGCCTTTTCGGCCTGGTACCCATCCGTGGAAATGAACAAAACAGGCATGGAATGGTAACTTATGCCACTCAGTGGTGTTTAACAGCTTGACCTGTAGCCTTACATCGTGGTTCGAATCAAGCCAACTTCAACAATTTTCTTCATTCAGCAACCTCCCAACAGCCACTGGGCCCCCCAAACCCACCGTCCCACCGTGGAGAAAACACATGTCAGAGATTGGTCCTCGAACCACATCTTCAGCCTCCTTGGCCAAGTCATTGGGATGCGGCCAAAACATGGACAGCATAGCGGGGGACCCACAAGTGACAAGTCGGCTTCTTTGACCAGCCATGACCAGCTTAGTTTGTTCAATCAATTTGGGGGCCATACCCCAACGGTGGTAACATTTTCAATGTTGGAAAACACAAAAAGGAACCGGCTTCCTGGCCCTAACCCATTGGAGAATCCATTGAAGCCCTCCCACCCACGATACCTGCAGCTTGAAAAACATCGCTTCCTGAGCCGGCTGGGCAAAGGACCCAACAATTTTTTGGTTTGACCGAACTGTAGGAACCAGCGCCATTCAAAAACTTGCGTGTAAGTCACATGTTTTTGGGCCCAAGTTTTCCACAACTTAGCCATCCGATTTTGGGGCGTCGAAAAGTTGGTTGCACACATGAAAAGACTCATGAAAATAAATCCCTTATGCCTTAGTCATCTTCAGGTAGAGCGCGCGGGGATCCTTGAACTATTTACGCGCAAGCGCATAAAGGTGTGATGTGAAACTATCTAGCTTTGGGCCGTCGATGAAATGCGTAAACTTGGCCCCGCCGAACACAGCGCCCAGCCTTAACTGCCACTGCCACAAGCGCCAGCGCCATCACCAGTAAGAGCAGCCAGGGCCTGCACGCGAAGCATTTCAAAGCGTTTTTCTTCTTGGGCATTGATACTACTATTTGCTGCTAGCGCAAAATGCATTCAAGCGTCAACCCTGGAATGACTTTGCTACACGGCACCTGTTCACGGATCAATTGGGCCCGCCTCGCCAAAGCTCTTTGCTGGATTCCTGGCTGCACACCAAACCTCAAGGTTTGACTGGACAAACATTTCCAGCGAATATCAGAACCTTCGATTCGAATCTTAAGTGCCAAATAATTCAAAAAAATCAACTTGTGCTGGGAACCACGCAGCACACAAATATCTCTAACACCATTTGATGCACTTTATACAATGCAACAATTTTCCTGCTAAAAGTCTTTCCTCAGTGTCGGCTGATCAGAATGATAATGAGAACTAGCTAGAAGAATAATAATAAGATGATGTGAGCCTCTCGGGGCAAAACGTGAAGTATTTTGTTTTGCAGCCAAGAATCGACTGCAAAGCTGTCTCAGCATTGCGGTTGCAGTTATTGCTGCAGCAGCTGTATGCCTCGTGGTGGGCATTGTCCTCGGCCACGCTCCAGCCAGCCAATGGGGCGCCAAGCCAGGAATGACTAGGATGGTTGCGAACCAAGGGCCGCTTTAGATGCTGGTGAATTGTCTAGCGTCCCCCATTTGGATCTACGGTATTCGGGGGGTGGAAAATTGACAAAATAAGCGAAACCATCAATCCAACTGGTGGTAGTTGGTGAGCCCCACTTTGAAGTGTATGGTGAGGAATACATTTCAGGGGGAACACCCACCTTAAACCTAACCAAGGGGTCAACATTGATCTGGAGTTTACGCAGTACCCTGAATTGCAATGCATTTGACACGTACCCACATGGCAAAATTGAGCCGGCCCATGGCCACACAGATTTGGATTTTTCAATTTTCGGGGCCCAATTTTGACACACCCATGCAGGAGACCAGGCAGCAACCACTGGTGTTTGGGAATGGATGTCCATAAGAAGGCCGCGCGTAAACGGTGGACCAAATCAAAAAAAACAATTCGGTATAGGGTTTGGTTTTTCAAGCAAGTCAAGATTGATCAATCGATTGTCACCCCCTGCTACTATTGAATAGCAGTGGAAACCCGATGATTTCGCCAATCCAAGCGGCCAAGTACTCTTGGAGCTCAGCTGCTGTGCTTTCTACATCCGTGTCGCGCGTGTAGATGTAGTGGAACGCCTCAATGATATGGCAATGACGGCGCAACACTGCGGCGCTCCAATACTCCGCCACCCGCCTTGTGTGGTTCGGTAGAGCGACGTGTAGTCCACCCTGCTTCGCCAAAGTGGCCCGTGTGCGAGCCTGACGATGAAGGGCGCTGACCCGAAATTTCAGGGTTGGCCTGAATCATTGCGTAAATGGTACACAGCGTCACTGAGATCTGACCATCTCACAACATGTACTTCTGAAGGGCCCTGGAATGAACACCTTGACGCTCAACTAGAAATTTTCTGGGCGTCGACAACGGTCGGGCGCGGTCGGGCCCCGCCTACACTCACCGCACTGTGGATTGGGCAGCAAGGGCAAGGCCCGTACCACTTCACTGACAGCGCTCTCGGCGTTGTGTGCTGCCGGGCGGATTGCCCTGCGCCTTCAGTACTGCTGACCTGTCGGGACAGCAGTGAAAATGAAACGTAAAGTGACAATTCGTGCTTTCATTTCTCTTTACGAAGCAAAAGGTGCCACAGTTGAGCGAGAGATTTGATTGTTTGCTCTCGTCGGTGAAACCAGGCACTTTAACACAAATCAAATCGTGGAATGGGGGTGGAGGCTTGATTTGACCGAGAAACCCAGAACGATCATGAAGGATCTGGCCACTATACTGAGGCGTCGCCTTGGCACGGTGTCCTTGTATCTATTTGGGAAATCAAACAAGAAAATCCTTTTCCCCGAACTCCGTTTTTGGGATGGAAACCTCCACAGGAATCAAGGAAGTTGGAGGTATTGCGCCCATTTACAAAGGAGTTAGTTGTTGTTTTGGAAAGACTGATCAATTTCAAGTCCATTGGTAGATAGATAAATAAAGAGATAAATAGACATGTAGATAGATTCGTAGAGGTCAACAAGAGCCATTGCTTTGTGGATGACACCTATCCCCGAAAAACCTGGTACGGTTGATGAGTCATCACATTTCAAGCGCGAAGGTACCCTATGTAGTAGTTTGGCTATGCTGACAACAAACCCCACGAGTCTTACCACAGGCGGTGAACCATGCAAAAAAATAATTCAGCAATTTGTCCTATCAACAATACCAATACTTGGCTCATGATTTTCAACGGTCATTTGTGGCCAAAGAATGTTGACCAAAGCCATTTGCGATGTTCATATCATGATAACTGGTCGTGATACCCCATTGGTTACATCATGGTTGAAAATAAAGTCCGATTGCAGTTGCAAAACATTTTCAATCATTGGATGACTCGCATGTTTTCGCCAAATTTGCATTTTTGTTAAAATTGGTGATGGCCCAAGAACCGCGTACCAAGTGACCAACAAAATAGGTCATATTGAATAGAACAACACATTACGTTTTGGAATCAAAAGTTTGGAATTGTGGCCATATTCTTGCTACCATCAATATTTGTACAGTGATCAGCATGGGTGGGTTTGTTTTACAATTGTGGTGTCCCAAAATTTGTTTTCGTATCAACATGATCATGATTGATGGGTTTTATCGTGGATCATGATCATCAAACATGCGAGATCGGAAACAACCACCTGTAGATTTTGGTAGGCTTTGCTGCCTGTAGAAACTAACATGAGAAGCAAGGAATGCCACATAACAATACTTAACGCATGGACAGGCCTGGACATCGCAAGATTTGCATGCTCAGTCTGCCATTGGATCAAAATATCGACCAGCAAGTATTGGGGTAAGATTGGGTTTGGTTTGGGCGGTTTGAAGCATTTGGCGACTCGCACCACCCCCATTGATATGAAACCATCGTTTTGGGGGTTCATCATTTTGCGGTATCAGTACCGGCACACCACCGCCTCCCCAATCAAAAACCTCCCCGCGGCAATCTTGAGCAGGAGTTGTGAAGATAGTGAAATGATGTTAAAGAGGTAAAACCGGAGACTGATGCCCACATCAAGAACATCAAGAAAAGAACTAGCCACTGGTTCTCCTGCCTTCTCATCGTTATGTGCGGTCCCTTCGACATCCTTCACAAACCCTTTAAAACCAACATGTAGGAACAACTGGCGTCGCTAGCCCCATCTCTATTTGTGTCCATTTTCTGCTCGGGTATGGGCGTGTGGAAAAATGATGAAACCACATGAGACCGAAGCAATGAGTAAGTTCCCATGACAATCCCACATTTCGATACTTTTTCGGAAAAATGGCATATCCTGACTTATGTAGTCATCACATAAGCTATTTAGTATGCGTTCCCAGATCTTGGATGATAATGATCCCGAATGAACAGTCAATATATTGCATCAACCATCATTGATTGTCATCCGTCACCAAACGAATAAGCAACGAATTATGATGAGGTAAGCCATCAATCAAACATACACCAATGGTCGAAAATTTCCCACTTGCAGTCAAAAAGCACTCATTCATTGAACGCTCATGAAGCATAAACCAATGGAATCAACAACCATTCATCAACTAGCGCTTCAATTTCACAGCCATGACATCTGTCATGACCCTGACCATTCCCGCCTCATCCACTTCGCTTTCCTCCTGATCGAATTTGAGCAGCAGTCCATGTTGCTGGGACCATGCCCTAGTGGAAGAAACAAGAAAATAGTATCCCTCTATAGGTATTTCCATTGATAGGGGTACCCAAAACCATGGGTTTTCCAAAATCTTGTGGGTCGATCCCTCAAATCGTTGATATGGCCTGCGCTGCCAGTCCACAAAACCTGCAAGCCTTTCAAGTAGTTGAAAGGGATCCGTATTGAACCACTCCGAATAATCACTCACAGGTGGTATAAACCACCAACCCCCCATACTGGGCGTAGTGATATGGATCTATCATTGCTTGTCAGGAATCGAGTTTGCTGATGCTCAATCCCAGTTGATTTGGCATTTTGGCTTGGCTTTGACGGAAAAAGACGCAATCCCTTTTCTCAGAACCTCACCTCTCTCGAAGAAACAATTTCCGGGAAAGTCACTGTGTTTGGCTGACTGAACAAACTCGAGTTCCTTTGCCGAGTTACGTTGTAAGCGGAGGTGTAGGATAGACCCGTGCCATCACATTCAGCTTTTTCCAGGGGGCGTAATTGTTTCAAAGGGATTCGAGTGCGTGTACCTCTGTCGTCGTATTTCACCTCAGGTGGCAGGGTTCCCAACACTGCAACAGAAGAGAGTACCCCAAATCCACCAAAGGATAAATCAATGACCGCTTTGAAACATACCCAAGTAGAACAATGATCATGTTCCCATGCAGTCATCACGCCTGCATCTGCAGCACAGTGCTATCATCTTGGACCTCAGGATTGCGGTGCAAGGGCAACTGGCACAAAAACAAAAACATGTTTCAACAAACATGTATATCTATGAATGAAATGACAACAGGTTGTCTCTCAAAAACATCAGCGCAAACATGCAACACGTGTTCACTTTCTGTGACAATGGGCCATGGTGAATATATCCATCTGCGTGAGACCAGTGAAAATGTCAATTCTTGCAACATCATCAAACCTGACGCTGCGACACTGCGACGCTTCAGTCATCTGAGATCCCGCACATGCAAATCACGACGTTCAGTAAGAGGTCTGCTAGCAAAACATGTCACCTTTTCAAGTTTATCATTGCGAACATCTCTTCCCAAAAAAGTGAGTTTGATTTCTCAAGAACAATGTTTGCAAATAAAATTGTTTCGTTTACGATATCAAGCATCTCAAAATCACCAACAATGGTTTCGTTATTGTCATCACTTGTCAAAGACATCCGGTGCGAAACAAATTTCAAACCATTTCAGATAGTACCAGTGTTGTTTCCACCCAAATTTGACAAACACACTTTTGACAAACAACGCCCTCACAAAAATTAACAAACATACATTTTGTTCCTTCCATGTTTACAAACAACGCCAAAAAAATTCAATACACATGTTGTAAAACATGGTTGCACCTGTTTGTTTTTTGCAAGTTTTCCACTTGCTATAAGTGGATTAAGTGGGCTCAGTGGGCTTCAATTCTAAGTGGGCTAAGTCCACTTAGCCCACTTAAAACTAAGTAACGTAAGTGACTTTCCCCGCTTATACTTAAGTAGCTTAAGTTCGCTAAGTTACTTAACCTAAGTGGAGTGCTAAAATTAGTTTTGACTTACTAAGTAAAGTAAGTACATACGCTACATAGTATGTAGTTAATACAAAAAAACTAAGTACTTAGCTAAGTGGACTACGTACAACTACATACTTAGCAAACATAATGCACTTAAAAATGCTACTTAGGCTACTTATAAGTAAGGTTAGGGTAGTTACTAAGTACTTACTAAGTACTTACTATATGCCTTATATAGGATAAGTACTTACTAACCAGCCTGACCCTCCAAGTAGGATGAGGCCTTTGCAGCATCACCTCGGCATTCAGCATGAGCATGATCTCCAGGGCATCGTTTGTGAACTCGAAGATAGAGCTCCTTCGAGGTGGTCAGGATCATCCATCCCTTTCGAAGGGGAAGGCCTTTCCACTTCAGCCCATACACTGGCATCCATGGATCTTCACCCAGTAGAGCGTCCGGCCATATCGTTTGGCCATCTTCTCAAGGCGTTGGATAGCATGAGAACGCCATCCAGCCACAGCACCAATGGGCCATTCCCATCCGAAGTCATCAGCTTCCAAGACTGGTTCCAAGGCCTTTGACACCTCCGCGGCTCGCCGTAGATCTTGTCCTCGACGTTTCATAAAGCGGCTCCAAGCTTCTGCATCTCGTTCGGTGAGATTTTGTAGTGAAGAAAGTCGGGTGCACGGCAAAGAAACCCAAGTGAAGCGAGGCTTCTTGGCCATGATGTTCTCAGCCAATGCCTTGGTCCCGCGATGGGTGTCCAAGTCATACCCAGAGAGGTGGTTGATGCGCTCGCAGCTCAATCCATTCTTCTCGACGCCGTCAAGGTCGAAGTCGGGCTGCGAGCCACCTCCATCAAGTCCAACTGGGATTCCGCGGCCTTGAACGCATCGGTCACAGGGCCAAGGACAATTGCAGACAGCGTTGCGGCTTTCGCCAATTTCTTTGCCAAGGGTGGCAAAATCTCTTTGGTAAAACAATTCTTCACGGACAAAATGTCCTTCGTGGGCTCAGATGCCGTGGTTGACGTAGTGCTCGTGTCTTGGATGTTGTCAAAGTTGTTGCCATATAGTGAAGGTTGTCTCGCTGTTGTGGCAGTCGGCTTCCAGCCGTGCGCCACTAGAGTCCACATGGGGACCCTTGGGATCGGCTCCATTGGAGCTCATCTTCTCGCGCAAGGCCATCAGGGCAGTCCAGAGGCTCGAGAGTCTCCCACCACCTCAGCGCTTCCATCGCTGTGGATCTCCATAATCTCCGGGCTTAGTGGTTCCGAGATCTCCCTCTCCGCCACTGGTGTTCGAGGGGCCATCTTTGCCTTGGCCTTCGCAGCAGCTACACTTGCCGTAGATGGTGCCAAGCTTGGAGTTGGCGAGATGCTTCGTGTCTCCCTCCTCGGCGTGGCTGGCACTGGCGTTGGTGTTGTAGGTCTCCTCCGGGACGTAGGCGCCGTAGTGCTCCTGGTCGGCGTGGTGCTCCTTCTTGATGTAGTCCCAGTTCCCTCCGTGGCGTTCAGAAGTGATGCAGCCCAGGAGGATCGTCCGCTCTGACCTCGGTCTTGGTGCTGCCCTGCCCACGATTCATCACCAACTGCCTGCCCTTGATCTCCATAACTTTCCCTTGGAAGATCTTTTCGTTCATCTCGCTGGCCTGGTGCCGTACCCAAAGTTCTGGATTCGCCGTGGCCCTTCACCTTGACTTCGTAAGTCAGACGAAGTCCACACTTGAGGCATGCCGTCCAGCGACCGTATTGATTGGACCGCTCTCGGCTGCTCACATGACGACCACTGCATGGCCAACCCGTTTGGCGAGGATCGACGGCAGGGGCTGGAATTCGAGACTGAGCCATTGAGCTCGTCCTTCAGCTTCCGAAGTCTTTGAGCCAATTGCTTCAGGTTGTCGTCGGTGGTTTCTCCACGTCCAAGTTCATGACATGGTTCCGAAGCTTCAGCAACAAACACCGTTGACATCATCATGATTGATCCGGTGTGTCCATCATGTCCATGTTCAGACCCCGGAGGATTTTCAGTTGAGGAAGTTTCATTGGGCTCATGTCTTTCAGGGTCAACAGCTGCAGCATCAGGGGTCTCTTCTTCTTTTGGCTCCAAGGGGCAGTCTCGAAGAGTAGCAGGTGGAATCCATTGTGGGCTCATCTGCATGTGCCGGCATCCTCGTCCACCACACCATGGAACCCGGCAGGGCACAGTCGTCGACCATCCATCCAAAGGAGTTGAACGACGGCTGCTTGTCATCTCCAAATCATCATCGGGTAGTGCAACTCCTCCGGATTCGTCGGCATCATGGGCAGGACGAGTGATCGTCACCAGCACGTCGTCGTCACCCATTGGTGTGAAGGTCATCTCCTCAAGGGCTCTTCAGGTTCGATGTATTCGTCAATGGGTGATCCTCCAGCAGCTCCACCGTCGCCATGACGAGGGGAAGAATTCTCCATGTCAGCGTCCTCGACGTCATTTTAGCCCGGTTGGCAGCACGTCGTACTGCTTCATGAACTCCAAGGTCTCCACTGAAACCGTCTCGAGGTCCACTTTCGGGCCCCAAACAAGTACACCTTTAAGGAAAACCACAAAACACGGAAATCCACTATCACCCACTATCTATACTTGGAGAATTGTCACATTGCTCTATATACCGCCTTTTTGGTTCTTAGTGAGTGATCAGTGCTCCATTGTTTAATACTAAATATTCCGTATTTTCATGCATTCCCCATATTACTTTGATGATTCTCCCCTCGAACTTGAGTAACTAAACTTCCATGACTAGGCCACGGGGTGATTTCCCAGCACGAGTGATGGCAAAGTAGAAACCAACCACCAATTCTCACATTTAAACCCTTCAATCATGTGATTCTTCCATCGTGCCTCATTTTCCCCATGCCGTGCCCCTGCGCAGGAAAAACCTCTTCAAGGTACAAAAGCCTGCGCCACACGTCCACGTTCCATCTGGCTTCGCCCTTCTCGCGCAAACCGAACACACGGGCATTAGATACAGCCCCAAAAGAGATGATGATCACAAGTGACGCGCCAACACGCACCACTTGGCGGTCCACCCCACACAGTGCTCTTGTCGCACCATCTGGAATCGCTTGACCACCTGAAAAACAAACCGATCGAAACCACTCGGATTCACTCTCCGTCCGAGTCACCTGCATCCGCTGACTCCAAGGCCTGCCCATCCTGAAGACGTAGTCCATCCGCGCTGTGCGCTTGACTCACACGTGCCAAGCTCAAACACTCCGCTGCAAAACGTGCTCCTTACAACAACAACGACAAAACCGAGATCAAGCCAAGATCAACGTGTCCTGTCCAGACAGTACACCCACACAAACACACACACACACAAACACCACGCACACACACACTGTCACACACACCCACAAAATAAAAAAATCAACTTAATTTCCCATTCGTGCTCTTCTCACTCCAACCCATCCCTTGGATTTCTCTGCTTCTTCCTGCAACCAAGGCACTCTTCCTGGCACTCCCTGTGCCTCCACGCAGGGCAATGAGATCCCGTGCCAGCCCCACAGCGTCGGCTCCTGTTGCCAATCCACGTTTCTGCTCCTCTTTGCAAGCTCGTAGACGCGCATCTGCCTCCACGCGGGCTTCGTGCGCCGCATTCGTCATGATCGCGGCGACACCCAATGAGCCCAGACTCTCTACAATCCGCGGCGCCGCCTCCACATGCTCCCTCAGCACGCAAACCTTAGACAACCCACTTTGGTGCTTAACCTCCAACGAAGTAGCATCCGGCTGCATTGGATGGGGATATCATATTCTTCAAGTGAACCAAATCGTATCTGAACACACTTACCCTGAACACCATCCAAAAAACATGAAGCTTGTGACCAGACCCAAGCATGCTCACCTTCTCGATCTTCGCAAACTCCGCTTGGAGACACTGACGCACAGAAACCTTGGCATGCTGCCTGTTTGCAGCTGGCACTGAAAGCTGCACAACCACCGTCGCCATGCCGCACGACTGAGATCGGGCTAAGACAGAAAACTGGAGCGGTCAACAGGCCGAGGCAGAACACTGGAGCCCAGCACATGGTTTAAAAAACAATCATTTGTTCCGTTTCTGTGGAGCTCAAACAAATCCATGGGAAGTGCGTTTACAAAAACAATCTATGCTCATGGATGAATGTGTCAAACATATCACTCCAGGAATTCGGATCAACTTCCTACTGCAAGCTGCGTTCACCGCTGAGCGCAGGAGTTCACACCCTGACAACATCTCAGAAGTTCGCCTCTTGCCCCCAATGACCCTGAAAACTTGGTAACCGATGGTATGTGCATCATTTGCTTGTATCATCAAGTACCACATAACTACGGATCAAAGACCCAGGTAACTTGGTCAATATCAGCATAGTTGGCAAACGCTTCTTAATCCCTCTCAAATCTGGTAGAATCGGCCTTTATCCATCCCCAAATCCCCTACTTCTTGGATCATGAGGAAAAGAAAAGGGCTAAATTTAGCTCCTTTTCTAGTGTAGCATAGGTGCAATGGGAGCTCACACGAACCAGAACATGCGGGGCTGCGTTGGCCCGCATTGTCATAAAAATTGGGGCCAGAATTTGAATGATAGCTTCGGATATCTATGATTGTTTCATGAGGTCTATGAATAATTATGGATATCTACCAATGATTAATATATATTTATATTATATTATATTATATTATATAAATATATGATATAATATATATATATAAATACATATTATATACGTAATTAATGATAGAGAAAATGAAGGGATGCTGATCATTGGTTTCTTGGGGAGAATCTTAACCACCCAACACCACAAATAAGAGCTGACCGGCTAACATTGGTCGTCCAGCATCAGGAGGTCCTCCATCTCCATCTTCATCACCAGGTCCATTCATCACCATCACCACGGTCAGAAAGAGGTCGGTGAAGCGTTGCCAGAAGCGAAGACAAAGGTTGAGGTTCTTCGCCAAGGTCAATGGCAACATGTCGACCACGAAGTCGAATCAACGGGTTCGCACACCATGATCCATCCATGGACTTGTGCGCAAAGTACTCCCCGCATGTGGCCACCACAGCGCTTCGATCCCAGAGCTCTCTGCCACCAAGTAGTGGGGGAGTCAACTCCGCCTGACCGTCCAGCAAGTAGAAGCTCACCATCCTCAAGGCCTTCGTCTCAATGTCCAGGCGAGACGTGGCTTGTTGCGTTTGGCCGTTTCCAAACCGAAACATGGGCCTATCATGTAGGACAACATGATATGTTGGGATTTCATACGAATCCAACATCCGTGCCATACTGGTGACACCACAAACCGACTCCGTGGCACCTGTGTCGATGATGGCCTTCAGGGCATTCATCGCGAAGGTCGCATTGTCTGTTGCAGGGACATCACATTGACGAACTTCACCTGGCCATCATCGTCCGTCTCCTGGTACTTCTCGATGTCCACGAAGTAGTCCATGTTGTAGTTCACCCTGGATGGCATCGGCTTGCCGAACTTGCCCTTCATCTTTCCCTTGGACGTACGTTTTCCTTTGCCCTTCATCTTGCCTCCTTTCGTTGGAGATCCGGTCGGACTTCCACCTTTGGCTGAAAACCTGTCAGGACAGTTCAGGTAGCCGTGCCTTTGTTGAGCCTTTCATCCCAGCAGGGTCATAATAGCCCCTAGCAGCACGCACCTTGGCAACTGCTTGACGAGCTTCTGCTAGCGTCTTGTTGGCTTCCTGGGCGATGTTGTACGCCTCCTGGTACCTCTCGTTCTCCGGAATGGAGCCAAGGTTACTGGTGTCATCCTTGGAAGACTCCTCGCTCCATTCCCATTGTCCATCACTCCAAGCCTCAGCGCTGTAGGTCTCCTCATCGTAGCCGTAGCCCCAATCGTAGGACTAATATATATTATTAAAAAAAAATATTATATTATCCTGTCCGCACTGCCCGCTTGATCCAACGATCCGGGAAACGATCTGCACCTGAAGCGGCTGGGCTGCAACGAGAATATATATATATATACATATTCTTATATTATGTAAGATGATAATAAAAGATGATAAAAGATGATAAATCCAAATACGGTCAAATACGCATTTGAACAAAAAAAACGTTCATCACGGGTAATACTAGTAATGGACAAAAAAAATTGTCCATACGGCTTTCTAGGAATATATATATATGGAAAGTCATAATCCAGTCATATTCCAGTCACCACCAACCAGATATAGATAGAAAATATCGCCTTTCGTTCACGTAGAATGGTCCAGTGAGTGCGATGATACGATGTTTTACCTATCAAAAATGATTTCTGAAGAGGCTAGAAATGTAATAATTGTCACTATTTTAGATATAGGATACATAACATATCCCATATGCTCCATGGTGCTGGTCTATTTACTTACATTTTCATTTAGGTGATTTAAGGGTACATGCTAGTAAATATTTCAGCACCATGGAGCATCTAGGAGGATTATGAATAGACTCCTGGTGTATTCCTGGTCATTTCATAGTAAGCTTTTGAAAAAAAATGTAATTCACTATTATTTTAACAATAGTCTAGTAAAATAAGTACTATGTAAGTTATCCCGATTTCAATAGTGATGTATCATAATGTATCATGATGTATCACTGTTCAAGAGTAATCAACATCCCCCCTAAGGTTGCATGACCAATCGATATGAACATGAATAATATGGAATTGTATTTCAAGATATTTCAAGATGGATGGTTGTTCCATCATTCATAGTGGGCACCAAGTTCAATAGCAATTTATCATCGTCCCAAAGGAGTGATTTTTGTTTGCCCAGTGATGTTGTTTTGCGGGAGACCATCTTTATAAATGGCCATTTATAGTGAGTTTTCCCATGAAAAATGGTGATTTTCTATAGTTATGTTAGTTTCGCAGAGGGTATATGAGAATTGGAATGACCATCCAGTTTCTAGGAGCCTTCCAAGGTCGCGTCGCCGTTCTTGGGATTGCTGCGGTCTCCAGGTTCTTTTGGGAAGCGTTTTTCTCACAAGTTGAAGAGAAGATTGAGAGCAACCCGGAATATTTTGGATACTTTGGGGGTACCATCATGATAGATGGTTACCTGCGACTTGTTAATCAATGCATTGATTGACTGAATCATTGGTTTTCTTGATCAAGTCTCCATTGGATTCTACAGTTTCCTTTCCTATTGTTTCCACCTGTCCAGCCTCAAGGTCTTCTTCACGTCTAGTAGATTGATGCCAAACTTGGTAAGATCTTTGATCTCCTGATAGGGGGATGGAGTAGAGATAAAGAAACGTGGTTCATATGTGAAAATATTCATATGACGTATATGTTCATATGAATAGCCTGAATAGCGGACAACAATTACTTGTTTATGTTCATACCATGCGCAAATTAGGCACATCCCCACATCCCCCAAAAACGGTAGTGTATAGGGTCGTCCCCTATCCGCAATGAATCGAAGGTCTTGCACACCCCTCAAGGCCAAGGCAAAACACAACTAAATTAGTATTACAATAACTTTGTCGGTTACTCATATGTTCATTTTCATTTTCGGATACTGGAAAATATCGGGATATTTTTACCATATAATAATATATGATATACCATAATTCCATATTTTTACTCAGATGGTAAAATTCGGGATACTGTGTCGCGGATGTATGAATTTTTCGGGGCTTAAAACAACGATCGGAAACGGTCGTGTTTTTTGGGGGCTCCAAGAAGTAGATCATGAGGTCTGCTGGCAGGCGCCCTAGGTTTAAACTGCTTGGTGGTTTCAACCTACCCCTCTGAAAAATGATGGAGTTCGTCAGTTGGGATGATTATTCCATTCCCAATATGAATGGAAAGTCATAAAGACGCCATGTTTGAAACCACCAAGCAGCATTTGTCATTCATGGGATTTTCCCATTTGACAAAACATCCATTTCTTGGGTATCCCCGTGACTAGTTGGAAACCCCAAAAAGATCATCCCAGGTATTTCGGTCAACCAGCCCTTTACGTTGGCTGTTCGACGTCTCGGGCTGTGAAGTGACCATTTTTCCACGGGATTGACCCATGGCTTTTTTTCAGTGACCAGAAATGATGGCCACAACTGATCAACCTAGTTTTTGGGCCCAAAATTGAAAGACTATCCATGTTCATAGTTCAACTCAAATTGGCATGTATGAATGTTGCTTATGTAATATGTAACTATCAATTAATCATTTCACATCCAAATATCTATGTTATGTCCTGTCCAATTTGAATGTATTTACAGGCGCTCTCTGGTTCTTTAAGCTGGCGATGGAAAAACATCGCTTTTAAAAACGGTAAATCATCATGTTTATCATCTATAATGGACCATTGTCCATAGCAAACTGTTGAATAACCAGAGGGTGACCATGCCTCCAACTGAGGGTATATTATACAATGTGAGGCCCCCAAGATAGCTAAGTTGGTTTATAACTCCAATAACTATGGTTTATGGTGCTTATAACTATAGTTATTGGGGCTTATAAACCAACAAACATCACTGGGGGGCCTCACATTGTACCAATGTTCTAAAAACAATGAAAACTAGTTGACATCTATTAAAATCTATTAAAATCTATTAACTATTTTAAAAAAAACACCGAAAAAAAAACTGGCAACGCTTGACCTGGCTCAGTTCTCCAGATAAGCAGCTGGCAGGCTGCTTGCAAATGAAGGTGTATATTATTCGTCATCCTGGAGATAGAATATGGAAATTTCTATATAAATCCTTACTAGAATGCGGCTCTGATTGAAATTTCCATGATCTACTTCAGGATGATTATATACACATATCATCACATATCTATGTTCGTGAAATACAATAATATTATATGAAAAGAAGGATGATTATGAACTGAAGTGTTGTGGATCTGGAATAATGCCATTGGGTGGCATACCATTGGAATGGCTCAAACTAGCTTAAACACATCATAAACATTTTCGCAGTGTTACCCTCCGTCATTCCATTGCTTGGATCTGGTTGGCAATTCCCACACTGGATTCAATGAGAATTCCTATATATTACGGGTCGTATACCCCTATACTAATCGTCAACCACCAGGGGTATCTTGCATTATCTTGCAGCCCCATCCCAAGAATGTGCCTCTCATTCTCAATCATCATCCTCTTCAGTACACTGACATAGCTAAGGAAAAAAACACATGGCCCATTTAGGGAAGATGGTTTACCCTTTACCCATTAAACATGTTGGTTTTCCAGAGTTTTTCGCGTGTTCTCTGGTAATTTACCATAGCTATTGACCATGACACATTTACAGTAGATTTTCCGGTCAAAAATGTCGGTGTTTCATAGCCATGTCAGATTGCCAGAGGGTAAATATCTGAAACATTCTAAAAGCCCACCGACGATCCAACAACCATTTCCTTTCATGAGACGGACATTTGTTGAACGACCACAGTTTACTCTCACGTCAAGTGGGTTCAAAAACATGGGTACCGCCAGTTTCACATTGGTTAGTCATGGTTAATCATCACGTTCAACCAAAATAATGTTAGTTATGGTTAATAATCTTAGTCATGGTTAAATTACTAGAATAGAATGTCAAACAGTGCATTTTTTTGTGGGTATACATGGGTATACCTCAGTTTCAGCCAAGGCAAATGCGACAAAGGGTCTGGAACAATGCTCCGATAGTTCAAGATAAACTGCCTCGGTCAGACTTCTCAGCTGGCCATGATCCAGCTGTACTCTCTGGTAAACTAACATAACTATGGAAAATCACAATTTTTAATGGGTAAATCAACTGGAAATGGCAATTTTCAATAGCTATGTTAGTTTACCAGAGGGTAATTGTCATATTTACCCTCTGGTAAACATACAAAAAACTATATGGAAATCACTATGTTCAATGGGTAAATCCACTATAAATCACCATTTTCAATAGCTATGTTAAATTAGAGGATAAATCCACCAGGTTCTATTTCTAAATATGAAAATTCTATATCTGTATTGTATTAATTTAAACATGAATCCAAGTCCATGTATATTCCCGAACAAATCATGAACCATTATCTATCAACTATATCCTCATAGATATATCATATATACATATTTTTGCTTCAAACTCCCTAGAATTTCATAGGATAATCTCTTGAAATAACCAACAAGGCGGCTTTTTCATGCAGTCACTGCTCAAGTGGTCACCTTGACTGTCGCCTCTCGGATTTCCACATTGAACCTAACAGCCTACCTGCGAAATTGGGCAAATGAAGGACCGAAATCACATCACTTTTTTTTCAGAAAGCCGCGATCATTACCTTAGATAACAACTTGATACCCTCTGGTGAACTAACATAGCAATGGAAAGATCCACCATGCTATTAGCTGGGTAAATCCACTATTTCGACTGGGCCATTTTCCATTGCAAACTGTTAGTTCACCAGAGGGTAACAACTTCATCCCACAGTTCATCCCATGACATCCCTCTGGTTTCACCATGGCCAGAGCCTCAAAAAAATCCGATAAAAAATCACCGTAAAATATCACCATTATATATATATAATATATAATATATATATATATATATATATCACCACCAACTCACCATGTCAAAAACCCTTGTAAAAATAATCACGCATATTCAAAAAAGGATGATCACCTTCAAAAAGCTCGACAAAAATCCCAGTAAATCCCATCAAAAAATCAGTAACTCCCAGTAAAATCCCAGTAAATCCCATCAAAAATCAGTAAATCCCAGTAAAATCCCAGTAAATCCCATCAAAAATCAGTAAATCCCAGTAAAATCCCAGTAAATCCCATCAAAAATCACCAAATCCAAGCAAATCCCATCAAAAATCACCATTAAATGACCATTAAATCACCTCGATTCCTCCCGATTCGTCCCAGCCGCTCATCTGGCATCACCATGGTGGGCCAGGCCACCAGGACGGTCCTCACGCCATTCACCTGCCGATCGATTAAGGAACCGCTCCAGATGATGTGTTTGTATCTGTTTTACGCCTAGAAAATTGAGTGTATGTATATATATATGTATACTAATAATAGATATAAATACATGTATATATATATATAGTATATATATATATGTGGGAAGAAAAGGTGGTTGATGGCCCACATCTGACTCAGGATATTCCAATGATAAGTATAGAGACTTTACTAGACTACTCTAATGTGCATATCATTCCCCATCCGATCCGTGGGATGTACCCACAAGTAGGCCTCCAGACATGCACGAACTTGTTGGGCCACTTGGGGATGTTTTTCCAATTTTTTCCATGTAGGGAAGCACCACGTATCGTGAAGTCATGGGAAGAGAGGCCTAAATTCCCGGGCTTTGACCAAAGGCCACGGGGGGGGTCCAAGCAATACACCGATGCAGGAAGTCATCACTGTGCACATCTGGAAGCACTGGATCATCTACATATGGTCCTGAAGCTGATTTCAGGATTTAATGCTGGCCAAAACCGGCAAGGCCAAAACCAGCCCAAAAAGAGGGGCCTTGAAGGTATCAAATTTTATTTCCAGTATTCTGTGCATATGTATATACATATATATATATATATATATGTGTATATATATATGTGTGTATATATATATTAATCAATGTGTATTATCATAAACTACGGATGTGACAAAATTACAGGCCTGACCTGACGTGACCCGAATAGCTCGTGAGGTGCCCGCCTGTGCAGTGACCATTTCTCCGACGCACCACTTCCTGAGGACTAGCGGAGCTTCCATGCCATCCAAGGATTTCAGTGGACGTTATCCAAGCCACGTCAGCCACGTATACCATTTAAGGTAATCAGTCACTTGCCGCAATGGAAAATCCTATAGTTTTATGGTTGTTGAAAGCCAGGAAAGCCATCTATAAATGGTGGATGTTCCATTGTCACGTTTGATTACCGGAGGGTAATCGCTTAATGCCAACATTACATGTTATATCCAAAAGAGAAAAGCAGCATGCAGCACATGTCCACCAAATCATGCAAAGTTCTATACACACAATCCTATCGCGGTAAGTTGCATATTTCGAATTTGTCCCTTTCTTCTTAAAATCCAATCCCGTCCTATCCCTTCTGTTGCTTGTACGGTTGTACACAAATTATTTTTGCTGCTTGGATCCATGGTTAGTAACTCCATTCCGCTGGGAGATATTGGAATATGATGGAATATGTGCCCGATTTTGCCAGCATTTCCTGCCTTTCGCCGGGCATTTCACAGCAGCCCGGGTCCCCCGGTCCTTGTGAAGATCGCCGGACTTCCCAGGATCACAAAGGTCTCAGTGTCCTGCAGGGAAGCTGCTGCATTTTTGGACGAAAATGCTCCAAAAATCAAACATAAACCATCAAAAATTCGCAAATCATCATAAATAGGGGGTATAAACCATTAAAACATATTTAAAAATTACTTTACTTCGAGTGATCCCCACCATGACATTTCAAAACAGCTAGTTGACAGCACTTTTGTCTGAAGCTTTTGTCACGGGACTTTTGCCCAACTAACTATCCCAATCATTTGTTTCA
>Ga0126342_10001795_pt1 | contig 31580 bp, 28 predicted proteins | sample Cyp1metagenome_FD_92528 | JGI IMG/M metagenome (GOLD analysis project Ga0126342, IMG submission 92528) | Coral microbial communities from Lord Howe Island, Old Settlement Bay, Australia - Cyphastrea 1 metagenome | ecosystem: Host-associated > Invertebrates > Cnidaria > Coral ...
ATCTTGTAACAAAGACTCAGCCGAAGGCCATGATCAAAGATCACTTGGCGAGGCTGAATTTCTTGGTATGTGGTAGAGAAGGCCATAAGAGGTTAACATGACCCTGGCCAGACTCCACTACCTGGGATTTTCCCCGGTGTTTGCGCCTTTGGACTTGCGCTCACACCGCAGGGGGTGCAGATTTCAGTTGGGTTACACACCCATAGCCATCTGGCACAAAAGCGAGCTGCGCACTGCAGCGTGGGAAGCCTATGGTATAGGCTGGGTTTGCATATTGCTATGATGTACGTAAGTTCCCTTTTAAATTCCTTTCAACCCACTAAAAAGAATCAATTCCACTATTTTTGTGTAATCCGGTAGAATATACTATAGTGTTAGTATGATATACAATATGTTTGTCATCACCATGGTACAGGGAGAGGTGATAGTTTCTGTTTTTCCTTACTAAGTATAGAAAAACATATGATTTCATAGCGCCAGGTGCTGGCTGAGGCATAGCCCCTTTCCATTCCCATCCACCAAGATGTTGATAGTTCCAATGGGAAAAGAAGTGAACCGTTACTTAAATGCTTCATACCGAATCGAAACTCCCAGCTGATGGTGAAGAAAACCGCATTGGCTTTCTCTGAAATGGACCACGCAGAGCAGGTCGACCCGCAAGATGTGTGGGAAGTAGACGCAGCCAGCAGTCGAAACTGGGCAGCTGCTTGGGCATTTGAAGGCAGCTGCAAAGTGCGCTGATAAAGCACCGCTCAAAGGAGTGAATCACAGAACATCTTTACTCCAACTGCTCCCTGGATGTGCTCCAGTGCCGCTCGCTTCCTCGACAAAGTGCCGCCAAGGAGCGCAACTGGGGAGAAGCTTTTGCGGAAGGGGGAAGAGAATTGACCCGACTCGAACACTACAAAACTACTGACCAATTTAGTACTGAAAACTATTCTAGTAATTATCCCAGTTAAAACCATCAATTGCCATGTTTGATTACCGGACCTGTAATTTCGTTAGTATTCCATTGTCATTGTATCCCATGATCATCCTTGTTTATATAACCATTGAAATCCAATAAAAACCATATTAAATCACCATTATTTACCATTGGTAACCACTATAGTTCATCATTAAATTAATTATGAATCATGAACCATCGTTTACCCCCTTAATTCCATTATTGACACCAGTTAATCACCAGATGGTAACGATAGATTTGCTGAAATACATATATTTGCACATATTTACATGTATTTACACGAATTTACATATGTTAACATGTATTTAATACACATTTCCATATATACACATTTCCATCATAATTACATGTCAATATATCTTCAAAATACATATATATATATATATATATACATACATATATATATATATACATTATAATTCACCATATGATGTCCTATGACTTTCCATAGATTTCCAGTGGTTTCTCACCCTTGGACCACCATTAGCTCCGTCAGGTGATGGAGGCAGAGCTCCGCGAGGTTCTCACGCCCACGCCCGAGCTACTGGAGCGCGCGCAACGTGCGCAGGTGCAGCTGGAGCTGGGCATTTTTTCGTGGAAAAATGTGGGTATGGATCAATAATACCTATTAATACCATTTTTAATGGGATGAACATCCATTTACCAGCTATTTTGATGTTCACCAGGGGTACAAGGTTTTGACACACTGCCATGTGGAAAGATTGACATTTTTGCAAGGGATTTCTGAGATGTTTGAGGCATTTTTCTGGAAACATGTGAAACAAATATTGAAAATGAAGACTTTTTGACGGATTTCTGAGATTTTTGGAGGGATTTCCTGGAAAAATGGCGAAAGATCACCATTTTTTTTTTGACGGATTTCTGATGGATTCATCTTGTTGATGGTAAAAAAATCCCATTAGATCAGGATAATATTTTCTTCACTGTCCCATTGTGGTTGGTTATGACATGACTCCCAAGTTTGTTGGTGAAATCCAAAATTCTTGGTCAATCCTGTCAAATTTGTGTGGCCAATTTTCCACATATTTGGTTGTCCAATTCCTTCGTCAGGTTGCTTCATCCAGCCATTCCGAGCGGCACTCGCTGGGAAATCTCTTGGCGCAGAACCAACATTTGGCCGCGCGAGTTGGGAGACCTCAGGGGGTGGCAGCTGAGTGGCTGATCTTTGGTAAAAAAATGGAGGTACCCTCTGGTAAACTAACATAACTATGGAAAATCACCATTTATAGTGGATTTTCCCATGAAAAATTGTGATTTTCCATAGCTATGTTAAATTACCAGAGGGTATATGGAGGTATTTATTCCTTGTCTTTGTGATCTCCCCATCATACACTATCCACATTGTTGCGGTTCAGATCCTCATTATGGTGAAATCCACATCTTGAAAGGTCAGTGGTAAATCTGGCAATAAGCATCGATAAGCAATAATATCAACAGAGACTGCTGTGGTTGGCATACTTCCGGATGCAGTTGCTGGAGTTGTTGAACCACCTGTCACTGACGAAGCTGATTGGTATGGGCACAAACTGCCTTCCCGTTATGACCCGAAAGCGATTGCAATTTCAGCAGTAAGAGTTCAAGAGTCGATGTTGGAGGCTGCGTAAGACGGTCTCTGACACCATGAGCTCTTCCGCTTCTGACGGCAGAAAAGTTTTTCATCCATTTATTGTTCTTGATCCATATGATCAGTCAGTAAACAACTATTACTAATTCATATTCACAATAATTATATATATATACTCTTTTTTATTTTCACGGATGATCCACCATCGAACGGGAGATGTTTTGGTTAATCCTCATTGATCCTCATCAATCCTGGACTAAAGATATCCAGAGTTCGATGATGTCTTGAACGTGATATCATAGCCAACAGTTTTCATGACATATACCCTCTGGTAATTTAACATAGCTATTGAAAATCACCATTTTATAGCTGGGAAAATCCACTATGAATGGCCATTTTCAATAGCTATGTGAGTCATTACCACAGGGTACCATCATCAAACAACATATCATTGGATTGGTTTAAGGGAAAATTTACAGGAAACCATGGTTTTTACCATTAAATATGGGGGTTTCCTGTAAATTTTCCCCTAAACGAATCCATTGAATATACCTTAAATGTTCAAGTACGGTAGATAGTTTTGTCTGATCTCTTCCTCATAGTTTCCAGGTTTCGGAAGTTTTTGGCACTTTGGGGGGTGCTAAACCCTTCTTATCCATTGAATCCCTGTGAAATATCCATGAAACTACCGCCAAATCACCATTAGTTCCCCAGAAAAAGTCTCCATATGTCTCCATGATATCAATATTCATTCAAATTAATTCCGAGAATATTCCGTAAATCCATATGGGACTTTGATCATTTAATATCTTACCAACAGGATTTAATTATATAATTTAATGTTAGTAGTCCTCATGAATCAGTTGATATCTCACTTGGGGGATGCAGTTCCACTTATAATCGATATATTAAAGATTATTAAAGTAACCATACTCCTAGGGGCCCCATATATCCCAACAAACCTGGGATTAACTATGGCTATATCCATCAAAGTAGCTTCAACGTCATACGATTTCCATGCCTCAGATCCCCAAATAATCATAGTGGAGTTATATCCCAACTTATTGCAGCTAGAAAATTATAGGGGCCCCCATATCCCAGCATGAAATAACATAACCATATAGTTACCATAGTCATATGGGTTTGTCTGAAAATAGTGTACCCCTACACCCAATGGTTTTGCTGATCATTATCCCTACTAAATGGCTATTTCATTGGGGGTATACCCTATTTTCAGACAAACCCATATCATATCCTATTCATATCCCATCCAGCCACGGAGTCCCCTAGGCCGGCCTCAGCTCCTGGGGAGAATGTACGTGGCGCCCCACAGGGCCACCCGACGAGAACGGCACTGCGCAGTCAGGCTCTGAATCCCATGAGAATTCCCAATGGACCATGGGATTCTGATCATTTTCCATATCATTTTCCTATAAACATGGCATACTGGTTCTGAAGTGATGATGAATGATGGTTAATAATGGGGTTAATGATGGTTAATGATGGTTAATGATGGTTAATGATGATTAATGATGATTAATAATGATTAATGATGATTAATATCAATGATTAATGATGGTTAATGATGGTTAATGATGGGGTTAATAATGGTGGTTAATCCCATGGATACTGATGGGTGGATAATGGTGGTTCATAGTGGTTAATAATGGTTAATGAGACACTCTGGTTGGTGGTTTGGAACATGAATTTAATGACTTTCCATATATTTGGAATAATCATCCCAACTGACGAACTCATATTTTTCAGAGGGGTTGAAACCACCAACCAGATGATGAACATATGGCGACTTAACTGCGTATCCCATATATATTTTCAGAGAAACCCACATGATGACTCTTAACCAAGCAAAAATGGAAGCTAAACACGCCATATTTTTGTGGATTTGATGAAGACAAAATAGGGATGGAACTGATTTAACCGTTTAACCATCAAAAATTGTGATTTGACCATCATCAATTGGGGTTTAACCAACTAACAGTGGTTCAAACCGCGAGCGGGATTAAGTTTCGGAACGCCACTGTTGAAGAGGAAGGTAGTTGGAGAATATGAATGACACTATTTTATGATAATTATAGTTATATATTAATATTTTATGCTGAGTAATTACTGTAATGTCTCTTGCGCTTTTTGGTTTTATTCATGCCCCTTCATCATCCTTCATCTAGGTCTAGGCGATTTATTTCATCCTTCCATCTCCAAAAGTGATCCCAGGTTATCCCAGGTATGTACTCCAAAAATCATTCAACTAAGATCAACTAAGCTTGAAGCAAGATTCACATTATATAATATCTTCCCCCAACTACTAAACCACCCCCACCCCAAAATGATAAATACCTGGAGGAGTTTTTGGTATTAGGGGGTATTTAGTATTAGGGCGCGAAGCGTCCCCCTAATACTAAATTAAAAACCCTATAATATAAAAAAACTAACTTTTTCTATTTCAAAATCGATAAAATATTGCCAAAAATTGGATTCCGAAGCTTTCACGTAATATTAAGCTAAAAACTATATAATATATATATACATATACATATTTCCACCTTAAAAGACGGACCCTAATGAAAAACAACCCGGGTTGACCAGCAAATTATTAGGGGGTGAAACCCTGAAATGGGACCTTAATTTTTAATTTGTTTTCGAAAAGGGATCAACTAAGAATGAAATTGGCCAGTCTGAAATTTCCCAAAATTCAACGCAGACCCTAGTTTTTAGATGTTTTTAGTATTTGGGGTACGTTTAGTGAAAGGAGGTGGGGATAAATAATATCTCCCAAGATATCTCCCAACATATCTTTCCAATACCTAAGTATCACAACATGTATCTACATTTTATCATCAATGCCATTTGCTAATCAACCATGGCAATTGAAAATCCTACGTATATAGATTGAGGTTTTAAAGGGAACATGATCTATAAATGATGGATGTTCCATTGCTCAGAGTGTATGAACCAATATCCCATTCATATTCCATTCATCTTCCATTCATATTCCATTCATATTCTATTCATCTTCCATTCTATACGCTTTGCACCGCCAATTTTGTTCCCCATTTTCCCATGTTAAAGCACGTGCATTTTGGAGTGAAATCCCATTAACTCCAATGAACTCCCCGTAAAATCCCATTAAGTTTCAACTGAATCCCATCAAATCCCCATTCAATTCCATTAAATCCCATTGAATCCCAATGAAAATGTCCTTGAAATCATCATAAATCTCCATAAAATCATCATAAATCATCATAAAATCCCTTGAAGTCATCACAAATCTCCACGAAATCATCATAAATTCCCTTGAAATCATCACAAATCTCCATGAAATCATCATAAATCATCATAAAATCCCTTGAAGTCATCACAAATCTCCACGACATCATCATAAATCATCATAAAATCCCTTGAAGTCATCACAAATCTCCACGAAATCATCATAAATTCCCTTGAAATCAGCAGAAATCTCCATGACATCACAACCGCTCGTGTCATCTCCCCTCCGGTGGAGCGTGCTGTCCCTCTCGGCGTAGGACGCCGCGGCGTTGCCGCGGCGCGGGCGACGCAGCGCTGCGCAGGTCCAGAGGCACCCTGGGGGTCTGAAGTGATGATTACCCTCCAGTAAACTAACATAGCTATGGAGAATGGACCATTTATGAATGATTTACCTATTAAAAATGGTGATTTCCAAATGATGATTAATGATGATTAATGATGGTTAATGATGGTTTATATTGGTGGATAATGGTGGTTAATCCCATGGATACTGATGGGTGGAGAATGGTTAATAATAATTAATTAGAGATATCTGGTTGGTGGTTTGGCACCATGGAATGGATTATGACTTTCCATATATTGGGAATGTCATCACCCCAGATGGGTTGAAACCACCAACCAGAAAAAATGGGTACCTAAGAACAAACATGGATACCTCAAGTTCTTAAGGGGTTCGTACCGGCTTAGTTTTCTGTTTTTTTTACAGTTGGTTGATGATGAATCCCATCGATTGTTCAGGTTTTAAGCGTCATTTATAGGGGACATAATTGAGAGAATGGTTGATGATTGTGGGGAATATGAATATGTAGGGGAATGATCTAAGCATCAATGATAGGGTTTTATGTGGCGGAAAATTGTGTAACATGTATCAAAGCTATAGATAAATAATTGACGAATGATGGTTGGTTGATGATCAACTATCAACAACATGGATTTATAGGGGTTTAAACTTAGAACCATCTATTGGTGGTATAATCTGATTTAATAGATAAACGATGGTTGGTTGATGACTAGAACTGATAGAAGTCACGGTTGAAACACCAATCAACATATGGCGATAAAAGTGGACACAACTGATAAATGATGGCTGATGGAGGGATAACCACGAAATATGGGCTTGAAACATCAACAATATGGTGATATAAGTGAACATCAATGATACATGAATAATATATATAAATGATGGTGGGTTGATGATGAGTTTGGGGTTCTCCACCATCGAAACGGAGGACAGGGTGGCTTTTGACTCACTTGCCGCATGGGAAGTTTCCCATGATCAAAACGAACATTTCATGGGTATATCGTGGGATGTACAGCAAATCACTGCAACTTGAGTTGAATTTACCATGGGATTTACCCTCTGGTAAACATACAAAAAACTATGGAACATCACTATTTTGAATGGGTAAATCCACTATTTCGACTGGGCCATTTTCAATAGCTATGTTAGTTTACCAGAGGGTACCATTCATTATGACATTGTCATGGGATGTGTTTCCTGGTATAGAGGATGGTCATCAATCCATTGAAAGGGATTTATAATGATTTATACTCTGTAAGGAATCCCAAACGCAAAGCTGGAATGACCGTAACCCATGTACCATGTTCTGACCATGTCACATCATATAGACATGGGTCTGTCAAAAAATGGCTAGCTGGCTATACTGTATACCCCCAAATCTTATGGTTGTTCAATGTTTCTACTATGTTTTTTGACTAAATTTAAGCAACTCTAACATTTTGGACAAACCCGATGCCCAATGTTGGCCCAATTCAGCAAGTCTGTACTGGAAATTGAGTGGATTTTGGGGCCTATCGGCCTATCACAAACCATTTTGCTGGTTGACACATTTTGCTGTTTGTTGGATATCATCAATTTCCTCCTCAACATTGCCATTCTTGCCATTCTTATTGGGGTCATTTCTTATCTTTGTTACATTTTGTTACTAGGACGAGGCTGGATTTTCTGGATTTTCGGGCAAATTCACATTCAAAAGTATTCAAAAAAAACACGATTTGTCCCATTGAAGGGATGTTCTCGCAACATGTTCAACCTGGGATGCGCCAAACGCTGCTCGAAAAAGGTCGACTTCTACAGTGGCTGGGAGCACCGCAGTTCGCCTCACTGGCACTTTCGCAGCTCAAGCGTCTTGGACGCGAGAAGTGGGAGGTCACATCTTCCCAGGGACAATCAGGGGTTGGTAACTGTCCCATTTTGGGTATATTGGACATCACCTGATAGTAGCCATTATAGACCATATACCTAATGGTTGGGTGATGTTCAATGGGGACATTTAATGACCCATGACAATTGGATTTTCAGGTTCTCTCAGAAAGAATTGACACCAACTATAAAAATTGGTTGTCTCAGATCATGAATAATATATAATATCATTGATTATTATATATTGACACCAACTATATATGAACAAAATTGCGATAAAAATACCCAGGCAGGCAAATTGAGGATTAAAGCTGGCATCAAGAATAGGGATTCTTCACATGATGATTTCAACCAATGGTTAGAGACTTGGTGTTTCCCCGGTCATTTTGGAGGGAGATATGACAAGTACAATATATAATAATAATATGTAATAATACTAATAAATAATAACAATAATAAATAATAATAATAATAATAAATAATATATGATAATAATATGTAATACTAATAATAATAAATAATAATAAAAAAAAGAATAATAATAATGATAATATTATATATATATTATCGGGTATAAAAACCACGCAGCTTGCGGGGAGTTGTTATCGGATATAACCAACTATATCATGTGCGGTTGTTCCAGAATAGAGGACAAGCCCAATTTGTCAAATAGTTAGTTTTAAGTTTTAATCCTTTGGACTTTGGGGTACAGCATTTTCAGACAAACTTAGTTCAGTTGAAATGGAGTGGAGCTCAAGGAAAGATACCAACATATTCCAAGTGCAAGACTGTTCGTCTAGTACTCAATTCTGCAATATTGAATATTGGTATTCTTGTAAACTACATCATTTTGGGGTTTGTACTCAGATTTAGATTTGCCACATTAGGAACTTCTTATGCAATAGGGCGACTATGGAACACTATCTTTACAAGCCACCTGTTGCGAACAAAAAGGAGGCCCCTCCTTCGATTAGATGGTGATCATGCTTAGTATGTTCCCAGTACGTGGGGTTATCTCATTGATCAGGGGACACCAATTGGCAAACTAATCAGGGGACACCAATTGGCAAACTAATCAGGGGACACCAATTGGCATATATATATATTGATGTATTTTGTGAGATGTCAATCCATTTTGGTCATCGGTTGATTTTCTAGGGCCAATCATGCGGCTGTGTGTATCATAAAATTGATTGATACATATTTGATCATATTTGGTAATTATGTTTTTAGTTTTTTTTTTAGATAGTTCTGATCATCTACAAATTGATTAAATGGAACATAATTATTGATCTATGAGATATTGATCGGAACTATCTAAAAGACATTGATTTTGTTTTTTCCATATCTACATATTGATTATTGCTCTATGAGATATGGAGATCCAGACACTTAAAGGGCCAAAGGTTTTTGGATGTTTTGTGACCTCTGATGGATACTTCATATGTATTGATGCGCATGTTTATTTACCCTCTGGTAAACTAACATAACTATGGAAAATCACCATTTTTAATGGGAAAATCCACTATAAATGGTGATTTTCCATAGCTATGTTAAATTACCAGAGGGTATTTATTATGTTTGATCCGAAGTTGATTTTCAAATGGGCAATCATGCGACGTCCAGTGTATGACATGCACTGGGATGTCATTTTCCAGGCCATGGAGAAAGAGGCTGAGATGGCTTCAGCACCAGCTGTGGATGAATGGAAGGATTTGGTCGCATTGCCAGACGGCTTGGATTTGAAGAAGCTCTGTGAAGCCGCTGAGAACGGAGAGCATGTGGAGGATGGAGCTCCAGCACGGTTGGTTTCCACTCTTCGTCAGGCATTGGCAGCTGCTCCAGACCACTCACCTGTGACCATCTTCGACAAGATCTGGCGTCTTCTGATGTACTTGAGGTACTGGCACGGTGGCCAGGACCAGCATTGGATAAAAAACCCGAGGGCTTCCCGGAAAGCGGCCTCAACTATGCACTGGTACAGGCGTCTTGGACTGCATTGATTGGAGTTAAATGGCATTAACTGGAGTTAATGTTCATTGTTCCTCACATGTTGTCAATTTGTCCCATCGATTTCGAGACATCTGAAATTTAATACCAAAATATACCAAAATGCTAAAGAATCCCTGGACGGATGACCATACCTGGTTACTGGTTTGGAACATGTTTTATTTTTCCATATATTGGGAAGAATTATCCCAACTGACGAACTCCATCATTTTTCAGAGGGGTAGGTATACCACCAACCAGCCATCAAATTAATCAATGATTAACCATCATCAACCACCATTAACCACTATTAACCACTACTAATCACCATTTTCCTATGGTTTTCCTATGGTTTTCCCATGAAATGTCACGCGCTACGTGACTAGTGACTCTCGAGGTCCTCGCTACGGTGGAAAGGCTGTCTCGACGAAGTCCTCCAGGACAGGGGGGAAAGGTTCGAAGTGCTCAAGTTGTTGCAGTATTGTATTTTTTTATATCGGGTATATATATATACCCATAAGATCCATGTATGGTATATATGCTAACATTTGGGGTATATTAATGGTAAATGTTACCATATATGGCATACATGGATCCTATGGGATATAATATATATATATATATATATATAAATCCCTTCACCCTATTACTAAAACGCCCACCCTCGCCCTCCGAATGGTGAACATGGCGATATATTTTTACTATTTAGGGATATTTTATATTAGCGACCTACATTGCTTTAGTATGTATGTAAAACTTTTTTTTCTGTTTCAAAATCGATCAAGTTCCTTCTTAAAACCTAATTAAAATATTGCCAAACATTGGATTTCGAAGGTTCCCCTAACATTAAGTTAAAAACCGTATTTAACAAACAACTATTTCAACATCAATTAAATTCCTTTGTAAATCTAATTAATAGAATGGGCTAGCACCCGGGTGCCGCCGACCCCCATTCCTGTCGGGGTTGGACAAGAGGAAGGAAGATGTAATCATACCTTGACCCTCCCTTGACAAGAGTTTTCTAGGCGTTCAGTGAGTTCAAGCGTTTTGATTTTTTTCATGTCGTTCATGTTGTTTCAACAGAAATCCATGCGAGATTCCAAGAAACATATCGAGGCATTTGGAGAATGATAATCTTTGGGAGACCCAACATGGTAACCCAAGTTCATCCATAAACCTCCCGCCGCTGTGAGCACACAAACTGGTCGTGCTCATCATCATCATCATCATCATCATCATCATCATCATCTCCGCATTTAGCCAGGGAACCCAGCAGCAGCAAACTTGTTTTCATCAGCCCTGATTTGCAAGAAACTGTTATTTATATCGGCCAAGAACTTTTTGTATGGTACGAATGGAAAGTTGGTATCCTGCTATGCCACTATGACAGCTTCGTGAAGTAGCACTGCAGACACCAATAAAATCTTCATCTGTCCAGCAACTGCTGGCCAAAATGTTGAGAGCGTATGCATCGCCAAGTTTTAGGGTTTCAAGAAGTTCCATGTACATATGGAGCTTGGGTCTGATCTTGAACATAAACAAGCCTCTGGCTGTTGTGGAACCTGCTAGTTTACAAAAGCCTTGAACAAAGTACTGCCCCGCCAACACCAAGTCATGTCGTTGTAAACCTCAGCACCTCCAGCTCAATGTCGCCATGTAAGTCCTGAAGGAAGCCTCTACATACCATTTAAAAATGGGTGATCCTAAGTGATCCTACATACCCCAATTTCAGGCACACGAATACGGGGACTAGTCTGTATGAACCATAATTTTGTTTTTGTTAAGCACCCGCAGTCCTGTGAGTCCAAGAAATGTCCAAGCCAGCTATTGATTCTGGGAAGTCGTTGTTGCTAGCCATGTCCAGAACATACTTTTTGTCCCAGGGTCTGCATGCAGTGACCTTCCCGTTGGCAGTGCGCCATTCCATATAGTTGCTATATGCGGACTCGAGTCTTTTTTCTAATGACCGATCATCTCCAAATAGACCCTTATTGCTGCACATCACAATGCCACTTGCCACAAAGCTCACACCCATACCCTCGGTATGAAAAGTATGGGCAACATCTGGATGGATCATTTGAAGGCTGGGGGTTTGAAGGCACTTTAGGCATTTGAAGGCTGGCAAACGGCAGGCTTGAACGCCCTAACAACAGATGGCTATGGAGGCAAACGGCAGGCTTGAACGCTCTAACAACAAATTTTTGCCTGAGGCCAGAGTGCCTGGTCGAAGCTGCCGCGAAGCATTTTGGGGGTTGGAAGGCTGGTCAAAGCTGCCGCGGAGCATTTTAGGCATTTGAAGCCTGGCAAACGGCAGGCTTGAACGCCCTAACAACAGATGGCTATGGAGGCAAACGGCAGGCTTGAATGCTCTAACAACAAATGCGTGTGGCCAGAGTGCCTGGTTGAAGCTGCCGCGAAGCACGTTGGGGGTTGGAAGGCTGGTCGAAGCTGCCGCGGAGCATTTTAGGCATTTGAAGGCTGGCAAACGGCAGGCTTGAACGCCCTAACAACAGATGGCTATGGAGGCAAACGGCAGGCTTGATGCCTCTAACAACGAACGCCTGTGGCCAGAGTGCCTGATCGAAGCTGCCGCGAAGCATTTGAGGCATTTGAAGCCGACAAAAACAAGTTCCACACCTGCGGTGGCCCCAGGCGCCGCCCCAGCGAAGGCCGGGGTCGGCAGATGAAACTATTTCCAATAGTCGCATTTCGAAGGTTCGCCACGTATTATAGGACCCTAATAATAAAAATCAGGTGTGATATTTTTTTGAATATGGGGTAAAAACCACTATTTCACCATCCTGTCCTCCCATTGATTCTTAATTACCACAACTAAGAAGGCAATTATAAGCAACCAAAAAAAAGAGAAAGTGCCAATCCACTCATTTATATTAATTAGGGGAGTTTTTGTAATGGGGAGAAGATATTATTTACACGTAATAGTAATATATTATATATATATATACAAACATACATATGTACACTTGTACGGATTTAATATACATATTTACGTACATGCACATCAACAAAGAGGTAGATATATTGGAAAGATAGATCGAGGCATGGATGATGAGATAGGTGACTAGAAACATGGATATAGAGATACATCATAGAAAGTTTGAAAACAACACATGATTTTCGGGGAACATCATCAATAGCATCCAGAACCACTGCATATGTTGAATTTTTACATATGGTGTATGCACACATTAATCTGGTTGGTGGTTTGGAACATGAATTTTATGCTTTCCATATTATATGGGAGTGTCATCATCCCAACTGACGAACTCATATTTTTCAGAGGGGTAGGTATACCACCAACCAGTAATGTATATGACATATGCGTCATTGGCTATACACTCATTATCTCCAACAGTTGGAATTATGGGTTCCCTGAGAAGTATGGGCGAACTGCGGTGTCCCCGCATAGTGGTGGTTTCGGGTTTTCTCTACCGCGCTGGACACATTTCTAGGTCCAAAAAATCAAATCGTAGCTTTACTGGTGAAACAACCACCAGAATTATGGTTTTTACCCATCGATTTCCAGGAGGATTCCCCCAGCTCCGCCGCCGCTGGGTGACCCGGACCTGGACCCGGGCCACGAGAGTGAGGTGCTCCGACTGGATAGCAAAGGTTATGATTGGGTTATGGTGATTCTCCATTTATCTATGCTGGTTATGTAGTTTAATCCCGTTTTTCTATTGCTGATGGAAAATAACGAGAACCAGCAAAAGATGATGTGTTTGTACCGAAGATTGACCAGGTTATAGGGGTTTATCATGGTTTATCCGCAACAACACTGGAGATTCAACTATCGAAATAGGGATTTGACCAATATAGCCGAAGAGATCCAACAAATGAACATAGAGCCTGGAGACAACTGATAAACCTCTGGTAATGTGTCACATAACTCTAGAAAACCACCATTTAAAATACAGAACATCATCGAACTGAATCGGGGCCGTTTTCCAAAGCGATGTTTAAAAAATCACCAGATGGTAGGGGTTATTATGTTTAGTTAACTCACAGGGAGTTAACATCATATTTTGGCGGAGCGAACATGCATATTTATCAGCTATTTTGGTGTGAGCAGAGAGGTACCCAGAAAAAAACTCTGTCAAAAAGTAGCTTCCGCCACGCTTAAACACCATGGCAGTGAATGTGGCCCGTGCCGGCGGCTCTGATGGCTGGGGTCGACGGATATCACTACCAGTTTGTTTGTGCAGCTGGGTCCTCAAAATTGTTCATTCCTTCTTGTTGAGATGATGCCACGTGGTTCATCTTTTCTGGGATTGAAAGCAATAAGCAGATGGAATATCTCATGTTAGTCTCAGGATGTCTTTTTCTCAAGTTTTTGAGGCTTGTAGAGAAAGACTTGTGACTCTCGCTGCATGATTGCCCTGGTGCAACAGTGGTCCACACATCTGGCTCCAGACATCGAGAAACTGCGAGAAGAACCTCAACATGCTCACCCGCCTGGTCCCGGTTTCAGGCAACTTGCCTTCCTCTCAACAGTTCTGCAGACGAGCCGCGGCGGATGCACAGTCAGCACCCGCCAGCACTAGGTGAATCTGGATCTTCACTGTGTGGCCATCGCGGATTTTATCAAACTTGGAACTTCAAGCCAGCAGGATGTCAACCAGCTTTGACAGATATTCACAGTGGATGCACCAAGTGCACAGCAGAAACTTGTGGGTCAAAGTCCCCCAGAATGATTAACCATCAAAATTGGAATACTGTAGTTCTATTTTCGGACAAAGCAAGAAACATTTTTGCGTTCGTTGGAATCCTCACTTTGCTCGCTTCAAATTCCGATGGTGCTTGCAGACTTCAATAGATATGGCTGGTGGGTGGTTGCAAAAAAGGATTCAAGTTTCCATCCCCAGATGCTCCATCTCTGGAATTTTGGCCGATATTTGTACCAAACAAAATTGCACAATCTTACCATATATATATATATATCCATATATGCAGCATATAAGATCCATAAAGTGTGTTTGTCTGGAGATAGGGTACCCCTAATCCATTGGCCAATCATTTTCCCAATTAGAATGGCAATTTCGAGATATATATCTTCCATTTTCAGACAAGCCCTAAATAGCATTCGGTTGGCTATCTCCCCATCGATATCTAAGTTTGATATCCCATGAATATCGCCTAATAGATCCCAGATTTTATTGGTTTAAATCCACATGTTTGTTGGTTAGATCATTTTAAAGCCTCGGTTTGGTGAAATTCAGCCGTGGATTTTTGCCAGGCTTTGCCTATCAGTAGCAAGGCGGTGGAAGAGACTCGACAGGCGTGACAATGGGGGTAGTATACCCCCAGGTTATTGTCATTTTAATCTATTTTCATGGGGAAAACGATGGGGAAAACGTATATCCCCCGGTTACATAGATTGGATCTGACCACGGCTAGGAAAAAACCCAAGTTATTGTCATTTTCATGGGGCAAAATGTTACGCTTCATCCTTGCCCCGGCAGCCTGTTTCAAGTCAATTTGTTTCACTGCTTGAAACGGTGGAAGCCTTTGGCTACAAAGAGATATATATAATATATATATATATATAATATATATAATATATATATATATATATATAATATATATATAATATATATACACATACTAATGAGATCTAATGAGCTAGAGTTTCATGTTTTTTGCAAACTATCCAAGAATGGCTGCGGAAAGAAGAGTGGTAGCTACACATTTCGCAGAGCCATTCTGGCTAAATACTGCTAAATGATAAATTGATCCAGCAAAATTCAGCAGGGTTTCGATTGTGGGTATTTTTTTTTGATGATATGCGCATTACTATTCTCATGATATCCCCAAGAGTTTGGGTTATATTGTCATAATATGACAATATTTATAGCCATGTTACTGTAGCTTGTATTTCCATGACTGTTACCATGATAATTGTTGGTATTCCCATGATGAAATTGTTGGTTATAATGAAGGCATATCATGATATTCCGTCATAATGAAGCTGTATTTCCCCATCAATTCTCAATGAAGTACTATGCCAATATTTTCATTCTATCTCATTATATTGATTTTAACATTGTAGGTCTTCAATTTCATGGGGGTATGAGCGGTATGATGGACATATATATATATATATATATTATATATATATCATGGGTTCATTTCCAATGACTATTCCCATGATATTTTCATGAAATATATCTTATATACCATACATGATATATATATATATACATATGATATAGTATATCATATGTAGTATATAACATGTATTCCCATCATATATTTCCATCTATGATTCCCTATGAATCCCCCAACAATTCGCTGCGAGTCGTTAGGCCGTTCTGGGAGCCAAAGAGCTGGTCTCTGCAGGGTGAGCTTGGGCATGGCTTTGCTGATTGATTATGTGTGGTGACATCTATATGGTTAGTAGTGGTTGGCTGGTGGTTTGGAACATTTTTTATTTTTCCATAATATGTGGGATAATCCATCCCAACTGACTCATATTTTTCGGAGGGGTTCAAATCACCATCCAGTTAATAGTGGTTTAATGGTGGTTTAATAGTGGTTTAATAGTGGTTTATAATGGTTAACTATGGTAAAAAAGGGGGGTTCCATAAATGGGGATACCCAATAGCTGGATGGTTTATAAGTTATAAGGGAAAATCCGATCTAGAAATGGATGATGACTAGGGGCACGCCTATTTCAGGAAATCTCCATATATAATCATATATATATACATATTGCAATGCAATAATATTTGTATTTAAATGTATGTAACCATGTCATATGTCACTAATTTAAATCTAGGTTTTGTTTGTATTACATTGTATACGGTATATATATATGTGTTTGTGATTGGTTATACCATCTGGTTATTTAACATAGCCATGGAACCACCACACTAGTTTAATCACATGTTCAACCACGCAAAATGGATGTTTAGAGTCAATCTACCATCTGGTTATGACTAACAGTTTGCCATGGAACATCACCATGCTATTAATAGGTAAACCATCTAGAAATGGACCATTTTCCATGGCTATGTTAAATAACCAGAGGGTATGTACTACGTCTACATTCTTTGTGACAGAGAAAACAGGATTTTACACCAGTGGAATGTGGCCATGGTGATACACGGGAGTGTCACAGACGGCGGTTTTGGTTTCCTCATGTTGAATGGTTATTTGATGGTATTTATAATGAATGTAATATGATGAATAAATGTATGTATGTATGTATATAATGCATGGCTCTTTTACATTCCTCATGCATGTCTGTATGAATGTAATGTGTTGTGATGTAATGTGATGTAATGTAATGCATGTATGTATATATTTATTTAGGAGTATCATGCTTTTTTGCATCTACATAATTGAATATTTTTGTACACATACACATGTGTAGTTCAATAGGTCTATATCTAGCCACATCATACATAGACATACATCATTTTAGTGGTATATATATTTCATATAATATATACACATATATGTATGATAGACAGATCGATGGATTAGATAAAGTAGATAGAGTAGATAAAATAGATAAAGTAGATAAAGTAGATAGGGTAGGTAGGTAGGTAGGAAAATAGATCGATAGATAGTTGGATCGGACTGGATTGGATTAGTTTGTTAGATAAATTTATTTTAATTATAGCTTATATATAGATGATATAGATCCAACAATTGGATTGTCAGATAGATAAGTTTCATTATTGGATATCATTTGGGATCTATTCCATTGTTATTGATATATATATATAGATATCTAAGATTTACGATATCCCTACTACATCTGGCCTTACCTGGTACAGTACCTCCATTTTAGGATCGCGAAATGGCCATTTATGGAAACCTCCATATCCCGTTATCCCTATATTCCTGATATTCAAAAACCGGAATCATATTCCATTGATGTTCCATTAATGTGGGTAAAAACAATTTCATAAACCATCCCCCAAGTCACAATTTTTTTTATAGGTGTTATGTTTACCATTCCCAATCATGGGTGGTTTATGGCATTGTTTTACCCACATTCGTGTTCATTTTCACGGGTGACTACTCTCTTTTTATCTCTTTTTCATTTGCATACAAACGTATGCATACATACACATGTTTCAATACGAACAAATGTTGGTATCCCAACATCGTAGGGATAAGAACTCCCATATATATTATATTATATTATATTATACTATATTATATTATATTAAATTATATTATATTATATTATATTGTATTATATTTTATTATATTGTATTATATTATATTATATTATATTCTGTTATATTATATTATATTATATTATATTATATGATTTGATATGATATGAGATGAGATGAGATGATATTATATTATATTATATTATAATATAATATATTATATTGAATATATATTGAATATATCCCATATATATATATTCCATATTATCCCATATAGATCCACTTTTTCATTGTCGTTTATAGACAACCCTAGAGTAGGCTTTTTGGTCAGGGCCACCATGGCGCTTCCGCGTGGCGTCAGCTCCGTCCTCCGCCACGCCTTGCGCAGCCTGGAGGGCGATTTCACCGGGAGAATGGGGTGATTTCATCAACAAAAACGTGGAGTTTTCCTCCTGATTTAACCAACACATGTGGAAAACATGGTGATTTCACCAACCAAATCACCAAACGCCATTGGATTTGAACTATGAATGGTGAAATCACCCAAAGACTGGTGGTTAACTATGATTTTTTGTTTTTTAACCAAGGAATGTGGACATTTTGCCATGACAACTTGGGAGTTCATGGGGATTGGAGGATTTCTTTGATGACCATGAAACCTTAATGGTCCAGTCATGTAACTATACTATGGATATACGTGGAGAGAGATACATAACCATTATCAACCACAGTATGTTTTGGATATAGAGTACCCCCAAAAGATTGAGACACAGTTGTAATATCCCACTGACAGTGGGAAAATTAACATGTTCTGTCTCTGTGGGTTACATCGAATTACCACAATTTTAACCCGAATTGCTACAATTTTAACCAATTTTCAGATTTCAGTCTTAACCAATATCAACCAATATCAACCAATATCAATTGCCATAGAACTTGGGAAAATGAATGATCAACCAGTTTATCCACCAGAGATGTCGTTGCCGAATTCAAGATGAAAAATTCACCGGCGTTCCAGATGGGGTCGTGTAATTCAGACTTTGAAGAGGGAAATGACATTGAAATTACGATCTATGATGCCGGTGATTTATAATGACTTGGGGTGATTTATAACTTGAGGTGATTTATAATTTGGTGATTATTTAACTTGGGGTGATTTATAATAACTTGGGGTACCTGATCTTCAAACAGAACAGTTCTTGAGCATTCCGGTGGTTGGCTTCACGCAATTTTCCCACAGAGTTGGCAGGACTTGCCAATGTCCTCAGTTGTCGACGCCGTTGTCGAAGCTTTTCCAAAGCCAGCTGCAATGGTCAGTAAGATAGATAGGATAGATAGGATTAGAAAGGTAAACAAACCATATCAATGAATGGGTCAATCTATATATTAGAATTTGACCGTGAAGACTCTTGCATCCCAGTGCTAGGTATGGTTGCTCAATCTGCCTGAGAGCCGACAGATGAGAGCTATTGAGAGCTTTCAAAAAAATCTGGGCACAAAGAAAGCTGGTTGGTGGTTTCAAACATTTTTTATTGTCCATTTCATATATGGGATGTCATCCTTCCCATTGGCCATTGACGAACTCATATTTTTCAGAGGGGTAGGTATACCACCAACCAGAAAGGCACTTGGGTCCACAAGGCGCTTGAATATGTCCGCCTCAAATCTCTATGGCAAAATATGGGTCTCCAAAACATGTGACATGTGTCCGAACAAATCAAACATTAGATAAACCTCAAATAGCTGATATCCTGAAGCTATTTCCAAAATATCAACTCAAATGTGGGTAAATTTCGACTCTTCCGAAGCATTAGATTTTCTGCGATCGCTTTCTTTGAGCCTGATATCTTGGTCTCCGAAGGAGAAAGTTTTCAGCAACAGATGGATGCCGGGCATGTGGTGTCTTGCCATGGCCATAGTAATAGTGTGTGATTTGCACATATATTCGGTTCATAATTTCACTATAATTTCATGTACTGTAACCTATAAATAACGAACAGGATATTCTGTTCTATGTAAAGCACTTCACACTTCCACCCTGATATCAACATGATTGTATATGTATATATATATACACATGTGTATATTGGATACCAGCCTGACAACCCTGGTTCAGTACTGGATCTCTTCATTTGGTCGGCCCTTGAAAAAAGGGGGCGTATTAGAAGTGATAAATTGGGATGTATCCTACAAGATCAAGCGGTGTAACCAACAGGAACCGAGACTTGAGACACAATCATTTGGGAGGGACATAGGTTTTTCATGGGTTTTTCAGCAGTTGTGGACTGGAATCAATTACAGGTTTGATATGGTTTAATATAGGTTTGACCAAAAATCGGAGAATGTCAGTTTCAATGCTTCAATGAAGCAAATGTTTCACACCATGGGGTTTTGGGGTATATACATTTTTTTCATAAATACCAATCTCAGGGTCTGTTGAGAAGCAACACCTGCAAAGTATTCAGCTCGTGGTTGAGCTGTGTCAAATCTCGAACAGATAGAGGACAGTCCGGTGGACGCCTTCCCCTGTTTTGCTAGGCCTCCACTTGAAGTCACTTGAATTGTGGTTGTTTTTAGTTTCTTCCGGTGCGGACTTTGATGAAATCACACCTGTTTCGAGGTGGCAACGCATGGCACGAATCCGACCTGTTGCGACGTGTTCCGGCAGGATTCGTCTCACCATAGGATGGAAATCAGCGCGTTTACCCACTGGTGAACTAACATAGCAATGGAAAATGGCCATTTATAGTGGATTTTCCCATGAAAAATGGTGATTTTCCATTGCTATGTTAGTTTACCAGAGGGTACAAGAAAAATTAGGAAACCAGGTGAGTGGTGTGGCTGCAAAAAATGGTTCTTGATCTCTCAGAATTTCAGCAGGTAATTTCATGTAATTTCCCCATCCTCCAAAGCTCCAATCACGTTGAATTTCCCCAAAATGGTCCCCAAAATGAATGGGGCCACTGCTAGAATGTTGGTCTGAAAAATGATCATTTGTTGTTAAATGCTTCTTCAAATCATTTGTATATCCCAACAAATGTCCCATTCAACCCCCGCTCTATTCCCATGATTCCTATTCTCTTCCAGGTCGTACTCAGATCTCCAGGCTTTACCCCACCCCGTTTTTTCACCACGCGTAGGTCTTTTTTGAGGAAGGCATCGAGTGGGTGAAACTGGCGAAAGGTGCCAAGGCCTATCGCAGCCGCAGCAAAGGAGAGCAGGCACCACGGGGACGGCGATCATCCACAGCGATGACCCATAGAAAATCATAGAAATCGAGAATAAACGACGGAGAAACCCATAGAAATAGATAAAACAATATATGATATATGTATATATCTATAATAATGTATATATATAATATAATATATAATATATAATATATATATAATAATATATATATATATATATATATTATATATACAAAAAGGATGATTTACCTTGGTAGAACTGTGATTTTCCATCATGTCTTTCCCATCAGATGGGATAAAATCTGCAGAAATCCCCTGTATTTCAGGGCTATGCAACTTGCTGATTTCGCCAAAAAAACAATAGAGTTTTTTTGTAATGAAAATACAAGAATATGGGAGTGTACTGATATGTATGATATCTAGTGGGAAATTCTAATTAAAAAGTTGGTCGTTTGATGGCAATTTAACCACCAATTGGAACAGAATAACGGGAATCTAGTATCATATAATATAATCTAGTATATAATACATATGATATAATATTTGTCCCCATCATATAATGGAATACAATGGACATCCTTTTTTCTACACAATGAGACACGCCAAGAATCATTACGCTATCTTCACACATGAGCGTGTACGAAGATGGACTGGGTCAACCTTGGAGCATGGTCAGTTTCATCCCCTATTCTTGAGAATGTATTTTGCTTAGATGCTTAGATGGAAAGATGGACACATGGACAGATAGATAGATAGATAGATAGATAGATAGATAGATTAGATTAGATAGATAGATAGATAGATAGATAGAGCGACATATAGATAGAGATAGATAGAGATAGATAGAGATAGATCGAGATAGATAGAGATAGATAGAGATATATATAGATAGATAGATAGATAGATAGATAGATAGATAGAGATAGATAGATAGATAGATAGAGATAGATAGATAGATAGATAGATAGATAGATATAGATAGATAGATAGACAGATATAGATAGATAGATAGATAGATAGATATAGATAGATAGATAGATAGATAGATAGAGATAGATATAGATAGATAGATAGATAGATAGAGATAGATAGATAGATAGATAGATAGAGAGATAGAGAGATAGACAGATAGACAGATAGAGAGATAGAGATAGATAGCGATAGAGAGATAGATAGATAGAGATAAATAGAGATAGATAGAGATAGATAGATCGATAGATAGATAGATAGAGATAGATAGAGATAGATATAGATAGATATAGATAGATTGAGATAGATAGATTGATGGACAGATAAATAGATAGATAGAGAGATAGAGAGATAGAGAGATAGGTAGATAGATAGATAGAGATAGATAGAGATAGATAGATATAGATAGAGATAGATAGAGATAGATAGAGATAGATAGATAGATAGATAGATAAATAGATAGATAAATAGATAGATCGATAGATCGATAGATAGATAAAGATAGATAGAGATAGATAGAAATAGATCGAGATAGATAGGGATAGATAGATATAGATATAGATAGATATAGATAGATATAGAAAGATATAGATAGATAGATAGATAGATAGATAGATAGGTAGATAGATAGATAGATAGATAGCTAGATAAATAGATAGATAGATAGAAAGATAGAGAGATAGAAATATAGATAGATATATATATATCTAGATAGATAGATAGATCGATAGATAGATAGATAGATCGATAGATAGATAGATCGATAGCTAGATAGGTAGATAGATGGATAGATAGATAGAGAGATAGAGAGATAGAGATAGAGATAGATATAGATATAGATAGATATTGATAGATAGATAGATAGAGATAGATATAGATATAGATAGATATAGATTCGATTAGATTGTCATAGATAGATAAATAAATAGAAAGATAGATGGATAGATGTCTAGACAGCTAGGTGGCTGGATGGATTCATGGATAGATCATTATATAGATTCTAGCATTATATATATATATATTATGATTATGTATATATATATATATATATATATATATATATATGTATGTATGTATGTACTATAGATATATTGGTTAACTGGCCATGGGTTGAGGTGTCGCTGGATTTGCGCGAAGATGGCTTCGTGGCAACGGCGCGGGGGATGGCGGTTGGTCGGCGCATGGCTGACGCGAAGTGGCGGGAAACGGAAGACCGTGGTTGGTCCATAGGACTTCCAATGATGGTTTATGACAATCCACAATCTACACGTATCTAAATTTATATCTATCTCTATCTCTGTCTCTGTCTCTATATCTATCTGTCTGTCTGTCTATCTATCTGTCTATCTATCTGTCTATCTATCCTATCCTATCCAATCCATCTATCTATCGATCTATCTATAGATATTTATTTCTATTGGGTAGTATAACCACCTACAATCATCAGCCAACAGGGGTTTAGCAACCACCGTTCAGTTTTTTGGCTTCATGTGTTTTTTTTGGCTTCATGTGGCCAAGCACCGCTTGGTGGAGATGGCCCTGGGGGATCAACATCTGATCAAGCCAGTGGTTAATATATTGGGTTTATATCAAAATGGTGGTGGATAATGGTGGTTAATAGTGGTTAATAGTGTTTATTGTTTAATGAGATATGTGGTTGGTGGCTTGGAACATGAATTTTATTTTCCACAATATATTGGAATAATCATCCCAACTGGACTTTCATATGTTTCAGAGGGGTTGAAACCACCAACCAGATATAGTTGGCAGTCTGTGACAATTTGTTTCAGCATTGTTTCCATTAATAGTTGATACCCCATAGTTTTGCATAAACTGATATAAACTGCCAACTATTAAGGGAAACAATGCTGATAAACAACGGGATTAGGGGTTCTATGTTCAGACAGGCCCATATGTATTCCCACGACTAGAACATAGGAATGTGGGATATCAACCCAGTTACAATCCCACACACTGAGTCTTTAACATATAAGTGATTAGTTTTTGGGTGAGTTCCCCCAACCTGTTTTTTTGATAACCCCAGGACGATCACAGCTGGGTATCCATGTCAAGTCATAAACCAGTGTATTACTATGTATTACTTCAGATCCCTCAATCATCCTGATGTGGATACCAGAAAACCATAGAAAACCAACGTCAAGTGGTTCAAAATCATCATGGATCCATTTTTGGATCTCGTTGCGAGGTGGTGCCGCAGGGACAACAGTTGCGGAAGCAATCGGCGGCCGGGACCTCAGTGAAGCACAAGGGATTTTCAGAGTTACCCGGGGTAAACCAACGTTGTTTGCGGCCTGGAAAATCACCATTTTTCATCCACTATTTCGACTGGGCACGACTGGGCCATTTTCAGCAGCTTTCTGTTTACCAGGCCGGGTACTGATGTGACATTTTTGGACAATACAACAATTGACCAGAGAGTATTGCCCCAAAAAAACGTTCCGGGATGATGAAACTGGGGAATTATTTTTCCACTTGTCATAGATGTTGACTTCCAGTCTCGGGATTCCATTCTCATGAATCGGGCTTGGCGATTGTGACTTGTCTGCTGTTATTTACTGATTCAGGGGATCCACTATCGATTCAGTAATAGAAAACCCCAAAAATAGAAGCACGATATTTTAATATATTTTACCCGTATTTTACCCTATATTTCATGACAATCTTGTTCTATCATGGGAGGGGTTGTTATATATGGGGCACCCAAAAATTGGGTCATGTCCTCGACGAAAGCCGAGGTGTCGCGTTTCGAGGATCCGGGGGTTTTGTCGAAGGAGGTGATTCAAGAGGTGCTGCCTTCGTGCTGAACGAAGCGGGGTGTCGGATCATGGGGTGGGTTGAAAAATAAATTTATGGATCAAGGGAAAACATGAGGCATTAGACATACCACCTGCTGATTGATTATTTTTTTCGGAATATGATGGAATATATGATGGAATATATGATGGAATATATGATGGAATATATGATGGAATATATGATGGAATATATGATGGAATATATGATGGAATATGATGGACAAAATAGTATGGAATAGACAGACAATGATATTTTGGTTCAAAATCGGTGGGAAAAATGATGCTATCCAGTGTTTGGAAGTGGTTATAACCCAGAAAATAGAGATACTGGAAACAATAGCAGATGACTGGTGAACGTCTTTGTGGGGCTAGTTTATCCAGTTATGAATGGTTGAGGACTTGCTAACCAAGATTTTTAATCTTTATCGCGCCTGTCCAACAGTTGGAGAGGATTTTTCTTCTGAATTTACGATTGAGAACATGCTTGATGGCTGGTAAGCTAGTGGATCTAGTGGATCTAGTGGGGACTCATCCGATCCCCCAAAAAAAACACCAGAATTTTGTTGTCCCAGATAGGTATAGATTCATATAAATTCCATACTATCCATGGTTTTCTGGGTGGTGTAATATGAACGGTGGCTGTAAACACATCCCATGATAGAACAACTATTGGATCCCAGTTTACATCCCATAAAATCCCAGCATTTTTCCTGAAATTTTCCATATGCTTGATGGTGCTGGACTATTTACCAACATTTATTCCAACACTGGGTCAACACTGGGTCTCTATGTTTTGTTGGTGAATATTGACAAAACTGGAATGTCATAATAGAATATTAATACATATGAATACTATGTAACAATAGTAAATCCCCATTTTTTTTGACCCAGTTTTGTTGGTAAATATTGAAAAACGCACCACGACAGCACCGTTTCCAGGTGATGGGTATGAGCTCCGACCCAGGTGATGCGGGCCATGGGCAAATTTCGGTGGTTCTTTCGGTGGTTCTTTAAGATCCAAATGGAGACATCAATGGGGAAATGAACATATTTTCATGAATGTGAACGGATATTCATGGAGTTTAGTATATGTATATATATATATTATATATATATATCTGGTTGGTGGTTTGGAACATTTTTTACTTTCCATAATATATGGGATAATCCTTCCCATTGACTAATATTTTTCAAGATGGCTGAAACCACCAACCAGATATGAATGACTATGAATGGATATGAATGGGTATGAATGGATATGAATGGGAATTCACCAATGGTTAACTTGTCATTTAAGCCACAAACACCCGATTTTTTTCACCAGCACTTTAAGGACTTGACCAAGAGAGTGTCCAGGATTCCAGCGGTGAATTCCCGATGAAAAGTTGCTGGGTTGTTCCAGCCGATAGGCAAATGATAGCCTCTGGTAAACATACAAAAAGCTATTGAAAATGGCCATTTATAGTGAATTTTCCCATTAAACATGGTGATTTTCCATAGCTATGTTAGTTTACCAGAGGGTAGCCACAAGGGGGAGGGCTTCTTTATAGATGACACCTTGATATCAGCATGAGGGTTGTGTGCCCGGCTTCTGAATTTCAGTGGGCGGCTGACTGAATTTTTTGTGGAAAGCACAGCCCAGCCGTGGTATTTTTTCATGGGGAACATGATGATCATTGGATTCAAAATCTCCTCCAGAGCTGCAGATGAGAATGTGCGAAGCACATTCTCAGCTGCAATGATTGGAAGGGGGGGCCATTTATTGTGCTCCCACGTCCAACGGTTTGTGACCTTTTGGCTCCCAGGTATTGTTGGCGAAATCGAAACTGCCCAACATGGCCCTTCAAATGGTGACATGGCACGTTCCCCACAGGGCTTTGAAGACTTCAATGAGACCCTTGAAACTGAGGTACCAACATCCAACAACCACTTTTACACCACTGTACAAAGAATTCCCGCTGTGAAGAACTCAGCTGCGGACATTTGAAGTATTGGATATTATTGGATTTTGACTCACGTTCGAGATCATTTTTCCAAAATGCATTTAAACAGGGATCTGTTTATACTGAAGATTTGAAGATACTTTGATAGCTTTAGGGTTTCTGCGCATTCAACGCGTCGCCGTGTGACGCGAACAAGCGCAGCGCACCAGCGGCACGTTGGTCCGTGCTACGTGTCGCAGGCCGGAAGGGTACCTGCTTGGCGCTGTCACATGATTTTGTCATATTTTGTCCAAGAATCAAAGGAAACCTTAGGTGGGTATAGTACTTCAATACTTAAGAGTTTTTTTCGCTAGAAATTGGGAAATTATATGACATGATACGAATCAAATAACACATGCTATATAAAACATGACAAAACTATAATTTTTGTGCAGGGTCGCCTTTTTTGACTGGCGGAATGGAATGGAATGGATACCAATGGACCCACCGTTCGGTGGTTTTCTCTTCGTGTGTTGAAGCGTCCTTTATTTGGGCGTGTATTAATCAATTCGAACCATAATCTGGTTGGTGGTTTGGAACATGGAAGTTAATGGTGGTTAATGGTGGTTAATAGTGGTTAATAGTGGTTAATAGTGGTTAATAATGGTTAATGAGATATCTGGTTGGTGGTTTGGAACATGAATTCTATTTTTCCATATATTGGGAATGTCATCATCCCAACTGGACTTTCATAATTTTTCAGCGGGGTAGGTATACCACCAAGCAGATAATTACTCGAATACATTCCTGCACTTTTGGGATCACTTGGAACCTCAGACAACGGTTCCCTACTATTTAGATCCCCATAGGATCCATGTATGGTATATATGCTAACATTTGGGGTATATTGATGGTAAATGTTACCATATATAGCATACATGGATCCCACTTAGATCTATTTAGATCTATTTGGAGAAGCGATTTTCCGCTTACCAATGGCTCACATTTCGTCGAGCCGCAGATTCGACAAGCTGTGGGATCTTCATGGTGCGGAACATGTTCCACGGATTAAGAAATCCATGCATTAGTTAAGACAGCCCCAAAATAGGTGTTGAACCTGTTGGACAATGTTGGACACCTGGAATTTTGATGTGGTAAATATCATCGTGTGTTGCCTGGAAGCACTGGGAACTTGGATTTTTTTTTTTTTTTTCGGAGGTGAACTATACACTAACTATTGTTTCTTCGCTTCCAAAAAGTATCGACCCTCAAGCATTCGCGTGGCGCATTTCACCGTCGATTGGAACAGTGAACATCAAGTCAGTGATTTTTCGAAGTTTTCCAGATTCCCAACTGGAAAATCATCCATAAATATCCATACCCTCTGGTAAACTAACATAGCTATGGAAAATCACCATTTTTTATGGGAAAATCCACTATAAATGGCCATTTTCAATAGCTATGTTAGATTACCAGAGGGTAAATTATATACGTATTTTTTTCGTTGCATTTTTTTAATGATGTTTGATGATGCGAAGTGCTGTCATTTGGCGAACCTTCACTGGGTCCTTTCCATCGCCAGGACACCATAGCATGCCCATCGCATCAGAACCATTGGTTTTATGTTCAACATTCATTGTGTGTGTGTGTGTGTCGAACTATGTCAAACTTATGTTTGGACCCCAAAGATGCCTTTTTGGCGTTGATAAGGAGATGGTCATTTACAGGGCCCAAAAGGGTTGTTTTTTCGTCTCCCAAGATGCCGATAAAATGTTCCCTGCCGAGGGGCTTAACCGGTCAGGCGAGGCACACTGAGTTTCGAAAGCTGAAACCGGTGCAATCATGGTTCGGGCGACCCAGTAGCGGTGCGAAGGTCTCCTTTGAGCTATCCGTGGGTTGCTGGATTGACTGGATTGTCCCAAGTATGTTACTGTAGCAAATGCTCAGTAACTGTGGTTTATTATGATTTATTCATGTTTATTAGTTCTGGTTGGTGGTTTGGAACATGAATTTTATTTTCCATTTCATGTATGGGATGTCATCCTTCCCATTGACGAACTCACATTTTTCAGAGGGGTAGGTATACCACCAAGCAGAGTTTATTACTGATCTGGCATCTCTGAACTCGAGTGTTCTTTTCTTTGGAACACATTTTCAGCAAGTCCAAGTTTTATCCCACATTTCATGGGTGATGACCTACCCCAAAGATCTCTATTATTATGTGCTTTGAATTGGTTACATTATGTATAAATATCCCATCCTATCCCTATTTTAGTTTCGGTTAAGCTTCTCAAAACTCCATTATGAATGCCATCAATTTAGGAACTTCTCAGTGTTTGGTTATATCACCATTGAATTTGGTTAAGGAGTTTCAGGAATATCCGCATGAATACCTCAACCTCATTATATTCCAATCATATCACCTCTGGATCATTTTTAAAATCACCATTCGATCACCATTCAATCACCATTCAATCACCATTGATCTCCCCATTGATCTCCCCATTATATCCTTTTCTTCCAATATGTTTCCAATATGTTCCCTAAATGTTGTTTTTGCCGTGTTCCCTCCTTTAACCAGCTATTTTTGCTGCTTAAAAAGTCACCATGAAATCACCATGAAAAATCCTTGGTTTCACCGGAAACTCATCTGATGTTTGCCTCGACCCCCACTGGTGAGCAGAAACAGTCCTGGTAAAAAAACAGCCCTGGTAGTGAAGATTCCCTACATAAAACATGGTTCAATACTGATGTTGTTTGGGGGTTTCAAGGCCCATTGGCCCATTGATTTCTAGTTGAACCTGGGGTTTCAGGTGGGACAAAAATACGCCAGGCGTAGCTGGAAAATCCCTTCAACCAATCTCTGGTTTCTCCCTTGAGGTTCCCTGGGGGTACCCCCGAAGGGTTTATAGTGGAAGACCCTACCAAAAAAATGGGATGGGTACGTTAAAGGTACATTTGAATAAAAGGTACGTTAATAATATTTTAACCCTTTGCGATATATATATATATATATAATACAATTATATATATATATATATGTATGTATATGTGAATTGATTATATATATATAGTTGTACAAATCAGCCCTATGATGATACATTATGGGATATCCCAATCCATGGCTTATGTTTGGAAACATGTGGGAACATTTGTGTATTTCTAGCTCATGATAAACCATGGGATACTCTAATCCATTGGCTTTTCAGGTTGTTTTCAATGAATTTGTCGATTTCCTAATCCAAGTTTCTAAAAGCCATTGGATTTTGATGATCTTGGATATCATGGATACACATTGACCATTTACAATAACCATTCTTATCCATTTTGGAACATATGTTTCCCACACTTTGTTGCTGATTAGGCCACGCTGAAGGCTTGGCTGGGCAACCGGCAGGGCGACAGACAGGAGGAAGTTGGCAGGTAAAACGATAGTTGAAGACAGCAGACATTTTGCAGGGATTTACATCATGTTTTTTCATGGGTATTGAATGGTGAATGGCTTTTAATTGGTATTCACTGGCTTTTAATTGGTATTCAATGGATTTTGGTGGATTTTAACGGATTTTCATGGGATATTCAATGGATATGTAATGGATCTTCAATGAAAAGCTTACAGTTTTTTGGGGATTTGACCAACAAGGTGGCGGAATCATGGAAATGATGGTGGGGTAACATTCCCGACATGGCCATTTTAGGTTCGCAAATAATAACTGGTTGGTGGTTTCAAACATGTTCTTTTCCATGTCATATATGGGATCTCATTTCCTTCCCATTGACGATTCGTCCATCATTTTTCAGAGGGGTAGGTTGAAACCACCAGATCATGATTCATCCTGAAAGGCAAATCATAGCCACAGGAGGGGAAACAACTGTCATGTTACCTCTTTATCATTCTTTATCTACCCACAGGAGGGCCCCCAAAAAGGCCGTATTTGGGGCGTGCATCGAGCAATCCTTGGAGGCAGAAATTGGTTCAATTCCCCAGATGTGCCACGGATGAGCAAATGATCCCTCTCTTCTTTAGGGTGCCGCCCCTTAGAAGTTGCTTTATGAAACCATAGAAACACCATGAACTAAAGAATCTACGAACGTATCGTAAGATCTATGCCATAAACCCTTGCTATGTTGGTTATGAACCAACTTAGCCAACGACCTGGGGCAGCACTTTCAGTAGACTTGGGAGATGTTCAAGCATGCTCGCAACAGCCATTCCAGAAAGGTGAACCCCTTCCAATAATGATCGCCGGTAAACTAACAAGAATGCTGTTTTTTTTTTTAATTTTATTTTTTCTGGTTCTAGCAACGCCCCCAGAAATAAACACTTAAGTATACTTAAGTAAGTTATTTAAAAATGCCACATATTGGCGCTATTTTCGTAGGATTTTATTGTTCTATTTTTGTTGTGGTTGCCATAGATCACGAAAGGTAGCCTAGGCTACCTGAGTTCTATGTACTTTAGTACTAGTTTAGTACTGGGGGAGGTGGCTGCTCCTTTCCCGGAAATTGAAAGCCGAGAGTCACGAACGGAGACTTAGG
>Ga0126342_10001796_pt1 | contig 31579 bp, 23 predicted proteins | sample Cyp1metagenome_FD_92528 | JGI IMG/M metagenome (GOLD analysis project Ga0126342, IMG submission 92528) | Coral microbial communities from Lord Howe Island, Old Settlement Bay, Australia - Cyphastrea 1 metagenome | ecosystem: Host-associated > Invertebrates > Cnidaria > Coral ...
CGCTTTGATAGCATGTCGAGACAAGGCCATCAGAGCCTGGTGGAACTCGAAGAAAGCGGAGCAACTTACTCACACACGAACCTGCTCACAAATAGCTTACCCCACATACATACATACATGCGTGCATGCATACATACATACATACATACATACATACAGACAGACAGACAGACAGACACACAGACATACAGACATACATACATACATGCACATATCACTTCGTCACACACAACTGTTTCACCACGTCCTTTGTCTTTCCTTCTTCCCCGTCCCCGCTGCAACCTTTGGTGCTCATTATTGGAAGAAGTTGATTTGTGGGGTTATCCGGTCCTTTAATTCGTCTACTGCATTAACCGACATCCATCACCTACTAAATGGAATGAATTGGAACATGCATGTTCCTTCGCAATTTGTGGGTAAATAGACGGTAATAGCTGGGTAATTTATTTGCTGAGAACTCCGATGTGTTGTTGGCTGTTGGTTTATTTATGTTTTATTTCCCGTCTTTATCTGGAGGTGATGATCCCCAGTGACATTTTGAGGTGATGAATCCGATTATTTGATATTCATATGCGCCTTATTGTCTCAATATCCATAGGAATGTGACGTAGCTATCCGTGGTCAAAGGACCTAGCCATAAACATTGGCAATATTGGGACAACCATGGACAAACCCTCAACTGTGGCCTACATCGGTAAATCAGCTTTGGTTTTTGCAGTTTATCCAGGTGCCATGCCTCAATTGCGGATCAACTCAGATAGGAACTACCCTCTGGTAAACTAACATAGCTATGGAAAATCACCATCTTTGATAGGTAAATCAGCTATAAATGAGCCATACGTTAAATTAGCAGACGGCAGGGAGTAGGAATTATTCGATTTGCTCAGGTTTTTGTTGCACTATGTCACTATGTTGCACATATATTGCACATGAATCCAATTCAAAAATTGTGGGATCTACACAATCTACAGCCTCCCGGCTTCATTTTTGGCCGGACCTCCCGGCCTCCGGTGCCAGTGATCCCCGGCCGAGGCGTCAACATGTACAACTGGCCCGTCAGCGCGGACCAAGCGGGCGTGAAGCTGGTGCAGCTGCAAAAGGTCGTAGGGGCTCCCAGTGGGCGCTTCACTAGGCACCTAAAGGTGGAATTGGCAAAAGTTCGAGGTTTCAATAGGAACATCATCCAGAAATAGGATTAATAAGGATATGTTATGGTAATTTATGGTATATGTAAGTGGGATATAAGTGGCCAAGTTGATGTGGTTACCCTCTGGTGATTGAAGGGCTTGCGAGCTGGGAAATTACCATTTTAAACAGGTAAATCGTCATTTTGATTAATTATCAATCAATGGATACAAATGGGTCATTTTTCTATAGCTATGTCATGTCAAACAATTTGAGGGTAAACAAGAGAAATGCGGATTATGTGTGGGGACAAGCGTGGTAGATAAACTCAGAAAATATGTGAAATTCATTAAATAAGTGTCATCGCATTGCTATTTTTGATGGAGTTGGCGCTTTATTTGTTTGGGGTTTTAAACTTCATGGACCAAAGTTTCAGTCATGTGATTGCTCGAACTGAGATCAGCGATCAACTTGGTAATTTCAACTTGGTTGGCAAACCTTCACTTGAAAGTATTGCTGCTGCATATTTGTACATCCTCGGGAAATCGGCAATTTGTACGCCTTGTGGTGTCACATACAGGCGCGCAAGTTGATGCAATCTGGAGGATTTGGTGTTCAGATGGTTCAATTGTTGAGGACATTGAAGCTTGGAATTACAGCTGATCTTGTCGATTTTGCAACCTCCGACAAGCCTGCTCCTTCATCAAGCATGATAAAAAGCTTCGCTTGGCGATGATTTGTTTGGAACAGGACGGTTTCACACATTCAATCGCTTTCAAGAGGCTTTTCGATATGCAGTGGGTATTCACGGATTCAAACTGAAAGACGACAAAGTTTCCCTCCAAAGTGACGGACATTTTGACTATTTTGCGGTTCAAGGTCGTGAATGGACGACCTTGTCTCGACGAAATGAAGTTGTTGGCTAGTATGCTAATTCCTGAACTTTACAGTACTAGCATGTACTAGCCATACCTGGAACCAACTTCAGGCAGCTCGAGCTTGTGGCCTCTCATTTGTGAACTGTCCTGTGCGGATTGACTCGCACTTTCACACGCACGTTTTCTTCAGACCTGTTTTTTTCTTATAATTTATTTTCCATTGTCCACAGCTACCCGTTTCGCTCTGGCCAAGGGGTCACGAGCCGTGTTTTCCAGCATCACCTTTCAATTCTAGGTGTTGCGAGTGAGAGATGGATGTCTCTAAGTGTACTTGATAATTAAATATAATTAATAAGTATATTAAAGTGAGATACTGGCCACTTCTTATCGTGATTCCATGTGTTTCCAGTGCCATCCCACCTGGGCTGCGCCCCCGGGATGCCGGCGAGGTCGTGGAGAAGGACGCTGCCCTGAAAGGTTTCTCTGACTTCATGCGCTCCGAGGTGGGGGCGGAAGATACAGTGGGGATGAAGTGGCAACGCGGAGCGGAGTTTTCCAGGAGAATGGCCCATAGAAATAGATGTTTTACCTATTAATAGCATGGTGATTTTCCATGGCAAACTGTTGGTCATAACCAGATGGTAATACTAAACATAGACTACCCTCTGGTAATGACTAACAGTTTGCTATTGAAAATGGACCATTTATAGTGGATTTACCTATCAAAGATGGTGATTTTCCATAGATATGTTAGTTTACCAGAGGGTACCCCGATTTTTTCGATTCCAGGAACATCCATGGGATTTGGATGACCTATTGACAGACCAGCCTCCACTGTCATCTTGCTGGACAAACCACCATGTAGTTTGATGATTTTCCCAGCCAGAAGCATCCATTTATACGGGATGGTCGGATAGTCCCATATTTTTTTCCCGATGGTTTCCGATATTTAACAATATTGTCTCACAATTCCCCCCTCCCACACACTTATACGCCGGTTTATAAACCCATGAATACTACAGTTGTATTCCCCAACTCTTCACCAAGGTTATGTGCGCCAACTTATCGTAAACAGGGGCCCCACTCTGCATGTTTTCCTATCGTTTTCCCATTAGAATTTCGGATTTTCCAGCAAGCCATGTAGCTGATGATACGGGACCTTACTAACTTCCAGCATCATCCCATTCGCCCACTTTGAGGCGCAAGATCTCTTGACTCCTCCAAGCAACTCCGCTGGAAAGACTTTTGGAAAGGATGATGGGCCATGGAATCTGGGATAATCCTCTCTCCCTATTGCTAACCCCCCCCGCCAAATGGTAAACACAGTGATCTATTAGAGTGCCCCTAGTATTCCAATGAAAAACCTTAGAAATAAAAGTAAAATGCTCGATTTCAAATTTGATTAAATCTCTTATTAAAATCTATATATAACATATTGCCAAAAACTGGATTTCGAAGCTTTCCCCTAATATTCCAATGAAAGCCTTAATAACAGAAATAAAAAATATTCTGAGATGGGACCCTAATAAAAAGCCTCCAGGTGGCAATTTATTTTTATTAATAGGGGGTTGAACCCATTGTTTCATCATCCTGTTCTCCTATTGATTCTCAATTACCACAGTTAAGAATCCAATTGTGCCCAACCCAAAAAAACCTGAAGTGCCACACCAATCCTAGTTTTTATTTGGGGGAGTTTTAGTATTAGGAAGAAGGGATTTTATATAACCAACGAAAATCAAGGAATATGGTGATGTCAATTGATTTCATGTGATTTCAACCAAAATATGGAGATTTCTACACTTTATGATAGTTGCATGTGCAGTTTGGCGTTCTTAGTGGATACAGCCTGATAAAGCCACTTATGGGGTACTGCCCCCTATAACTAGATTGGTTATGTACAACCATGCGAATTAAGTACTGCACCTCCATGTGCCCTCTGGGAATCATATTTGGACGGTTCGAACAAATCATTTTGGGTTCGATCAAGGATATCAAGGCATTTGGCATGTGGGTCATGTTTGCTTGTGCAGGAAAAAACATGTTTGATCGCGCCACAGCATGAAACGGAACAGGCGGGCATGTTACACGGGCATGTTTGTTTTAATATATACATAGACCATGCGGCAACCATCACGTGACATGTCCTGAACTTGCGGTTTTCCTAAGGTTTCCTAGCTCTAGCCGTTGCCAGATGCTCCATGTAAAATCGCTCAGTTTTGTCGCTAATACACCAGGTGAGCATATATGGGCATCAGTAATTCTTTGAGTGAGGTGATTTGATACTGTCAACCCTGGATTGAAAAACCCAAAGGCTGTTTAATTGGGGGGGGTACCATTCAAGTATCAGATGATCAATATTTGGTGACCACCCTCATATTAGTACACCATGGGTTATCCGGGGTTGACATGAATCCAACGTGGGGAAAAAAGAACCTTACAGCTACAAGCTATGGTCCTCTTGGTAAAAAAAAGACAATAGTACACCATTACTTCTGTAATTGGTGCTTGTCTTTTGGGAGCAACGGGGGGTGTTGTTTGCAGCAACAGGCTGGCCAACGCTTGCATCACTTTCTGTGAAAATCGGGGATTCTCACGGGTTGCAAGTTTGGTAAGTTTGGTATGTTGACATGGACGCAGAAACCGGCGCGTTCGGAGAAAAACGTGCGAAGAACAAGATCAAGGAACACATCATGACCGCTGACGGGGGCGATTACGCCGGGGAGCGCCTCACAGATTCACAATCTGTGGCAGTCATCACGGTGCTCAAAGAGATCAAGGCCGCGCAGCCTGGACAGGATTTGTCCATAGCTGTAAAAGCGCGCCTTGCAGGCACGATTTTACAAAACCTAGGCGAAGTTCTTCAAGGAGCTGACCAGCTCACATTTAGCTAAAGACAGGATTTGGCTAGGTGGTGCAACAGAATGCTGGTTCAGGTGACGCCTGTGTGTTTGCCAGACAATGTGTTGGAACCATTCACCTGTCGTGAGCTTTTTTTGAATAGCCAAAACTAATTTGGTAGGCTGTGGTTTTTGAAGAGCACAAACCTCGCTGTGCAAGAGGTTATTTCGCAATTGGATTTCAGATTTGTAAAGACCGAAACAAAATATAAAAGAACCTTAACCCATTTATAGATGATTTATTTTGATTTACGTATTATACAACAAATGATTTGTCCATAGCCATGTTAACGAGAGGGTAACCACATCAGCTTTGGCCAGTTATATCAAGCTATATCAAGCTATATCAAGCTATATCCCATGAACTATACAGTACCTATTCATGAATGAGTTTCCTATTGAAACCTCTGAGTTGCCATGGTTGACATTCAATGCTGAGGTCACAACCCACAGGGCAATTCCAAGATGGAAGAGTGGCGTCTCTTTTGCATCAAGGCTGTAGTGGTGCCGCAAGGGTTGGGGGACACGGTGTTTGCCGCAGCAGTTGAGCTTGTTCATGGGTATAACATCGTAAAACCAGGGTACTGTTTCCATAAGTTGGGATTTATAGCCCCTATAACTATGGAGATGTTGTTTTTTCCATGATAGTTGGGATTTATCCCCTAAAAAAGCTATGGCAATATCATGTTAATTTTATGCTACCCTGGTGTTCTACAACTTGGGATTTAACCCCTTTAATTACTGGTTGTTAATATAAACGTATGTGTATATATATATTATCTGGTTGGTGGTTTGGAACATGTTTCCATATATTGGGAATAATATTCCCAGCTTACTAATATTTTCAGAGGGGTTGAAACCACCAATCAGATGTATACATACTCTCATGTATCCAATGATAAGTGGAACTGAACCCCCAAGTGGGGACCAAGGAATACGGGATAGGGCTGGCAGTTCCAGATTATTTCTAATTCGGAGTAAGGAAATAGATTAGGACTGATTAGATGTGATGTTTGGAGTGATTCCCCCCCCTTTTCAGCAATTTTCGCAAGTCTTGGGGGATGATGCCGGTCCAAGGTTGGGACAGGCTCCCTTTTACCACTGCCACCCCCCAGTTATTTGTAGCTCCGAGAAACTCTGAGTAAGATATCGGTGTGTCTGAAAATTCAGTACCGAAAAATTATCATTGTTGACTGACCATTATACCTGTATTGTTTAAATGTTTGCGGGGCACACGGTAGCCCGTTCTTAGACACACCCAAACCTCAAAATGACTCTACAAGTCGCTGCTTGAAAGGCAACTGAAACAGACAGTAACAGCAGGTTATAGCCGCGCTGACCGCCGGCCCTCCCCATCCGCAAGTATGTCAAGCTGGGGGCAAGACGGCTATAGGATGCCGTAGGAGTTTTCCAAGGAGTTTATTGGAACGAAATCGAGCCAAGGTTATTGTTTGTTTAACATCTGGTTATTTAAAGGAGTTATGGCAGCTATGGAAAATCACAATTGTTAATACGCCTAACGACAACAACAAAAACAACAAGAACAAGAACAATAGCAACAACAACAACAACAACAACAACGCCAGGATGGGCCCGCATCGATACCTGAGTAGCTTCTGCAATTTTCGCAGGAGAAGGCCATCTACAACATCTTGAACCTTTGCTCTGGAGAAATCGCCTTGCGGTTTCTGTGGCGGAAGATGGCAAAAACCAGTGGGCAGGAAGGGGAACATATGGAAAACATGAGAGAAACGCACTAGTTAAATGTTGATGTTTGTACTGAAGGTTGCTCGTGGGTGGTGTCAGATTTTAATGGACAAAGTGAGACTTGACCCTTTGTACTGGCAATTTGATTGAGTCCTAGTTGGTCATGGCCGGCCTCGAGTTACAGGTTTGGTACTCCTTTCCCAACTCTCAGTGCTGGTGGCTGGATTCTGATATGAGCCTGTTAGAGGTCTGATGCTGAATCTTTTTGGTTTGTTCTAGCACGGGGCCATGTTAAGTGTGAACATGCTGTTCAAAGACCTGAATGGTTCCTATTCCATCCTGTTTCCATCTATTTGGTGCTAGATATCCTTGATATCAGTGGATTTGTTAATTGCCATTTCATGATTCTAAATTGGAGGACCTACCATATATAAAAACTCTGTAAGGGATATGTAAGGGAATATCCCCACATAATTTTGGCCTAATGAGGTACAGTACCTCCATGTTAGGATAATGAAAATCCTATTGAGATTTGTTTGGACTTATTTTGGATTCTTGCGGTCAAACTTGCACTTAAAACTGTTTAAATTAAAAACTACAACTTTCGTGTGGCGCGCCCCTAGAAGTGCAAACAACGAGTTCAGGAAAGTCAGAATGCAAAGCTCCGGGAAGTGAGGTGCAAAACAACGGTTCGGAAAAGAACGGAAGTGTCTCCAGCCTTTTCACTCTGACTCCAAGGTGTTCACCGTGCCCAATGGCTAAATTATAAGCAAAATAATTGTGTCCAGTTCTATTGACTCACCAGAAATCCAACTTAAATCGCCATAGAATCATAGATTATCATAGATAAATATAAATAAATTACATTAACTTACCATAAACAACCACCGTGTTTTCGTCGCTCTTGATTCCCTTTTTTATGCTCATCCCCCCGTATTCCCAGGGTGAATGTGTGGTACCCCGCATCTGAAGAGTCCAAGATCATCGCGTTGCTGCAGAAACTGAACGTGGCTTGGTCCAACTCAACATCCCTTTATTTTGCCAATAGCAAGGTGGAAAACAACCATTCTTAATAGGTAAATCATCATGGTGAGATGTACAGTAATGGGATACCTATGGATTCTACATGGGAAGGGATTGAGTGGAATGTTGTTTTTTGGGATTTTGGTTGAATAAAACCCCAATCATGAGGAATATGACGGATTAAATGCAGGTTTCAATAGGACAACCATCCCTTTTTTAATCACATAGAACCCCGAGGTAGAAAACCCATTCCATTTCCCTAAATCTGTAGATGCTATCCATCCATTTATGCTTTGAGACTTTCATAGTCTCGTGATGCAGCAGCTCCAAGCACCTGCTTTGACCGGTGTTGCGGATGGTGACTTGGGGTCCAAAGACCTGAGGCATTTGGAACACTAAGGAGAGATATATTTCCCAGTCAACAAGCATATGAATATGGAAGTTTCCTAAGCCATGGGGGTACCCCCAAATCATCCAGTCGTCATGGATGACTGGATGACCATTTGAGTATGAAAACCCGTGGTGACTTGGGGATCCCCCAGCGCTTAAGAAACCACCATAGATATGGAGAATGCACCTTGTAGATCATGTCCGGCCGGGCAAACCAACTACATGTCCATAAGTGAGTCAGTTTGCTGGTGGTAGCTTATCTCACTGCATTGGTTGAAAGGAAAATCTACAGGAAATGATTATAGTTTTCTCTCCAAATATAGTTTCCGGGTCCAATTTTTCCTTCAACAAGTCCAATGATTATGAAACCAGCTCATTGGCTCCCCAGCTCATTGGTCAGGGAAAAAAAGGATAGCTATAGCTCCAAAGAGTTCCCTCCATTCACCACCAGATCTCAAAAAAGTGACAGATTTGGGGTCCCAATGCTCATTAGTCACTATTGATCATCATTAATCATGAGTTTAACCCGTGATTAGCACATGAAACCACACTTAAATCCAATCAGCCACAATGCAATCACCATGAAATCACTACCAAATCCATCAAAACTCCGTAAAATCACCATAAAATCGCCGAGGAGGGCTCACAGCAGGGTGCCTTTCTGACCAACGAGAAGCAGGTGAAGTCGCTGGCGCCGCCACTCGGAACGGACGGTCCGAACGGACAACGACAATTCGGAAATCTCTGGGGAAACTCATGGGAAAATCCGGTGGAAACTCCATAGAATATCCATAGAAAATCGATGGTACACTGGTGGTTTGGAACATGGCTGGATTATGACTTTCCAGAAACAGTTGGGAATGGAATGGAATGTCATGATCCCAATTGACGAACTCCATGATTTTTTCGGAGGGGTAGGTAAACCACCAACCAGGTACAGATAGATATAGAGAGGTATAGATCGATAGTATATGATATTATATGATATTATCATGTGCTAGAACCAGTTGATCGATGGTAAACATCCCATGACCAGGGTTTCAACATGTTTCAGCCATCAAGGGAAATCATAGAGTTATGGCCATGGCTGTTATAATTGGTTATGACTGGTGATTTCTATGGGAAGAAATACATTCCTTTGAATGGCACAATGGGGTTTTGTTAGTTGACCTCTCTTTCCATAGGATCACCTGGGAGTAGCAGGAAAAATCCTTCAATTTCTGTACTGCAGTTCTGAACGTTAGTGTGAGATGTCCAGTTTTTCCTGAGCATTCCTGCAGAGACCCAGGAAATCACAATATGGAATGTCAACCTTTTTTTGTTGACCTCAACCTCTTTCGCTTCTTTGACGCCCCGAAGAATAATGCTTGCAAATTTGCGCAATCAATATGTTAACATTAGTGCCAACATTCACTTTATATATATATATACATATATTCTGTCATGTTTAATTTAGCTGGAGTAACCGAGCCATCGCATTCGGCATTGACCAGCTATTAAGTATCTATTTCTATAAGCCTATATAGGTATTGATGAACTACGGAAACTCCATAAAAGTGGTTGACTTTTCACCGAACTGGGTTGCTTCTGAGGACTTACATTCGTGTTAACGACTTCACCGAGGCCGGTGGTCTTTCCGAAAGTGGTACGTGCCCCCCAATTTTTTGGTGAATGGTAGGACTACCTGGTATGCCACCATCATAAATCTCCATTGAGCATGATATAATATAATCATGATATACTGCTAGAATATATATATATATATAATATATATAGTTACTGTAATTACATATGCTTACCACCCATTCTAATAGAATTCGGAAGGGTTCATTGGCTTTACCATTATACCTTAGTTTTTTTCGGTGTCCCCAAAACATGCCTCTGGGATGTTTGAATGTTGCTGTAATGGGTTTTGATTTTCATTGGTTGTTGTGTTTGTCAGATCAATGTTTATGTGTTTTTTCTTTTATTAACTCTGCATTTGGTTTTATCATGGGTTCCATTATTTTGGTGGTGAGAGCTTGCTGTCAGGCTTTGAGAAGGTTGCTGGCTTCATTAAATGAGTTTGCGTGAACATGGGATACACACAATTCTTTTGATGAATCATCTTGTTCACCATTGAAGCAGCCATTCGTCATCCATTATTCTTTTTAAAGAAGCTGCTATGAGTCGTCCATTGGTGCATTCCAGCAACATATTCTAACTGTACCCCTCCGGAAAGCAACTACATGGCTTGCTGGACAATCTACCATGTGTATAGATGGTTTTCCCAGCTATAACGCTCCATTTAGTTCGGGGATTTCCCGACTAGCCACGTTTGACGACACCAGAGGCTAACTCCATTAATCACCATCATTAATCACCATCATTAACCACTATTAGTCACTATTAATCCTTAGCAACAAATACCATTGAATCATTGAATCTCCATTTTTTCCACCTCATGGTTCTTCCCCATCAGCCTCCCGCCTCAATTCATTGACTTCATCATCACTGACGAGACCCCGCCGGGAGACCCAGACATTGCCAGAAGTGGTTGAGGGGAAGTTTACATGGCTGGGAAATCCCGTAGAAATGGAGGTTTGAATGGGAAAATCATCTAGAAATGGTGGATGTTCATATTTTCCATTGCAATGCTTGATTGCCGGATGGTAAAGGAAAGCTCCATTTTTCAACGGCCAAAGCCATGGTTTCTGTCATTTTTCTCATACACCAATGAATGCATTGAATGTTTGCGTGAACCTTTATGCAACATCAGTTTGAAAGAGGGAGCTGTCACACAAAAAATCCATCTCCATCGTTAAAGAACTGCAGTGAGTCACAACGACCTCAATGTCAGTATTGGATAATATTAGTAGGGACAACCCTCCCAAATTACATTTATCACATAATTTGAGTTTGGTGTTTTTCTGCAGCCAGACAGATGACTAAAGGATGAGACTTACGAAGCACTTTCAGTCTCCAAGCCTCTCTGAATGTACAAAATCCGGGCATTCGTATTCGACTCGGCTCTTGTGACTGCCATGCTGACTGGCAAAGAGACCATCGTGTTCAATGAACAGGATGGAAACAAAAAAGAATTCAGCAGCCTGAGTTTGCTGAAGATTATGTTTATTTTCGCATTGATTGGTCCACCATTTGGTGTAATTACCTACTCGGAATATGTTTGTTTTATGTTGATGGCCCCCTCCGCACATCCAAGGCAAAGATGAATTCCGGTGTTTACGGAAAGAGCTGAAACGGGTGATGCAAAAGAAGGATCAGGAGAACAATGAAATTAACATGATGATGATGGAACTCTGCAAATGGAGTTTAGATCGGGGCACCGAGGAATTGGAAGAGTACAAGAAGAAGTACCGTCAAGAGAAAAGCAAGGCCGAAGAATACGAGAAGAATTACCTGGAAGAGAAAGGCAAGGCTGAGGAATACGAGAAGAAGTACCTTGAAGAGAAAGGCAAGGCCGAAGAGTACCACAAGATGTACCTTCAGCTGAAGGAAGAAATGGCACTGCGTGCAGAAAAAAGCCGCAGCGACAGCTCTGAAGAGGAGGAGAAACTCGATGACTGCAGCGGCTTCAGTCTATCAGACTGGTTTCTGCCTTAAGGACACTTGATCTGTTTTTGTATGCGCAAGGCTCCTTTGGCACCAAAATTGCATCAAATTTCCACGATGAGTATATAGTTTTACCATGTTTTACCACAGCGGTGTACAGGATTAGGGCTGGTAGAAACCTTCTCCAGCGGACACTTCGTGTCTTTTGATGGCAAAGGCAAGATTGGCCTCGTTTGCGTATGCAGCCAGTGCCCACGCATTGTGTGTCCTCGGCGTGCCGTGTCAAAGCAACAGGCAAAGCACGACAAAAAAAAACTGTGAGCCTTCTCGCTTTCGTTTGCAAGATGCCAATCCATTTCAAGCTGCTGACCGTTTGCTGTTGGGTGGACTAGTGCTCAAGATTCTTCAAGGGGTTCTTCAAGGTGAAAGATTGTTTGTTCCCCAAGTGCCTTTTCCCTGAGCGCAGTTGCTCCTTTACCATGCCGCATGCCGCTGCCCGCATTGAGGTTAGAAAGTCATGGTTGACAAGTTCTTTGTGAAGGGGTGGTTTAGAGAAATCCTTGGAACTAGGAGTAATAATAGTCTTCATATAGTCTTTAGAGCTTAACTTTTGGACAGATTTGTATCCTCCTCTGTCCTTTCTTATTTGAGTGATATGTGGTGATATGATATCATCCATATTTTTCCCTCAAATGGACGGACGACAACTACCAGCAGATTCAGCAGATTCAGTAATCCCCACCCCACTGCCACGTGAAAATGGGTACTGTAAGGAGTCAGTTGCAGGGAGCACAAGATAGACAGGCTCAACTAAGAGGTTTCAAACATGTTTGAAAATCAACCCCTTCCTCAAGCCTCATCCTTTTTAGCTCACATCATTGCACATTCAGATCTTTGGATTGGCAGGGTTGGCAAGAAGTCATCGACACCTATGGCATCCCCAAGTATCAGGTGCGCCGCGTCAGCGGATGTATCTCAACTATTGGGGTTTCCCAAGATCATTGGGGTTCCCCTAGATCATCGGCTTCCCAATTGAAAATGCATAGCTTGGGATGATTCTAAGGTCCCCCATTTTATGACACCCCCAATGTGTCAGGAAACTGAGGAAACTATCGCTTTCCCAAAATCTTTGCTCACAAGGACGACTGACTGTTACGCTCTCCAGACAGGTCGTCATCGAGAACTGATACAAAGAGCTAGATGGCGTGAGAACATTCATGACCACTTTGGGGTATTTCAAAATGATCAGAGTGGACCTGTTTTTCTGCAAGGCTGTTTGTTTTTTCCTCTCTCTCTTCTCTCTCTCTATATTTATAGTGATTATAAGATATATATATATATGTGTGTGTGTGTGTGTGTCACCTTGTGGCCTTAAAAAGTTATTTGACATGCCCGTGCAACTCCGCCCAGCAGGTGACGTTGACAGTACGTATGCTAAACTTAGCAGTTTAAGATATTGGCCTGTCTAAAAATGGTTATCCCCCAAAAATGATGGCTCATTGTTCCATGAAAATCGTTATTTTTTGGGCTATATAAATCTATATAACCCATAGGATCCTATGGTGCTGCTATATATGGTATAACATGGATCCCATCAATATACCCCCTTTATGTTAGCATATATACCAGCACCATGGACCCGTCATGGGTTTATATGTCCCACTCAACCATTATAATCTATATAAATCTATATAATGTTATATCCTCTACTTTTGAAAAACACCATTTCGAATTGGTTTTACATCAATCCCACGAAACATCCTCGTTTTATATTTTTCGAGCAAATCCCCACGAATGGCTGCGCCTGGCGCTGGAAAAAAAAAAAAACCAATGCTTACCCTCCGGCAATCAAAGATAGCAATGGGAAATCCGTATTTACCCTCTGGCAAACTAACATAACTATGGAAAATCACCATCTTTAATGGGAAAACTCACTATAAATGGGCCTTTTCAATACCATAGCTATGTTAGTTATTACCAGAGGGTTATGATTTTCCCACTACATAGCATCTCCATTGAGTTCGGATGGTTTCCAGCTAGCCATACGTAGATTTTTGGCCAATTTCTTAGGCCTAAATTTCAGGGAATATATTTCCACAGAATAGCTGAACAATGGGACGTTTACGTACCTCCATGACTTAGGATCCTGAAGATCTCCCATTGATCAATGGATATCCTTTGAACAGGAGGCAAACCCTGCGTTGCTATCTGTGGTGACCTTCCCATTCATCTTCGGCATGATGTATGGCGACGTCCCTTGGCACTGAAATTTAACCACGGAGCTAGTGGATCCGGGATGAAGCTGGGATGATGTTCCAATGTTCCAATAGTTAATGATGGTTAATGATGTTGGTTAATGGTGATTAATGTCTGGTTGATGGTTTGGAACATGGCTGGATTATGACTTTCCCATCATCTTGGGAATGGAATCTCATCATCCCAACTGACGAACTCATTTTTAAGATGGGTTGAAACCACCAACCAGTGACTATTTGTTGGGTTGAAACCATTCATTTTATCACTTGAAGCTATAAAGGAGACTTACACAAAATGACCTGCATATACCTGCATTAGGATTATAGATGATATACAATGTTCCCATAGTGCTATGAAATCTGATGAGTGGCTTCATGTTTGTCAATCATAGTTTTGGGTGATTGAGAACGACGTCAACACAACATATGCAAAGACAATCAAAGACAATCGTGTGTAATTATAGGGGAAAACCAGCCCGAAATCTCTGTATTTCAAGTTACTGTAATAACCCATTTGCAGTGAGAATCTGAAAATAGTACAGTAGCTGGTTGGTGGTTTCAAACATGTTTTTTTTCCATAATATATGGGATGTCATCCTTGCCATTGACTTTCGTATTTCTCAAGATGGTTAAAACCACCAACCGGTGATCTATATCCTCTAAATCACCTTTTTTAGTGGGAAACCTCATTCTAAATTGCAATTTTCAATAGCTATGTTAATATTTTCAGTAGCTATAATATCGTTGGAATATTTTGAAACGGCACCAAAACCAGCAGCCGTCACCACGGTCCCAATGATTCACCGAATGACGACGGCGGAGAGGGCGGAGAGGGCTCAGTTAATGAGACATAATAACATAAGGCATATGCTCCATGTATACATTTACCATTGTTTACCTACAAAACTGGGTGTTTTTTAGGGCAAATGTTTTTCATGATAGCAACAATTTAGACAATCTTTACGCTTGGCATGATGATCATGATGCTGCTGATGATGATTCGAATTGATGGGGATTGCTGACTGGCGGTTGAGCCGGAGGTGTATTGGTGGCTTGGTTTGTGCCAAGATCCTGCCGAAATTGGGAAGCGATTCAGAGCGCTTTATAAGGCTGCCTCTATGTTCCATGCAATGGTCCATGCAAGCTGTTCCCTCTTGGAATAACCCGCTCAGCTGAAGCGTGGCCTTCAGATTCTGGGATGATGATCTCGAATTAGGATGGACTATTCAGTTTGGATAGATTGGGACCCCCAACCAGCCAAGATAGCCAAGGCATTTGACAAACAAATGAATTCAATTCTGAATGACTCAAGGGTCACTGCTGAAATGGAAGATCGGGAACTTAAGTCTTCACTCATCGCGCACAAGACGTTCAGCCACAGAGCTATGTTTTCAAAACATGTTGTTTTTGTTGATGTTTTTTGATTAATACTATTTGGGAATTATATGATTTTAGATCTTGCTTTTTGTAAATATGATATCAATATTCGACTAAGAATCTGTTCTTCTTTCGAAAATCGTATGTTGAATAATAGTTTACGAATATTGTACCTATCACATATGTGATATTTTGGATTTGACACAGTATCACTTTATACCATCTGGTAAACTGACATAGCTATTAAAGATGGCCATAGAAATAGTTGATTTACCATGATTTACCCATAAACAAATGGTGGTGTTCCATAGTTTGTTGATGCTTTTTGTATGTTTACCAGAGGGTAAGTGGTAATATATGTGGGCCCCTGCTATGTCCGCGGGCTTCAGGTGGGCCACGGCACGCTGCTCTTCTTGGCGGGTCTTTGGCTGTGCAAAAACGCTGAGTCCTTGCGCTTCAGTCGCCCGGCGGAACAGCGATCACTGGTCTAATAGGTGTTTTGTTGTGGGATTCGAATCCAACGAAGTAACGCAGACATGATATTTATGCACTGTTTTATTTATAATTCATACGATTTAATAAGCATTATTTCACACACACAATCGCACACACACACACACATATGTGTATATATATATATTATTTTTTTGGAGAGGCACATGCAATTGTAAACAAAATCTCAATTTTCTGGTCCAGTGGTCAGCTTGGGGCTAGGGACCCCAAAGATCGGAAAGGATACGGCTGTTATATGTCAGCGTGTTCTGAAAAAACGGGTATCTTCCCCCGAACAAAAAGACCTTATATTTCATAATATCCTCGTGTTTTCCACTTTAAGACTCATAAAGTGTTATTGTGGGGGCCTCCCATTGTCAGTCAAATCCATAGAAGGCTCGTATATAAACGTTATCAACCCTATCACATGGTGCCTGTCAGCGATCTTTGTTGGTTTATAGTCATAGTCCCCATCAATAGCTTCGATATTTATCATTTACCCAGCAATGACATGTTGGTGATTTGCGTCAATTTTGCCAACATAAATCAAGCATCAATCACCCTGTGTGTTAGTTAAATCATGTTAAATCGCTCTTTTTCCCTCATTTTTGTTGATGCTTTTTACCTCATCAAAGCACCATCAAATTGCTGGTGAAACTCTCATGAAACGGTGGTGAATTCCCCACGGTCACCCCACGGATCTCGGGTCGAACCTCGGGACGCCAAGCTCAACCGACCCTCTTCATGGTGCGCTACATGGTGGTGAGCCTTGGTGCCGCGGCGGAGCAGGGACACGGCTCAGGAATCGGCTCGTTGTTGTGACGAGTTTTATTAACATTTTGCTAGGGAAAATAACCCATTTATAGATTTATAGATGCTGATAAACATGATTATTTAAATATATCAAACAAAAACCAGAGGTTATTTGGCGATGTTACTTAAGAAAGTAACTACCCTCTCCTCAGATGGTAACCCGCGGCTGGGTTCCCAAAGTCCTTGGCAAAAAGATGCCTGTCATTGGGGATCACCCTCCAATGTCTACAGTCGAGAAAATGTCGAACATATATCATAATTAAGACTTGAAAACACCACCCCAATTATATCATATTATATTATAGATTATTAAGACTTTCCATTTTTATCTTGCCAGATATATTAAACAATAAGATGTTCATTATATTATAATATTATATATATATAATATAAATATATATATATATCCCCGGACCAGATCTGTTTCAAGAGCGGGGTTCCCAGGGTTCCCATGTTTTTCAGTTTTTTTTTCCACTGGTGACTCTAGTATGCATGTGAGTGTTGCTCCTTATAACCGGACTTGTGATGCCACATCACATGTTTTTCGGTGGGTCTTCCATTCATGAAGGCTGTTAACTAACCTCATTTCAAAAGATGAAATTGAGACTGGCTGATTGATAAGCCTCCGCTTTACTTATGTGGGGATCCCTAAAATAGTGAACATGAACCAATACTTGTAAGTGCCACCCCTTAATTGCTGTATATGTTGATCAACCCCGGCTTTTGGTTCATCTTGGAGTGACACTAAAATAAACTACGTTAACTTCTCCATGCCCACATGTTTGGTTCATGTTCATTTATTTGGGATGGATAAATTGATTGTTTAGAGCCATACATTTGCTGTAATGCTGAGATCATTTGAAATCCACATTTTCGGATTGTTAAATCACTTTTGCTCAAGGTTTGAAATTAAATGCTTATGTTTGGTGGTTAAACTGTTGCCTAATTGGATGCTTGAAGTTAATATTTTTGATGGTTGAACAACCGCCAAGTAAGATGCCGAGGTTTCTTTGCCATCTATGCGGGGTTCATGTACAATGACTTCTTCTCCGTTGGTCTTCAGCTCTTCGATAGCCGATGGAAGGCGCGATGTTTTTCCGAGAAGGGAATGGGAGAATCAGGGCACCAAAGTCCGGCCTGAAATGTTGCACATGTTTGATCATGTTTGTTTTGTTTCAAGGCTAGATAGCTGAAAAAAGACAGACATCTCATCCCAAGAAAATGCCGCGGAGAACACATAGAGCAACCCAGAAGATTGCTACAAGGTGGTGCCCCCCAGTTAGAAGTTAATTTATAATCCCAGTAACTAATAGATATATCTACCATAAGTCCTAGTTATTAGAGATATAAACCAACTTAGCTATCGACTGGGGGTTACCACCTTGTAGGATTGTAACCAGTGTGATTTGACCAGCTCGTATTGCTCGTGTTCGGGCAGGAAGTGGGCGGAGGAAACTACGAACCAGATTATGATGCCACTTGGCACAACACTGAGGCCATGAAACTGGGGAAGAAGAACTATTTTTAGTGACAGCTGACAAACACTATAAGACTTGAAGATGAATAATAAGAAACAAAAGGTTTTTGTCCGCCAGTTAAAGCACCACACCTTCCTGCAGTTTTTTCAAATGGTCCCTTAACCTCCCCGAAAAGGTGATATGTCAAGTGCAAAGATCATGTCAAGAACCCTGAAGAAACATATTGGGTTCCGCAATTTCTTAGATTTGGGGATGGGTCAAAACCATTCAAAACCTATTATTACCATATTTGGAGGAAGAAACATCCATTAATCAGCGATTTAGGATACCGTTTGGGTACCGGACCAGGGTTTTGACCCCATAACCATATCTTTACTTGAAGGATTTTGGGGATATCCTGCCCGAAGGATACCCCTAATCACTTGGATCTGATATGGATAATTAGTAAAGATCTCACTTGGGATCCTAATTTAGGATTGGGGGGTTAAAACCTAAAGAACGCACAATAATACATATATATATATATATATATGGTCGTCAACCACATACACTCATATATATATATATATATATCTATCTATCTGACCCATGTGATTGGTCACCCCCTGGCTTTGGCTTGTTTCAATCTGCGGGCCCCATAGGCCTTAAATTTGACCCACCCAAAAGTGAACGATGGCGATGGAGAGAGAGATATGCCAAGGAACTATTGAGTGGGATCATCCTATACAATCTGGGGGTTTCCTTAAATGGGGGGTACCCCAAAATGGATAGTTTATAAGGGAAAATCTTACTAAAATTGATTTGGGGGTACCCTTCTTTTAGGAAACATAGAATATTAAGTATGTTAATGAAAAGTCGGCCTCTTGTTCTTCCAGTTGTTTTGCATTGTTTTGTTCTTCTTTGGATTGTGATGGTGATTTGGGTGTTGCCGCTAGGGTGGTATTTGTGTTACTGAAGGGGAGTTAGTCGCACGTCATTGAATTAATCCTTCAGGTCATTCATATAGTTCAAGCCTCCTAACATTGGTTGAAAGTGAATCTACAGGAAATGTCCTTCTCATGCGGTGAAACCAAAATAAACCAGTCAACCCATGTTGATCGCTTCATTCTTATGTCCCCCTTTATTTGGAACGATAATTCAGTGACCAATATTTGCCTGGTTTGATGACACCAACCAGCCATCGAAAATCATGTTTTGCTGCTTATAATATATCTTACTGTAATATCATGTCAAGCAATAGGCAAAGGACATTTCCTGAGCTAGTTATTCAAGATGCTCCCAGAATTTCCGTGCATCTCAGTTGATCTTCCTTCAGCTGAGGTGAAGAATTCTGGTGGTCGTGGTCCATACCCCTTCGGTCTCGACTGGGCGTGGCATGGTCTCTTGACATAAGGTGATGTTTTAACTTCCATGATTGAGGAAAGCTTGGGTACCATACAATGTAATCTGGTGGGTAGTTTCAAACATGCTTTATCTTCCATGATAATTCTATGGGATAATCCTTCCCATTGACTAATATTTTTCAAGATGGTTAAAACCACCAACAAGTAATTTAAAGAATTGAGTATCAAAATATGTTAGATAATCTCATCGCCCTAAAGTATTCTATGACAAATCCACAAGGAACCAAAAGGGTACAACAAGTAGGTACTAAACCAAGGGTTCTTGGGAGTTTTCTTAGGTGGGAAAAAAGGCAATCCACATGTAAATAGAGAATAGGGTAAGGCATGCCATCAAATGCCCACATGTGTATCCATCTATTGATTTATCCTTTGATCTACCACTTGTTTGATTCATGATCTTTACATGTAGTTATATATATATACATACACATATGTGTAAAAACAAATTTGCATATGTACATTTGTTTGGTTATGATAGCATACAAATTTATTTCAGCTGGCCTCTCTGCACAAATATGTGTTCATTATAGATATGATCTACCCCTACATGCCAGACACAAATGGTTCTGCCAGACATAAAATGCAAAAAAAAAAAGTAATTGCTTTGATCCACCACATATCAATTACAGATCAGTTGCCCGTCCAAGCACCCAAAAAGGAAGTAATATATAGTATAGGCGTATAGTATAGCATGTTGCAGAAAATAGTGGGGTGGGTATTCCCTGAAATTTAGGCCGAGACCTTACACTACACATGTAAGTAAGTTAGAAAGGCACCCCCTTTAGAAAGTCGTATTGTAAGTAAGTCAATAATAAACCACCCATATTTTCATGGTTGCAACCCAATGATGTATAAAAACACATGGTAAACAATTGGCTTTGGCGGATCCTACTAGTAACAGCTACTAACATGTTTCACCCGTTTTTGTTTTCCTCATGTCCCATCGGGCCCATCGATCGGGACATCAGAGTCCTCATTCGAGGCTCCAACAACGAGTTGCTGTATGTGAACTCGCTGAAGATGAAGCTCTCCGTCCTCTTTGGAGTGCTGCAGATGACCGTGGGCGTTTTTTTGAGGCTTGACAAATCTTGGGAGGATAGGAGAGGATAGGATACGACTCCTATTTTTGTGCTATGAAAAGGGGTATGTGTGTTGTACATTGTATATACAGTGTAATATATATATATACACTATGCCGTTCCTATGCGAACTAGAAAATACATCAATTTTGCGTCAGGGTATCCAAAATTTGCCATGAATGGACCGTTTAGTGAGGACCGAAAAGGCAGCAGTTGCCAGGGCAAGGGGCGGCTTAGGCTTGGTCCATGTTGTCGATGTTGATCCCCAAAAATTGGAGTTTTTTTGATGGGAAATGATTTGGGAAAATCCTATAGAATTTGGAGGTTTTTTTTAATGGGAACATCGTGTATCAATGGTGGGATTTTCCCAGCCATGTTTGATTGCCAGAGGGTAACTCCTCTATTTCTTGGGAGAAATGTTAGTGACTTCACGGCTCACCAGACCACCATCAGGAAAACAACCCTTTAAGTTCCTTTAAGATCTTAATGTGTTTCTGTTGAAAAGTTGCTGCTTCAGTAAGTTGCAGGAAAACTGGACTTTTCGCTACACCATCGCCTCCGTAGCGTTGCCGGCCACCAGTGGTGGCCTAGAGGCCTAGAGTTTCGCTACACCAGTCACCACCCCGGATGGCAGGTGGGGCAATGCATTCTACGAGAAGAACATGACGGACTTCTTTTGTGAGTGCGTTCCCATGATGATTTTCATGCTCCTCAGACCAAATGAAATGTGCTGCTAAACCCAATGCCATAAACCTACAATTTGGGGATGGTCTATGCCACCCTAAATTATGGTAGTATTGAGGATTGTTTATTATTGGGTTTACTACATTGGTGTCAACTGCGGCTCAGTAAGCCTGGCCATTACCATTCAGTACAAGTTTTTTTTTGGGACCAAACTTCTTCCAATCATTCAATCATGATTCATCTGATTCATCCGTGCTGAGATTGGCACATAAGCTGTTGCCTCAGTGAAAAAAAACGTGGGTTTATTGAGGCTTTGCTTCTTTGGATGGATGGATGTGATGATCCTCTACAAGTTGGGTGCCCAGGAAAGGGATCGAAAGGGATCATGATGCTGAGCTATGGAAGGATGACTGCCGAGTCGCTCCGAGTGGGGCTAAGACACATCTTGACCTTCCTGTATTTTGCGGGTTCCTTAGCCGACTTCCGAAGCATATGTATATATATATATATGTATTGTCGACCATATTGTTTATATCTATGTTTTAACATCGTCTATATACATATATATATATTTATATTTATACACACCATTTAATTCAGTGACCATCATTCCCTTCACGTCACCGCCGCATCATGGCCCATCATGGCCCCTGGGAGCTGGGGTGATCGGCTGAAGAAATTATTGAAAATGGCCAAGTATGAAATAGATAATTTAGGTCATAAGTTAGGAAATGATCTTCATTAGAAATTGTTTAAATTGAAATTTGGACGTAGTCTAGCCATAGGCTTTGGAATGACGTTGTATTATAGCTATAGTTGTTTTTGGATCAGATGGGTTTACCCCATGTATGACTTCGTTTGGATGCCTGGATTGCAGCTGTAGCCTGACAAAAACACGGGCTTTTTTGTGACGCATAAACAAGAGGTGAAATGCCCAAGTTTCAGAATTATATTCGGCCAAATTATATTCTGGTTGGTGGTTTGGAACATTTGTTATTTTACCATATATTGAGAATGTCATCATCCCAACTGACGAACTCATATTTTTCAGAGGGTAGGTCAACCACCAACCAGTAAATGATGTATGGTATTTTTGTGTTTCCCACATTGCGATGGATGCAGGTAGGCCATTTGTCAGGCGGAAGCGACCACATGTCCAGATCCCGAGCCGAATGTGATGTAAGATGAATGGTACAATGTGCACCCAAGACAGCTAGGTTGCTTCATATATATTTTAGCATACATAACTACAATAAGTCTTGGATTTACAGCAGATATATCCACAATTGAACTGCTTTATACACATTTATAGGCCAACATCTACAACTGCTTGGCACCACTTTGGTTCGGTTCATGGCATAAATTTGGGGCCAACAGCTTAGAAATGCCAACAGCGATGCGTAGCGTTTAACTGGGCCACCCTGTGTTGATGTGTAGTGTTTTCCATTTTGGTAGTAAAACTGACCACTGTTGTGTGTCGTGGAGCAGCACTTAGAATATGATTTGATTCTAATACCTGTGTAAGATGTATTTACAATCTCAAGACGAGCCGTAGAATCCGCTCTGTGAAATCCTGCCCCCAGCTTGGGGTCGCATTGCAGCAATGCCAAAAGAGCTCTGTTCAGCCTTTGAGATTGGTGGAACGTCCCTCTTAGAAGGAAACCTCTTTTTTTTCGCTGCGTGCTTCGATGTTCCAATCAAGGTGCTCTAATGTTTCAAGACGATCAGTGATAATCAGTACATTTCTCTTGAAACGTTGCAGCAAAATGCAGAAATCACCTGTGATCTTCACATGTACCACTTCCGCAAGATGCGACTTTTGCTTCACATAATTCGCAGACATGCTGCATCATGCTGCATCCTCCACTGCCACTCCAGGTGGGTGCATCCGATTGACAATCCTCCCAGCATCATCAACTCCTTGATTTGCAGCTTTGGCCGAGTCGGTGGAGATGTTCCTCATGGTGTCGTATGGGATTGTGTATGCATGCCAATTTCTTCCTCAGATTACTTATTTGAAGTTGAACAAGAGTTGAGCCCAAATGTTGCATAGGGATTGGGATTAGGTGAAAAGTTAAAAATAAATTCTACTGATTCCTGCCGGCCCCTCAAGCCGTCCACTGCGACTTCAAGCCTTTGTCGAATGTCAGAAAAGCATTTGTGAATACATCAAAGGCATAAATAATTATCTCATATTACTTATTACTATTTGAATTGAATCCGATCGGTTTGGGATTGAACATGGGCCCAGCAAGTATGTAGTTTGTAGTTTTTTGCCTGTCGACTTGATTTCCCCTACTATCTATACCAATACCTTTGTTCACTTACTGTATGAAACCAAAGATGACAATCCTTCCTGGGCTGTTCACCTGGCATGGGAAAACCCTTCCTGTGCAATACCTGATGATTTTGCTTTGCCATATTCATAGAGCATTAATCATTGTGTATCTCCATTTGCGCGGCTGGGGGACATTATTTATCAGCGATTGCCAATTGCCCAATCCGCAAATATGTCGCGCTGTTTTCTCCGTTTTGTCCTATCCGGGTTTCCAGTTGCTGTGTTCTCATGTGAGCAGTCTGAAAAAATGGTGATGGCTGATGATTTTTCTAAACATATAGCACCCTTTCTGCTCTTGTCACCGGACAGGGCTCTTTTCTAGATCTCGCACCAAAAATGCCTTCAGATGTGGCATGAATGTTCTATGTCCACAGACTCCCCCTTCACCGCACAGGTGAACTTCAGGAAGACAAATAAATTCCTATAGGCTGACGGCATCTAATGCGCTTTCGACCTCTGCTTTTTGTACAGTTTGGACAGAGCGGTCGAGTTGAGCCCTTGCTGCCGATTGGCATGTTGAAAAGCATTCCATGGGTTTGTGATGTTAGACCCTGGGATCACTACCTACGCTAACGCTATGGAGAGTCCCATTACTCTCATCGCCAGCCGCGGAACTTGCAAGGTCAGCAGGATTTCCCGCTGCAGGCGCGACGCTAAGGCCCGACCGTGCCCTCAAACCCGATGATGTAGTGCTGTCACCAGCCACAGAAAAAGAGGGTGTCAAAATATTCATTCATGGATGAAGAGCTCTTGCCACCACTGCGTGACATGTCTTGTCATTCCTTTGGATGAAGAACCCACGCCACTGCTCGAAAGGCCTGCTGTGCCCGAACGTAAAGATGATCTTTGACTCATAGATGCTCCAGAGCCCGATGGTGGCCTGCTCCCCGATGAAGGAGCTCCCATATAGGCCCACTTCCAGAGACATCGCAGCCCGACCTTTCCCTCGTCGGCAATGATGTAGATCTATGTGAACTTGCTTCGAAGCCCGATCGTGTCTCTCTCGACTGTGATATCGTTTCACCTTCAGACGCCGAAATCTCATCTTTCAAACACCACAACGATGTCTTGGTCTCGACGACCCCGACTTTGAAGCCCTTGCAGATCTCGCAAAACATCAACCTCCAGTGCACATCTCATCCGTCTCAAACAGCATCTTGAAGATTCAACCACAAGCTGTCCAGCGTAGACGGCGCCAAGAGTCATGAGGATGGCCCCTGCTGTGAAGACCCAATCCATCCCCTCATTTTCAGATTCTTCCAACACCGATCCACTGGCTTGAGACATCAAAAGACTTCCAGCGACCAAAGCACTAATCGCCGCTTGACCTTGTCCACCTCCATTCGCTTGCGTCTCTGCATTTGCTTCTCTTTGTTCTTCTCTATTCATTCCCATGTCTGGAACGAACCTGGCAAACGATTGCTGTCATAGGTGTCAAAAGTGTCGTTGGTTTACATCTCTCATGCCCCATCCTCCCATGATCGAAGTCAACCTGGTGGAACTCGAACATGTCCTGAAACCTTTGCCACTCCTGTGTTCGAAACATCGACATGTATTGGCGGTGATCACTGTCCGACCTTTTTTTCGCCGGGATCACGTGGTTGCTCCAAGATGAACTCCGTCATTGGATCTTCAGGTGATCCCACTTCCTCAGCCACAACGTACACTGACAGGTAGCGGAAGAAGAGGATGCTGTCATTGTGGACCTTCTCCGCGTCTGCAATGGACAAAGTTGGAAGTCCATACGGCCAAGCTTCACTTCGGAGTACACCTGGTCCTCCATCATTTTGACTTCGTAGTGCCGAAACTGTTCGACACGGTGGCCCTCCAAGAAGCACTCTCAAACGACCTGAAGCAGCGTCAGGAGGTATCCATAGGCATGCATGTCCAACAGATTTGCTTTGCATCCATCTTGAAGATCCACGCGCAAAACTTCAGTGATTGGGGTGCTCAGTTGACGTTCCCAAAGCTGAGGATCTTTTCCAGAGAACACATGCAGCACCACATTCTTTGCCCGGCTCAACCGCCGTCTTTTCCTTCGATTTCACAGCAGTATGCTTCCAAAGTTCTGCATTTTCACTGCCTCCAGCCTTGGGACCAACTTCATCATGATGTCCTCCAGAAGATTGGGAAAAAGTTGTTGCAGTTTCACGGTCAAAGCCAGCTCCAGGTCTAACTTCGAAGGATCCATCCACCCCCTCAGGTTTCTTGAGAAAGGTTCGCACCATTGCCCATTTTTCGAAGCTGATGGACTTGATTTCCTTCGAGCCACTGCAAGATCTATCCATCAGAGACACCATAGGACATTCATGTTGAACTTGTACTTCCACTTGACGACCTTCATCATCTCGAATGGAAGATTGGTTTCCAGTCCATTGCATTGTAAAATTGGTTTCCAGTCCACTCCGTTGTAAAGTCCAACTCCGTCAATCCACCCATCGGCACAATCCATGCCTCAGGTTGCCCAGGCTCTGACAAGAGAATTTTGGTGCCGTGCTTCAGACTAAACCTTGACGTAGATCCCTCCGCCAGCATCACCACCGTCGGCTCAGCTTTCAGCCATTCATCCATGTCTCTTGCAGACCTCAAGGCATGAGTAGCTCCGGAGTCGACCAACACCAAATCAGGTTGACCACGCTCCAAATCTCCAATCCTCGTGACGTTGATCTTGGACTGGGCTCTGAGCGACTTCAAAAGTTGTGCCGCCCCGTGCGGAAGCCTTACATCTTGCTGAGGTGTATCCATTGGTTGAGCCTAGACTTGGGTTAATTAGTGAATCTCCCTTATCTATCAAAACGGGCTTGTTTATCTACTAAATTCTGTTTTGGACCCTTTTGGATTCTGGAACTATTTGTAATAGGCCGGAACTATTGTAGCGTATTCTTGGAAATTATTGAAAGGTCCATGGGGCGCAGTCCCAGTTGCACACGTGAAGACCAAACAGCACACTAGTAGAGCCCCACCAGACACCCACCAGCGCAATGTTGTCAGCCCATAGGCCCTTAAATCCATAGACGCAACAATTTAACGCATTCGTACATCCAATCTGAATGACCCAATGAAATATTGAATTAATCGTATTTCCCCTGTCCATCAGAAATTGGAATTATCCTTGGCTGGTATTCTGTCCCATGATCCATCCTTCTGTTTTTTTATTACTGCATCTTACCTCCCAGAGGTGTAGCCACTGGTCACCCATCATTTTCCCAATGAAAGTTCGATCAAAATGCCATACACATCATTTTCCTTCATATTCCATCATAAACTGGGGCTTAAATCTATACGTCACCTTATGGTAGGTATATCTATAGTTACTGTGATTATAAATCAGCTTCTAACTGGGGGGCACCACCTTGTATAAATGGACAGTACCAACGGAATTTACCATCATATGTTTTCTTCTATCCAGCTGGGATGACCCAGATACTATATGTATGTAAGATTCACCAACATTTGCCCATTCAAAATCACCAGTTTGGTAAGTAAATATCCCAGCACATGGGTTTGTTTCAACACAGGGTATCCCTGAATCCACAGGTTAGTCAGGATTTTCCTTCTTGCAATGCTATTTTTTTGGTGGGTTAACCTGGCACACAGAGCCATATCAGCCATATCCATTTGAGGGTAAAATCAATTTACATCCAAGCCATAAAATGGGTAAATTCCTCATGTATGGAAACCTCCATTTATGGGACCATAGTGCCATTGGGGGGAAAAAATGAAAAAACATTACATCCCATATCCGGTGGTAAAATGGTTTGTTTCATCACTGGTCTCCGAGGTATGGCCATGGGTCAGAAGGACTTGTTTCCCCTCTGGGACGGCTCGGTGGAGCTGGCGCAGACTCTGATGATGCCGCCTGGCCGATGTCTTGGGAGTTAACCAAAAGCCAGAAATACATGGGTGGAAGCGACGAAAGTATAGATTTAGCCAATACCAATCAAACACTATATGCAAGATGGTGCCCCGCAGTTAGAAATTATATCTACCATAAGTCCTAGTTATTAGTAATTAGTGTTTTAAACCAACTTAGCTATCTTGGGGGTACCACCTTGTAGCAAATATAATATAACTATTGGTTTTTGCCAATGACCTTGGTGAACATGAAAGGCCGTTGACACATTGGGATCCAAGCAGCCATGGGGCATTGAAGCGACAACTGTGACTTCGCCAGCCAAAAATCCGATTAGCACGATGAAGATGGGTGTCAGTTTTAAGCAATGAAAAACAGGGTTTAGACTCTGTAGACATGTTGGTTTGCGCGGTTTGCATGTTGTTTCCCATTTTTGACGGATTGCACATCATTTGGTAAACTCTGGCAGCCAAAGCAAAAGTCAAGATTTGTAGGTCAGTAAAAATTCGACATCTAGTTGAAACAAAGACAAATGGCATCAAACCAAAAACATATAGTGATAATGGGGTGTAAATTTGGTCCGGTAACCTTCCTTTTTGTACAATGCAATCGCATCACTGCGTGGTCCGGTTTTACGACCACATGGCGGGCCAAGAAAGTCGAATCACTCCACCCATCGGCCGGAAGTTGTCACTGGGATCTGAGACCATCTTCCGGGAATCATGTTGAGATGCCTTTTTCTTGGCATATGATCATATATGATCATATATATGGGTATGGGTCAACATCAATTACCCGAACAGTTGGATGATTGATACTAAAAATAGACTAAAATCTGTGGTCCCCACCCCAAGTCTTTGATTTTGACCCATAACCATATAATAGTAAATACATCTTGAAGTTGATAGAAGATGGGCATTACACCCATTGTGGATCAAAACTCCGTCCATTTCTTTTCCCTGTTAGTTTGCTTGTTTGAAATCCCAGTGCTCACAAAAAGGTTTCGGGTTATTTGGATATTGTTACTGAAACAAACGTGCTGAGCGTTACTTCTAGCGCGCGCTTTGTGTCATGAAACTATTGTTTTACGTGTTTTTGCATCTTGAACCGCCATTGCCATGCAACGTTTTTCCTATCAGACAGTTTCACCTGATTTTGGAAGATGATGCCTGCAAGCCACCAACAACTCAGCACTACCAGTGATGATGCGACTATTGTTTGCTACCTGCAAAAGTAAAATCCATTGGTGTGTGAAGCTGATTTGATGTCTTGTTCCTTTGGGGCCGGATTGGGGTGGAAAGCAAATTGTATCCAGGTCTTCTTTCCAAGTTGCTGGAAACAATTAGATAGGGATATCATATTTGGCTATACTTGCGCGACACCACAAATGATGGTGTGCGCAACCCATCCAAACTTGGCCCACGATGGTTTATGACATTTTATGGCTGATTATAAAAGTCCGGTATTGCTGTAGGTTGGTTCTAGATTTTAGTCCGTTAACATGTTCACATGTTCAGCTCGGGCTCCCGCCGGCTGTCATTGACCACCATCAACCGCACAAACGTGTTGGTTAAACCAGCATGGCCAGCCTCAAGCATCTTCATGCCTTGGAGATAAGAACATGATCTAGTGGGGAATGCTCCTTTGCCAGGTGATGGTTAGACAATTGCAGCAATTGCAGGTCAAGAGTATCAAAGCCCCGAAATATAGAGCAAAAAAAACATCAGCTTTGCGTGTCCGATGCTGCTTGACTTCACCACGAGATGGTGTATCGATCGTCTTGTTGGGTGGGTCCCCTTGAGAACAACATGTCCAATCTAATCCTAACCTCAATCGATATTCTAGCCATCCACTTAGATTGTTGATGATGGGCCCTATCGTTTTGCCACATATCCAGAAGTTCACCAACAAACGACCAAGAAATCGAAAGGCTTCTCCCGTACACAGGGTTTGGAACATGCTGATGTCAGAGCACCAATGCCAAAGCACAAGTCTGAAGGGCTCAAGGCCCACCGACGTGGATGTACATCAGGCAACCCTGAGGCAGTGAAATGATCGCTCCATTCTGAGGATCTTCCCATACTACCCGACAAAAGTACATGGATGTAAATGGATAAATATGCGGAAACATGACTGGGAAAAAACCTGAGAACGCTGTGCACAAGTCAAGTACCATGATTCTCCTGTGATCGGGTTTGAAATCAACCTCTTAGAGATGCGGAAAGCGAAGGTTCTCCTACTCTTTGGATGCTTTAAAAGTGGTATCGCCTGAAATTCAGGATCAAACTGGGAAGATGTAATAATGTGCAGAATGGTTTAAGGAACACACCGATTTCCCAGGGCGGAGGTGTCAATCGGTCCTCTGGACAGCGATTTCCTGAGATCAAGGAGCTTACCAAGCGCATTTGATGTATCAAGCTTTTGCGGGCGACACTGAACACACACATTTGCTCAGGTTGCCAGCACATTGAATTCGCTGAATAGATATGACTTGTAGGCTCCTAAGTAGGACCATGCTCGGGGACCTGAGTTTGCGATGTTAGCAATAGCTCAATAGCAATATATTAGTGGATATCTTACCAAAGTTAAAACTTGCATAAGCTGTTCAACGTATTCATGCTCATGTGATTTTCTTTGGGTTACACTCATTTATGTTCACCTACCTTTTATTGCGCAGATGCATATAATTGCGAAGTTTTTTTTCATCTGACAGCATAGCATACTTTCGCTCTGTTTTTGCTATCTTCGACCATTCTTTTCTTGAGACTTGTAGTTGCTTCTCCTTTATTACATTCCATAAAACGTTTGCTTTTTTTGTTTTTTTGATTTATTTGGCGGTCCTTCGCGTTCACTTGGAACTTGTTTGCAAAAAAGGTGTGTGAAATTGTTGTTTGCTTTGAATTGCGAACTCGGCTGTGTTGAGATTTAGTTGCTTGACTATTTTTACCTGGGCGCGTCTTATTTCAGGCTGTTTCTTCGGCATACCGTGCTTGAAGTGCTTGAGGTCAGCATACATAGTTTTTTCCTTTTCAAAGGACGTGCGCAGGTCTAGCACAGTCTTCATCATACCGGCTCATTACTTGTTTCTTGTGGTAGTTCATGTGTATGAACTTTTCGTAGGTTGCGGAAATGTAACCATTTTTTCGGCTGACCGCCATTCTCTTGGATTTGTTTATTGGAAATGGGGATGCCGGGGTCGCCCGAAAACCGGATGGATTATAATATCGTCCCACCAGCGAATTAATAATTAACAACTCATCCAACCTACCACATTTGGAGTTGAAAAAGCACCTTCATGAAAGAACTAGTTATTTTCACTGTCTATGGTGCTTAGGAGATGGCATCAAAATTGTTATTTGGCAGCCCCATTTCTAGGGAACCTTCCCGGCAGCTGGAACCAGGTACACGGTGTGCGCTGCGCCGAGCCCAGAATTAGATCAAAACGGACTGGAACCATATGGAGCCATGGAACTGGAATTAAACAAAAAAAACTGGGAGTACCATCCTGTAATTTGATAAGTCTCCACAATATTTCTCGGATTTTTCCAGTGTTCGAAGTTGATATCAAATGGCAAGTTGATATGCCCAAAAATTACCATCAATTATATATCTAGAAAGTGTCATCGAACATGGCCGGAAATCCCAACCGTTTATGGGATACCCCACCTAAAGGATGTTACAGCAATGTTCCTCAAAAGGTACATCTACAGGATGTTTTAGCAGTGTTCTTTTTGAGGTCCGGGACCTCAAACGGTATATGATTTGTATCATACATGGACGCACTTTTTTGATCCACTTTCTACGGGTTTTCATGAGGACGTGCTTTTTGAGCCCCTGGATTTCCAGAGTATATTGAATGTGTTTTAAAAATACACACACGCTGTACATACATACATACATACATACATACAGACAGACAGACAGACAGACAGACAGACATACACACATACATACATACATACATACACACATACACACATACACACACATACATACATACATACATACATGCACTACATACACTACATACACTACATACACTTCATACATACATACATACATACATACATACATACATGCACTACATACACTACATACACTACATACACTACATACACTTCATACATACATACATACATACATACACTACATACACTACATACACTACATACACTACATACACTACATACACTACATACACTACATACACTACATACACTACATACACTACATAC
>Ga0126342_10001797_pt1 | contig 31576 bp, 26 predicted proteins | sample Cyp1metagenome_FD_92528 | JGI IMG/M metagenome (GOLD analysis project Ga0126342, IMG submission 92528) | Coral microbial communities from Lord Howe Island, Old Settlement Bay, Australia - Cyphastrea 1 metagenome | ecosystem: Host-associated > Invertebrates > Cnidaria > Coral ...
ACTGCAGCACCAGAACAAAGAACTGCCATGCGGAAGCTGTTGCCCGTGTAACGTCATCATTGGAGCATTCATTGCAAACACAACCACTGGAACATAATCGGGTAAGCAATCCCCGGTTCGCACTATAGTTCATGGTATATATATATATATCGTGATTTCCTGTAGATTTTCCTTGAAACCAAGTCACTGGGTACAAAAGAGAAACGCCCACAGCGCGCGGACCCCGTTGGAGATAAGAGTGAAGCGCTTTGGTTTGGACGGAGGGGTTGTTTTCCACACATCAGAACATCACCCAATTGGAGGTGCCTGAAAAAATGGGAGGAAAACATTTGGTTGGCGGTTTCATGTTGATTTTCAACCCGTATACCTGGGATGATCGTCACATCTGAGGCTTGTTCTGTGGTGAATGGCGTGGACAATGAGCATCGCAACTGCAGATGACACACTACGTTGTCAGCTCAATGCAGAAAGGCCATAAAAGTTCACCCAAGTTGTTTTTGATGCTTACAATATCTGATACAATGATGAATATAATGATGAATATGATTATGAATATCATGATGAATATCATTTGTTCTAGTAGGTTTCACGGTGATATCAGAGATATCTGTAATAAGGAATGCTCACTATTGAGTCCCTGTGTTTACACTGGGACTGTAGGTTTAAGAAAGACCCCTGATAGCCCTCACGATCATTAAGACACTGAAAACGCGACAGTGAGATCGTAGTTCACCCGCGGTGGAACCCATCCATTCCTGCATTTCTTGCTCACTGTGCCACACCAACATGGTCCATCAAGTGCGTTGAATTGAATTGTCCTGATTCCTGATGTGCGCGTACGCCTTCTTGTTACGACAAAGCACAATGAATATAGCTGCGACATGGTACTGTGAAATGGCCAATGGACACACACCGTTTGTGAGACCAAGGAGGAGATGCCAAGAGATGTGGATCATTGGTGGGACCTGTTGAGAGAAAAACTATAAAAATAACACATGTCCATTTAATTTCCAAACAAAATCCAAATATGTTGAACACGGCATTGAATGAGAAAGAGATTCGTCCATTGCAATTTGGTCGTATAATGAATTGACAGTATGTGATATCTGGATAGTCGCATTGGAGTGAAGGAACTTGAATTAAGCTAGACATCACATTCGGAATCTAGCTAGATATTCCCACTGCTTGCCCCGAATGTGCATTGCCTACCAGTGAGTTCCAACTCCTGGAAATGTGAATCTTTGTCCAAACGGCTGGTGTTTTTGCCATGGATTTTGCCGGTGATTGCCACACAGTGCTTCTCCGAAGTGATGGTAGTGCTGCAGCTTGCGGACTGAACGATGATGGACAATGCAGCCTTCCAGCTTTGGATGCGGGAACAGTCTACACTCAGGTTTCTGCAGGCTATACCTATACAGTGCTCCTCCGGAGCGATGGTGCTGCTCTCGCTTGTGGATACAATGAATTTGGACAATGCAACATTCCACCTTTGGATGAAGGCATGTCATACACCCAGATTTCAGCCGGGGGTTGTCATACGGTGCTTCTCCGAAGTGATGGCCAGGCGGTAGCTTGTGGAGCCAAAGAAAAGGGACAGTGTGATATACCACCTTTAGACGAGGGATCAGCATACATCCATGTTTCTGCAGGTTTGCTTCACACTGTGCTTCTTAGAAGTGATGGAACTGCTGTTGCCTGTGGAAGTAATCGTGATGGAGAATGCAACATTCCAGCTTTGGATGCGGGAATAGTATACATCCAGGTTGCAGCTGGATATGCTTACACAGTGCTTCTGAGAAGTGATGGAACTGCTGTTACTTGCGGAAGACCCCGTCAAATTCCACCCTTGGGTACAGATATGTTCTACACCCAGGTTTCTGCAGGCCATGCTCACACTGTGCTTCTGCGAAACGACGGCCAGGCCGTTGCGTGTGGACAAAATGATGAAGGACAGTGCAATATTCCAGCTTTGCCTGATGAAAAAACATACATCCAGGTGTCTGCAGGCGCAAATTACACGGTGCTCCTCCGAAGTGATGGCTGCGTTCTTCCTTGCGGAACCGACTATGATGGACGGTGCCAAATTCCAGTACCAGAGCCTGGAATTCGTTATATTGGCAATCTCATGCCGCGTGGCACAGACCTGGTTTTGCAACTCAACTTTGTTTGTGAGGATGATGAAATCATAGTGACATGCTCGAGTTTGGCCGCACAAGAAGTGTTACGCTTAAATGCAAGTGCGTCGGATTTGGCCTGGAATACTCACCAAAGGATTGCACGGGAATTGAAGGTCAACCTTCAGAATCTTCGACTCATCTTGCCTGAGGGTGATCTCTTAGCACCAATATGCCGTGAAAATCCGGTGGCCACTGTTGCCAGTGTTGCCGATGTGAGCCGTCAGAAGGCTTGAAAAAGACAAAATCCACATGGGCATATGACGGGTGAGGGGCTTCACCGGTGGAATTCCTATCAGTTTTGGCGCAGTTAGGGTAAACGGTTGATGTGGAAAACCTATGGTTTCCCGTTCGGACAATGATCTAGACATAGCGGTTTTTCTACATATCTATGTCAGTTTACGGGAGAGAACAATTGTTTTCTGTGTATCCTTGTTTGTTCTCCTGTGTTGCTGTGTTGGGTGCTGATCGTCTGTGGGCACTTGGACCTGCAATGACATTCTGGCAGTTTTTCGAGGCAGAGATCAATCAAGCGAAATCAACAGAGAACCAAACAACCATACAGGTTTGAAGTGACCCATGGGTACTCAAGCCCAGAGGGATGGTATGTACCAATAAAATGGAAAAATTGAACCCTTGGTTGCTCTATCAAAAAGATCTAACCGAAAGATCCGGGAGTTTGAGAGCCAACAGTGGATTTGTTATTTGTAATCTCACTAAAACTACTCGTTGACTTTTCTGGGCAAGTAGTCCGAAGCTTGGTAGATGTTTTTCGAAGTTCTATCCATCCCTCCCATTCCCTGCCTGGATCGTGATTCACAGGGACTAAGAATTGTCAGTGAATTGAGTTCACTCGCCAAGGAAACCCTGGTGGATTTGTCGAAAATATGGTCCCTGAAAATCCAGTGGATGATCATCATTTCCCAATTAAACTTGCTAGAAACACACATTTCTGGACAGCGGCATCTACCTTATCATCCCATGTTGTTGGTCATATCCCATGAATATCCCGCAAAATATTCCACAAAATGGTTGGGTAGACATATCACTTCCTTGGTTGAATCACATGAAATGATTGATAAACATCCACATCCGAATTTGCAGGGTTGCTTCAACTCAATGTAAATGATAGCCACAAGTACAAGGGATAAATTGCTCGTTTTACCATGTTTTACCTCTATATTTATACTCAATTTACTGTCCTTGTACCTGCGGTGTCTGGAGCAACACCACGAGGTATGCTGGTGAGGAGATGGTCGCAGCATGATTGAGCTTAAGACAACCAGACGGAAGCCAACCATGGTTGTGTCCAAAGCCATGTGGTCGGGCTTCACACCAAAAAAGTTGTTACACTCTGGATAATTTACGTAGCGAACTGGAAAAATCATCATTTCGAATAGGTAAATCATCATAAATCATCTGTAAATGGGTTATTTTCCATAGCTATGTTGAATAACCAGAGGGTATACAACCTAGATCCACACTGAATTTGAGCTGAGCAATGGATAGTGGATGCAAAAAAATGAATATGACTGGTTGCTTGTGAGATTCCTGGAAATTTCGTTGAGATGATACCTTTCTTGTGGTCCCTTCTACACGCGTATGGATGCGTAGTACACCTGCATAGGTCATGGCGCCAAGTGGCGCCGGCAGGGAAATTCTTTAAGCTGGAGGAATGCCAGAGATCCAAATCCAGACGTGGTCTTTCCACAAGTTAGCCGATTCAGACGTTGATTGTAGCATGGGTGGACAAGCTCATTTTCCCAAGTCATCTATGCTCTTGGCATTTCTGCTGCAGCGACTGCGGTCTTGAACCCTCAAAAAAGAAACGAAACCGCTGGGCGTCGATTGGTAGCGTGGCTGGCATTTGGTATGTGTGTGTGTGTTATCTCCATCATCGCTTCTCGATGTCCATGTTGTGCATCTCTTTATATGCTGAAGACCTGTGAAAAAGGCCCCTGAACCGAGAATAAAAGCCTGTTGTCTTTCACGTGGCCAATTTCCACGCATTTCCAGTTGCCTTATATGTCAATATGTGTTCTTTACATTATATATATAATTATATATATAACATATACTATAGTATTATATATTATATTTTATGTATATATATTTTATATATTATATTATATATACATGATGTACTTCAGTTGTACCTGGCTTCATAAACGTACTTGGGCGTGCAGTTTTAGTTATAAGTGGATACATGTATAATATCTATGTATATATATATATATATATATATACATAACTATATATATATATATGATGTGTATATATATATATAACCATAGTTATGGGGGTTATATCCCAACTTGCGGGGGTTAGCACCATCAACGTTACTCAGCTACAGTAGAGAAGCTCCGCCCCATGCAGGCGCGTGCCTGGTTCAGCGCCTACCCACGACCAAAGGGGACTGGTGGCACAGCTACCGCTGGTGGTGCCACGGCGAGTGGAGGCCCCGGTGACATCTGATGACTGGTGGACCTCAACCTGGCGTAATGGGGGCTACTAGTATCATGGGAATATCAATGGGAGTTTATAGAGTATTCACCTTGAAATATAGGGTCTGTCTGCAAATTTGATATTTACTTCAATGTACAACAATTCCAATATATTTTAATTGATGTTTTAATGGTGAAATAACCAGTGGGTTTGGGGTACACCGTATTTTCAGACCCAGATGATTCATCTTCAACGAAAGTGGATGTTATTGCCATGTTACTTTTCTAGATTCTAGATGATTCTTGACCATTTTTGCGAAGATAAAGTGACTGTTCTCTGAGTCAATGTTTTTTCTTCGGATAGAAGCACATTGAACTATCCAACTGGACAAGTGATCGACAGGCCATGAATGGACATGGGCTACCGAAAGCCATGAACAATCTGTGGAGAGGGTTTGGCGACGTCATGTCGCTATTCATGTCTTGTTGGGCTCTAAAAGACGTCACTGGAATGATGATTAGTAAAGGGACTCATCGAATCTTCCCCTAATGGCCTGAAACATTTCAGACATTCTATTATTTTCAGATGAGTGAATTACTCTTAGTCAGACAGTATACTATATATATATAGTTATATATATATATACAAAATATAATATAAATATAGATATAGATACAATTTATATATATATATACATATGATATATATATATGTACACAATATAATGGTTGTACATATTTCATACACCGTCCAAGCATCTCCGAAGGCAAATCTGGGCCCAGCTCGCCTTTGGAGGAGCTTCTGGAAGTGAGTTGCCTTATGAAAACAAAACGGGGGAGGGTTTCATGATGTTGACATTGGTTGAATAATGATGGTTAATAATGGTTAATAATAGCATTATTTAATAATGGTTAATGATGGTTAATGGTCAATGGTAAGTAAGGTTTAATGAATAGTGACCTGTAATTGTTAATAGTCGTTAACAATGGTCAATAATGTTTAATGCTGATTAATTGTGGTTAATGGTTATATATGCATATATATATGGGGATTTATCAATCCAACCAGTACAACCAGTCCACTGACTAATCTTTGCAAATTGCCCTAGCTGAAAGTAATAGTTAGTTTGCCCACTTAGAGCCAATGGTTTCAGGGCTGCTCCCGGAATACTAAACCAATACATAACCATACGGGGGGAAAATGAGTCAAAGCGGTTGTGTGACCTTTGAATACCTGTGATATCTCAAATTTGTCGTTTCAAGTCCATGTGACGAGGAAGGAGATCCGCTCAGAGGCTTTGAGCTCAGTTTCTTGCCCGGACCTGAGTGGCCCGGGGCCGCCATGACTTTCTACCCCAGTTCTGGGCGACCTGGAGGAATCTTATATCCCACATTGAGCGCTTTTGAAAGGGGTGTATCTACCCAATTGGCTCTAGGAAGGATTGATTAGTGGTGAAATTTCCGCTTAGCATATTCCAGGCACAGGATCAACCTTTGTTTTGCAACTTGATTCGTTTAGGCAGATCACCCAACAAAAATGCAGTAGGACAGCAGCTGCAAAAATGTATACCCACAGTCACTCATCGGTTTCCCCATGAAATTGGCATCCCCCGTTTTTGGACACCCATCCAATGATTTTGCATTATATAGATAAAACATGATAAAGATAAATCTTGATTTATTCTTGGTTTACAACAAAATATGGTTAGATCCCCATGTTGGATGGTGAAATTTTGATGAAATCCTTAAACCCCCCTTTATTGTTGGCTGAAATGTATCCCACTGTATGACATTACATCTCCATCATGGTTGACAAACATTACCATTTTTGTGGGTTCCGAATCCCAGTGAATCATGAATAATATGGTCAATCAATTGTTGATAGTTAAATCCTGTATGGACAGGTGAAATACCCATCTGCCCCATATCCCATATTCTTCTATCATTATTCAAACCCGAATTCTGGTGAAAAATCTCCATGTTGGGTGAAATCCATTTGAAATCCATTGAAATCCCCAAATCCCACCGTAAAAACCGGAGGTAAAATCCCCAACGGATGTTGCAGGGCTCACTCAGGTCGCTCAGCGGTGTGGATGACACTGTCTCCCCACGGACGCTCTGCGACATCTCGCAGGAGTTTGCTTTCGTTGAGCCACTTGAAGCGGAGATCTGGTTGGTTTCGGGGATTGAACTGATTGAACTATCAAGTATGATAAGTATGAAATGCAACCACCAAATTTGTGGATTCAACATGATTCAACATGATTCAACATGATTCAACATGATTCAACCATCAAGATTGGGAACTTAACCAAGAAATACTGTATATATGATATTCAATTGGATTGATTGGTGTTGTTGAGAGAATCTTAACCTGAAACACGTGTTTAAACTCCCAAATTGCTTCGGGTGTCCTTTAGATCTTCCTTGAAACCAATGCTCCGATTGGGGGTTTCCAATCTTTCAAAACATGTCAAACTGATTGTGGTTTGGTCTTTAATGTTTGATAAAACGTGCATTGTTTTCGTTTTCGAGACTTTCCAGCCCTACTAGGGATGATACATCACAACAGTTTGATACTCGTATGTTGAGATGGATTGAAGTGTGTATCTATCTATCTATATATATGCCGTGGTCATGTTTGGAATTGTTTACTGGGATTTGCACAAGCAGTCAAAATCCGATCCTTGACAGATGGTAATATCCGGAGGGTTGACTACACGTCATCCTGCTGTGTGATATTGTAATTGACGACCTTTCTGGTCGTGGTATCAGCTGCGAATTGGACTGATCTCAGCTCCCACAGCTGAAAATGGGCGAGATTCGTATCCTTCACTCGACTCATTCGGAAGAATTTCAAGTGCCCTTCATTGCTTGAAACCTGGAGGAGATTGCCGATTGTCCGGCATTCATATTGGGTCATCGTGTTGTGCCTACCAGGCTGTTGTTCTTGCTGCTTGAATCCATCCGGTTTGATAGGTGTAATGTACTACGATCATGTAGCGATGTCTAGCGATGTGACCCCATGCGTACTGGCTATCTCCTTTACAAGTGATACATTGTATTATACATTGGATTATGTTGTGAGTCACTAGTTATCAGCTATTTATATAGATATATAGACATATACATATACCTATACATATTGTACATATATGTGTGTAGTGTATGGATATTATATATAATATATTAATGTGTAAGAAAAAATGCCTAAGTATATCTAAATATCTCATTTGTCATACTGTAGGATATTATATCAATATGTATTATATATATATGTATTATATATATGTCTATATATTATATGTATATATTATATGTATATATTATATGTATATATTATATGTATATATTATATGTATACATTATATGTATATATTATATGTATATATCATATGTATATATTATATGTATATATTATATGTATATATTATATGTATATATTATATGTATATATTAATATATGTATAACTGAATATCCATTGTTGGCATCTTTGGGCATCCACCCCTCGAGCCATCCCCAGGTGGGGGGTGAACTTCCGCGCAGAGAAGCAAGGGCGAGAGCCCCGCTATGTGACCTGGGCTTGTTGTGGGATGTTGCTACGGAAAACTATGGGATCAAAGTAGGATATTGATCATGTGGACGTGTATCATAGTGATATGATACATGATGGTATAATATCTGTGATATGTGATGTATGTGGTATATGATATGCCATGATCAGTCCAAATTGAGGATCAATCAAGTTTGCAAGTAACGTGGAACAAACAAGCGCTACATTCCTTTGTTTTGTCAGCCGGTTTCACACTAAAAAATGGTGGTCTGAGATCAACGGCCCAAAGATTGGGTAAAAATATTGATGGTAGAGGGTTTCTTAAGTCATAGGAGATCCCCAAAGGATCCCCAAAAGTATGGTTTCAATACTAAGTCATAATCATTTAGTGGATGATCTGGGGTACTGAAATGACAGTCCAGCTTGGATTGCCAGGCATCACTGCAATGGTTGCGAATGTTGCAGGAGGAGTGTGTGAACCCAGGAGATCTTTTGTGATTTTGCTGCGAGGTGTTCCAGTTGCAATTAGTAGTTTCAATATGTATCAATATGTATTAATAGGTTTCAATTATCAATAGGTTTCAATCATAAACCCAGATGGATTTAGGGGTCAACTGCGGATCCCGGATGGAATGGGAAACTGAACGACTCATGCTGAGTTTAAGCCAACTCAGCGGGCCATCAGCGACCTAGGATCGACAGACGGCAACAAACGGGAAAGTTCGCCCCTATCCATTTTGCGGCTCATTTGGGAGGCGTCAGCTGGGTGGCCCTGGTCTTTGGATGTGGAAAGCTGGGATAAGATGGGATTGAAAGTCAGCAACATTTTAAGCGACATTACGATTCAGAAATTCAGATGTGTTGTTCTGTTTCATCTGAAGAAAAGTATGATTTTGCAACATGATGATTGGGCATGTTGCAAAATCGGCCTGCTTTTGCCGCAACATCGGCCGGCGGTTCCCAAGCTACGCCGGCAGGCGAATATTGCGTGGATGTGTTGAAGGGCGACGCCTCATTGGTGCGAACCTTGTGGGAGGACGGGTCAATTAGACAGACCAGCGGTGGGTCATGATTCCTCAGTGATGTTTGGTATGCTTCTGGGTAAATTGTAGCGACCCCATTCGACCTCACCATAGATGATGGTTAGTGAAATCATCAGTGGCCAAACTAGTACTAGTCTGCTTTAGGAAATATGCGAATGTTCCTACAAAATATTACCCGGTAAACTAACATAACTATGGAAAATCACCATTTTTAATGGATAAATCAACTATTTCTATGGCCATTTTCAATAGCAAACTGTCACAAATTACCAGAGGGTAGATGTCAGGGGTCATCCAACAGAAATGTCCCAGATCCGAACAGATGGTAGATGTTGCATATGATATAAAGATGGAAAATGTGTGAAAATATGTGAAAATATTATATGCCATGTACATATATAACAGACATGTATGTCCAAGAACCTCTAAAGTTTATGGTTGGTTCAATGTCTTTTCATGGGGATGCATGATCGATAGATGCTTCTGTCCGAGAAGTGCTGCAGTGTCATGGGTGTCATCAGCTTCCATGCATGGAGTTCATGATTGGTTCATGCATGCAATTAATGCATGATCATTTTAATCACCAAACTGTCATGCGATGCAAAGATGGACTGTCCGGTTCCATCCACGTGATATGAGGCAAAGCAAAGTTGAAGCAAAGTTGTCAAAAAGTTGCTAAAGGAAGACATCCAATTGAACAGGTTTTGGTTTTAGCTCACGGAAGTTGCAAGTTAGCAACATGCAGCCATCCAGTACAAGGTCATAATGGTGCAGCTATACTTACCGACGAACCATCGAATTGTAAACCTCCAGCATCAGCTCATCCGGGAAGACCCTTTATGATTGCTTGCCATGAGTCAGGGACTCTCGTTTGGGGATGATCTAGGATGTATGTATACATACTTATCATGTCAGCGTCAGCCCATGCATCTTTCAAGGGCATGTTACAGCATGTTGGTAAACAGTTCCTTGTCAGAAAACTTGAATTGTAAACCCAACATGTCTCGCAAAGTGCGTTTCAACACCATACCAAAGGAGCAAATCGGCGAACAAATGAAAAACCATGAACCTAAAGAAAAAGGTGCTCGATTTCTTGGTTATCTATGTTTTGCGTACCAAAACTAATTGAACACGTGTTTCTGTACCAAAGGAAGGTCTAGGAATGGTATAGGTGAACAAAACTTCTTGCTATAAGTCCCATACTCGTTCAACATCTCAGCCTCAGTGGCACCACCACCCATTGGGTTTCTGTCTGGGTTTTCCGACAAACCCATATCATATCTACGTGTATTTTTTAAACGCATCTGTCTGTCTCTGGAAAATCCACGCTTTGAAGAGAATCTAAGTCCAAGTATGTGTATACATACATAATTAATTAGACATATATATGTTATATGTGTAGATATGTATATATATATATATATACATACAGGGAATTTATGGGAATATGACGTGCACTTCTTGTCGTTTTTCTGTCGGTCCAACTTATACCTTAAAGCAAGTCCACAACGTCCACAACGGTGACGCCAGGACTATGGTTTCCTTCGGGTCTACCTCTGCCCCACGCGCGCCAACGGCGTGAACAGCTCGCAGCTGCCGGATGCCCAAGGGATCCCAAGGGGCCAAGTTGCAGGAAATCCATCGCAGTTTTATTCCCATATCATCCAATATAATTTTATATAATTATATATATATACTTATATATCTATTTATTTATATATGTAATTACATATAATAACATATAATTACAGATAATTACATATAATATTACATTACATATAATTCTGTATATATATATATATATATATATTTATGGGGTGATGGGTGGTTCCTGAAGATTTTCCCTGCGAATGGATGAATATGGAGGATGACAGCTCGATCTACGATGCTTTTTTTTATGATGGCACCTCCGGCGCGGTCACTGACCAAAACCCTGATGGATGTTAGTGTGGTAAACCTGCCATAAACCTCCAATTTTGGCGCCTATAGCCATAAAAATGGTGATGACTTGGGGATTGTTTTTTTCGAAATTGGGTAAAAACCACATGTTTTAATGAGGATTCCCCCCTATCAACCAACCAGCACAAAGGGTAGGTTCAAGGGAAAATCTATATCCGAAACCATGTGTTGTCCCATCAACTATGGAGGGCACATATTATTGGATGTATATGGATGGTTAATGGATTGTATAATACATATTAATACATTACATATTCATTACATCACTATTGGCTTTTCCCATCAACTATGCTACATGTTCCAATCTCACCAATCCAATGAATCCATGTCCATGTCGTGCACGAGGAAGAAGCATTTGCCAACGCTGAAGAATGTCATCGTGGCTTTGCCCCAGGTGGAATTTGTGTTGCTCGTCACGAAGGCGGGGGCCACGTGGGAAGAAAAAATTGGGGCGTCGCATGTTTGCATGAAGAATGGATTGGAATGTGCTGTCTGGAGCGAGTTTTGGATCTTGATGAAAATGACATCAAAATTTTGATCAATCATCATTCATCCATATATCTTCGATGGATTGGATTGCTATTCAGGACCCAAGGACCCAAAAACCACTGGTGTTGCTGAGGTTTTTGTTGCAGAAACCGTCCCAATGTTGGAATCCCCCAGTTTGAAAGTTTGACCCACTTTCGACAGCGAAGCCACAGCCTCCCGTCAGGAGACAAGGGCTTTAACCTTCAACTTGATGACACTTGGCGCAGCTTGCGTAACCGGAAGCTGCAGGGACTGCCGAGATCGCCTGGATGCTGCAGATAGTTCCCTCACTGGTGGCGGATTTTAATGATTTGACACTCCCTGTTACATCATATTGTATCATATTGTATCATGTTATATCCCTATGTTTGACTGGTAATGTTGTTTTTCAGATCCTCCAATTGTTTTTTTCTACTCGGGACCCAAGATTGTTTTTTCCCGGTCCGTGTCAAACTTCGGTGGGTAGTCATATTTAGGAACGCCAATGTTGCTCGAAGGTTTGAAGGACCATAGTACTGTACTTACTGCGTAGAAGAAAATCACGTTTATGTGGGCTCAATATATATGGTTTAATGGTATCCAGGGTGTGCAAAGTTGCTTCGGACTTGTTTGCTGATTTTGGTTGTGGAGCTAAACAACAAACCGCTTCACCCTTAAAATCGAACAGACGTGGTCTTTGTCACTTGCTGGCCAGTGGCAGTTTGACCCCATCACCGACCATACAAGTTCGTGAGCAGAAGTTGGATCTCCGATAGATCACCGATGTTGAAGTTCTGGCCCCCCTGGTAATTACTTCAATGCCCTGGTTTTCCAAGGAACGAGGTGCAGCCCAACCTCGCCTTCTTCTATTTTTCAGAGGAGACGACCAGTGTCGTTACGTCCACTGGGGATTATGCCAATTATATTCCTCTGCGGCTCAGAAAAGAAATAAGCTTATGCGGCGTATGTAGATCTGACTTTGTTTTGCCAAAGCTTTCCAAAAGCACTTGTCTTTGGTGTTGAAGCTTCGAGTTCTTGCTGTAATGGTGGGAATATAACAATCAGCCCATTTAGCCATGTAATATCCACTGACATGGGATACGATCCCTCTTTGGGCCCACCAACTGGAAGGATACTCAATCGACAAGCTACATTACCCTCTGGTAATCAAGCATGGCTAGCTGGACAATTCCCCATGTAGTTCGATGATGTTCCCATAAACACGTCTGAAAACACGATTTGTAGGGGATTTATTGTAGCATATTGTAGCTAGCCACGTTTAAAGACACCGGTGGCACATAGTTGTTTAACGACGTGTTTTATGTGTTTTTCGCTGTTTTGGTTGTTTTTGCAGGGACCCATCTGAGATTGGCAATGCTACTTGCCCCATCGTCCTACCACAAGGGCTGCATGAAGGAGGCAGAAAATGGGGGCCCCACTGCCGAGCCCAATGAGAAACGTCTCGGGGCTCAGCCATGAAGACTTGGAGATGTTCTGCGACATGGGAGTGTATATGGCTGTATTCCCATTACATACCACTAAAAAATCATCTGCCAGTGGATGTAATTCAGCGATGAAGATGTAAGTAACTAACATGATGGTGTAAGACTTCCATATTTTATGGGAATATGGTTGGAGAAACATATAGCCAACAAATACATACAATACGATAGTTGGGTAATGTTGGGTATGTTTGAGTATCGGGTGCCACATGTTTGGACAAACCAATTTGTCCTTGTCAAAATAATCACAGCTTGGGTCAATCTTGGCGCTGCCGAGGATCCCTTGGACATAGATGATTTATACAACATGTGACTCAACCTTGAGTGAAATGAGACGGGATTTTATGGATTTTGATGGATTTTCATGGATTTTGATGGATTTTGATGGATTTTGTGTATCCTCCACGATGACATGCACAAGACCTGGCTGCTGGTTTCAAACATGATCATGTTCAAACCAACGAATGAGATCATGATGAATCAAAATAGTTAGGCATCCTTTTAAAGTTTTAAAGCCATACAATCTGGAAATGATATGAAATGATGTTCAAGACCATAATTTTGGGTGCCCTGTTTTCGGACACATCCATATATGATGACCAACATTTCTGTGCTCGGTCATTGCTCAATCCCGACCCAATTTGGGGCTCGCAGCTGACAGACACTGGACCCTCCAAAGCGAGAGTCATCCTCTGGCCCCCAATGGAGCTCGCTCCGGCTCAGCCGGCTAGGGAGAGATCCATTGGATCGAGGAGCCAATTTTCCAGGTTACTTGGACTCGAAAGCTATGTTTTTTTGGACAACACCATTTCTATACTGTAGTTAATGTTACTAGTCTTTGTTGGATGAAACTACTGAAGTGACAACAGATAGATCATGAAAGTGTATTGCTTCTACGTTTCATTTTTTTTTCCAGGCATCCCAAACTTTCGATTTTACTCCCTGACTTTCCACTACGTGAGGCAAGCGTTGCCTCCCACGCAACGGTCCTCGGGACCATGCTGCAGCTGGTGCCTTCCAGGGCTCCTGGCCGTTCCCCTGTGCCGAGCCTGGCAACGCTACGGGGCCAACCGAGCTCGGTCCGGTCGGTCCCGGTGTCATGCGGTAAAGGTGAAAGAGCCAGTGAAAGATGTGAAGCTCGGACCTTGGGTTTTTTTTGTGTTTTTTTGGGTGGAGATTTTTCAAGATCTCTTAGGGAATTCTTAGGGAGTTGTTCGGGATTCGGGATGGGCTGATTTTCAATAGGGATTTCTTAAGGCTTTTTTACGGGCTTCCCAAGCTGGTTTGTGGTTTCCAACGCCACCTGAGATCCTGGAGCCATTAAACAAAAAACGGTCAATGAAGTTGGATGATGGTCCCAATTGAAATACCCTCTGGTAAACTAACGGTTTGCTATGGAAAGATCCACCATTTTTAATGGGAAAATCCACTATTTCTATGGCCATTTTCAATAGCTATGTTAAATTACCAGAGGGTACATCCTTTTGGATGGGTTGAAGGTACCGGAAAAAATTATGTGTGTGTGTGAACATTTTTTTGTTTGCCAAGAGTTGTGGTTGGGAATAACTTCGCTGGAAAAAAATACATAGCAGCCTAAGGGCCTTCAGCACATGTTCGGCGGGCTATGAGGACACATGTTCGCATCACTCTCATGTAGTGTTTGGATATGTTTGGATATGTTTCGGGGTGACCACATCCATATTTGAATGTGTGCCCCTATATTGCTATCTCCTGCAGTTGGCGGTTTCAAATGACTTGATGGACGTTGATTCATGATTATCAATGATCAACTATTACCAAGAACACAAAACGGCATCTTTGCCGTTTCCCAGCTTTCCGGATATCATATGGGTCTCGTTCACACACCCAATAATATATACATATATTATCATATAGTTGTACAAATATAATCTAATGTATATATAATATAATATGATATAATATAATATAATATAATGTTATATAATATAATATAATGTTATATAATATAATATAATATAATGTTATATTATATAATATAATGTTTTATTATATAATATAATTTAATATAATATAATAAAATATAATATATTATAATATATAATATATAATATATACGTATTTGCGCAGGTCGATTCTTGAGTTTCCTGTGCTTAATTGTTCCCTTCAACGGATCCATAGAATGTATAGAATATTGAAGGGTTCCGAGCATCTTCATTGAATTCACCAGATGATGGGACTTCATTCCTCATTTCTACAAGCTTTCTGAACCACTAATTATATTGGCAGATATTTGCTTTGTTTATGCCTGACATCCCAATTAAGCCATCGACATCAGTGGTTGATTCTCAACCGGTCGACTCTGGTAGCCAGGAAGGAATTGGCTACAGCCCTTGACGAAAGTCCCAGTGACCCTATGGCCAGTGCCCCAAGCTCCAGCCCAACCTCGGGCGTGTGGGGCTTTGGAAATCCCAACTTCGTGAGTCGAGCAGCTTGCTTCGGAGTTGAGCTCGTCGGTGCAGTCTCAGCAATCCCACCATCATCCCCTATGAAATAGCCATGAAAATGGTGATGACTTGGGGATGGTTTACGAAATTGGCTTTACCACTCAGGACTTTAATGTTTAGTGGACAAGGATAATTGACCAACCAGGACGTAGAATAACATACGATAGATTCTGTATAATGATTATGATGTGGGTAAAACAACAATAAAACATCCCCCAAATCACCATAAATAGGTCCTATAAACTATTCCCAAATGGGTGGTTGATGACATTGTTTTACCCACATTAATATCTTTAAGCAGTCCATCGATTGCCATTCGGGGTTCCACCTACGGTCCGGTGTCCAGCCCAGGCGAAGCCCGCTCCCTGGCCGCCCTTGCCATATGCCATTGATTGTGACTTAGCTGCTTTTGGCTGGTGGTCTTTCATTTTTTTGTTTTTGGTGATGGCAATGTGATATCAACATATATCAACCATCCAAGGAATGTTCTGATGATCCAAGCAATAACAAAGATTCTTGAAAAAAAAAAACCAAGCCTGTCAATATAGCAATCCGCTCTTTTCAGATGTTGGTCATTGTTGGTCTGTGTCTATGTGTTGATTGTGCCAGCAGCATGACATGAGAACGCTGTGGCTGTAAAGTGTGCCAAATATATGCGTGTGCTTTAAGAAAAACAAACATGCATTTTTGGGGGTACAGCCATGACTGAGTCTCATTTGATCAATCCCAGAGATGGCCTCAGCTTCTTCGGGTCTTCCCTGGCATCCGTTGGATCATTAGCCTATCAACATGCCAGTGATTTTATTTCGAACTGTTGCGATAGAGACCCAAGCAGTGAAAAAGAGACCCAAACGCAGGCCAAACGCCTGGTTGATTGGTTACTATAACATACTATAACTGGCAATGCAATGGTTTTTTGCTGTAGTTGATACTGTAGCAGTTGATAGAAGTTGGTAACATTAGTTGAATTAAGATGATCTTGCTGCCACGACAGGCGAAGAATTCCTGGACTTTCCTCCGGTGGAGCTGTTGGTGGTCGGTTGTGTCGACTGGACGAAAAGTCTTCGGCTGTGGCTATGGGTCAAACGTCGCCCCTTCAAACTGACGGGAAGATATGGAAATGACATGGAGATGACATGGAAATGACATGGAAATGATTGAAGCGGTGCCATAAGCTCTGACGACTTTGACCCATAGCCATGCGCACAAGTTGTTTAGGCATTCGGAGGATGATTTGTCCAATTTATGAGCGCTTTGCGCTTTGGTTTCACCCGGTACTTTTTAACCGTCGGATGGTTGATATATGTTGATATGATATGAGTCCCAAACGAATCATATTTGTGATGGGTTGCTCAACGGCCAAATTCAATCAGCTGCATTAGCTTAATAAAGTTTGTTGATCTTTTTACTGGAAAACTTCACGCATTCACGTTTTGGCTTTTCTTGAAAGAGATGAATTCCCGCGCTGGTTGGTTCAATCCCAAACCCCCCAAACCCCCAAACCCCCAAACCCCGGCTAATCAATACGTTCTACGTACTACGGGTGTTTCTTAAAGTTAAGATATCCCCATGAAGAATGATAACCTGGATGATACCTTGGGTTCTTCCATGTTATCAACCACCTCCATATGAGCGCCATTTCGCTTGAGATCCCAGTCGTTCAACGACCTTCAACGATGCTCCAGGTGTTGATGTCGTCCTTCATCACAGCTGTGGCCACCTTACCATTCCTGGCAGAGCCAGGCTTTCAAGACCTCAGAGCATTGCTGGATGGCTTGGAAAACACCATTTGTGTTGCCACCTGGCAGGAAGATATATGGAGTGTTGACCCAAAAGACATGGGATATCTTGGAAGAGATAATGAATGTGATGGATTCATATCGAATCTAACTTCAGCCAAACATGGGTTCCATGGAACGTGAAAAGTAAGAGGACTACCGTACCACATTTGCTATTTGGCACGAAACCAATAGGGATTTGGCTGATCAAGACGGTACGAAACCGGCAATGTGTGGGAGCAGAAGCAGCAAGTCGCATACTCTTTATTGATGCTAGTTTGTGAGTTAGCTAAAATAGAACGTTGGGGGTTAACCAAAAACCCAAGAGAAATATATAATGAGAAATATATCTACAGCTGGTACATAGTGACAATATATCCAATGAAACTGTGGTAATTAGCTTCGAATGAAATAAATATATTAGTCGAAAGAGCGCGCAAGAAGGGGAATAAAGATATCCATGAATCATGGAGTCCATGATGAAGAGGCTGCTCACCTTTCACAAGGTTCGCAGCAGGCCAGCCCAGGTGTTTTTTGTTGAGTTTCTTCTCCGGTGGTATTCGCGATCTTTACGTCCAACCTACATCTTGAAGCCGCTCGTGATCATTGATCCTTGTCGACGGCGCCCAGGGGATGTTTTGAAACACTCTCCATTTAGCAAGTTGGCCAATGGCTAAGTCGTCGGGGGCGATACCAAACATCGATGTATTTGCAAATGATCCTTCTGACGGTAGGATTGGCTTGCAGGTAAACAAGCACTGAGGAAAATGGTGGAAAATCCCAGGCTTCAATAGGATAATGCCACGATTTTGGTTGGGATTTCCTCTTGGATTATCAGAGAGCATAGCATCTCGATGGTTCTTTTCCCCAACTGCTTCAGGATATCATTTCCTTCTTGCCCATCTTGATCTCCATAGCTGACTTCCCAAAGACTGCGCCGTTGGTTGCTGCTTTCAGACTACTGCGGGTCTTCAGATTGCAGCGCTTTCTGGCAGACTACGACCCTCGGAACAAATCCCGATGTCCATCCGAAATCTTCGGAGCCGATGTTTGGGGTCCGTGTTCGTTTTCAGAACTCAAAGGGATGGGAAATATGTTGGAGATTGTTGGAGAAACCTAGGTTTAAGATCGTTTAAGTGTCCTGAAATGTTTGGCGATGCCCGCCTTTGTCCTCAATGTTTTTTTTTGCGGCCAGCGGAATAGAGTGTTCTCTCCCCTTCCTGTCCAATGGTCCAAGTTCTTTACCACTAATTTGCTTGGCCTTTATGTACATGTGAGTGGGTATGTCTCTCAAGGCTGTCAGGATACTTCAAGACATTTCAAAAATCATGCGTTTCGGTTTCCAGTTACAATCTTGAGTCAACATGTTTTATGTTTGTTTGGTAATTCACGAGTACTATATAGTTATTAGATGTTATTAGTAACTAGTATAGTTGCTTCTATTTTATAGCATCACGTCTTGTTCAACTGAGCCCTTTGGGTCTGACGACTTGGAACGGGTGAAACGTTCCATCGGATGATCTGGAGGTCTCCATGGTCATGGTGGGTACCCCAATAGCTGGATGGTTTATTTCCTGGAAAATCCATCTATAAATAGATGATCTGGGGATCTTTGGGGGTAGCCCTATGACTTAGGAAACCCCCACATGCCATGTTTCATTCTTCCGCTTCAACTTGCTGTTTCAGTCGTTCTGGCTGGTGGTTCCAGGAGTCCAACACCAGGCCCCAAAGCATCAGATCAGTTATTGGTTAACACAACATCAGCTAATATCATGCAAGATCAGTTAATCTCAGTTAATATCAGTTATGTAAAGTTATATAAACTTACATAAAGTTATACATGAATCCGCAAAAATATAGAAAAGTGTAAAATACCACTTAAATGGTGATAAATGTCGGGTCTATCCTTTTTGGAGTTGCTATAATATCAGATCGGCTGATTGGCATGGCCTTTCTGAGGATGGTTTCCTCATTCTGACGCAAGGGTTGGGCATCGACAAATCCTATGTCACACCTGTTCTGCTGGAGGCGCTCGGAGGGCCTTAGGGGAATCCACAGGCGTAGATCATTTGACCCAGTGATTCCCATTGTTTGGATACATATTTGATACCCATTGATACCCATGTGATACCCATGTGATACCCATTTTAGACACAACTTTGGAAAAGTATGTGATAATCCAATGATACACATCATTTTTAGACAGACCATGACAGACCCAAATGATCCCAAATGACTGAAAATTGCTCAGTTCAGACTTTGCATCGGCATAGAACTCACTCTTATGCAATGTTTTACCTGCCTGTTTGATCTGTCATGAACGTTGCTACCAGCTGTGGGAGGTGATGTTTTTCGTGCAAATCATCGACCCACATGGTTTCGTGCACAAAAAACTGAGCATACCCATCCTGGAAGAAGCTTCAGGAGACAACCCATGTTCATCCTTTTTGTCTCAAGGGATGATTTATGATGTCAAAGACATGGGAAGACCAGGTTCGGTTCAAGAGCAAGTTGCCACTTTTCAACACTGTCCCTTGTGTAACCGACTGTTGAACGGTAGATGAAACTTGCGTCAAGATCAGTGCGCCCAGGTCACGCGTGTCGTGCTTTCGATTTTTTCCCTGCTCTACATTGCCACTGGGGCCATCTATGCAGCGGAACACGATGTGAATCCACAATTTCCAGACTTCTTCACAGCCCCTTGGCGATATGCTAAGGGTCATCCCAAAACCAACAGAACTGCACCAAACTAAGGGTCAGGAAAAGGGTGGTCCATCTGACCGGGGACAACTTCGAGTTCCATTTGAGTAGGACTTGCCGGTGGTATTGGAACTCAAAACCTACTCGAGCCCAGGCAGCGCCTGGTCAAAACCTACTCGAAACCACATCAAAACCTACTCGGGACATACTCAAACCATTAAAAAAACACATCGAGGTGATTTTGAGAGAGAAATTCTTTCTCAAACGGACCTCATACAGTGTTTTACCTCAATTGGACCTCAAAGATCTTTGCACACCTCAATCGATGCTCAGCCGATGATCAGCCGATGCTCAGCTGATGTTATACGTATGTTCAGCTAATGCTTAGCTGTAGCTTAACGCAGACTCAAGACAGTATCAAAAATTCAAATCCACCTTAAACCAGACTCAGGCCATTTACTCAACAAATGCCCCCGGCCAGAATCCCCCCTGAATGTTTCTATGAAGGGATTGTCCACTACCAGATTTTGATTCGATTGATTTTGAGGGCCGCAATAAAATCCTCAAGCAGAGTTGTTGCGTGCGGTTGCTTCAAAGTTGATACTGTGTAGTCATGTTTATTTTATACCGTATTTTCCATTGTGGTGTGTTTGAAAATGGAGTGTATGTGTACATATATAATTATACGTGTATATATATGTATATATACATATATACACAGATCTATCCCCAAAATCTAGCAACATGTCAATCTTGATGGGGAAAACGATGTCTTTAACCTATAACAAATGGGACGATGATCCCAAGTCACAAGGGCTGAAACCTCCAACATGTCCCAACCTGGTGCCAAGACTCGGCCCTGAAGCACCAACCAGTGTTTGATGAATGACCCTTTTGGATCCTTATTGTAGAAGAACTATATTTGCTGATACAAGTTCGATTATAGGTAGGGTGTCTTTTTCATGGATAAATCCCAGTTGTTGGTCAAATTCCAAGTAGCCCATTTTGGGGCGATGAACTCGTCTACTTCAGGCCTTGTACTTCGGGCTCACGACCCTGACGACCGTGGGCTTCCCGCCTTTGTTTACTTGGAATGGGTGGCCTGTTAAATTGCAAAGAACAAGAGAGACTGTTCAATAAGCATCTAGAATTCTGGCAGAATCTGTTTTCCAACCAGAAGAGCCTCTGAAAGGTACATCAAGGTACCATTTTGTGCATATTTTGTGCTAGAAGCCTCTTTGTGATCAGGAAAAAAACACAGGGAGACAAAACATAGACTTACGAGAGCATACAAGTACCACCTTTCATCCCAGTTTCACCTCTATAGATATATATATATAAGATTATGTAAGCGTTCTTCCATCACAAATACTTTTAAGATACCCTGTGTACTTTTTGGAGGAGGAAAGAACAAATCTGGGGACCCGGGTTATCGCTGGCACCTCCCATCGTTGGGATCCCAATTCCTTTTACTATTTTTTTGATTTTGCATAAGCCGCGCTTCCCATTTGCATTTTCAGGGTGCAGAAGCGAGAATCCATTTTAGGACCCTGCAGCGGGCACTTCCTGGTCGAGCACTCTAATATAGTTTTGTCTGAAAATGGGGATCCCCATTCCATTGGATTCAGATTCTCATCATTTTCCCAATGAACAAGCACCCCTCGCGCTAATTGTGACACAGGTTTCGGCGATATCACGCCCATCACATGGGAAGGGCGTTTCGTAGTGGCAGCTTCCATCCTGGCTGGGGTGGCAGTCTTCCCCTACCAGCTCAGCAAGTTGGCTGAGGCGTCGGGCGTGGGTGAAAAAATGGGACGATGGACGTAGAATGATTCGTCAAGATAAGATCATACATGGTTGATGGTTTCAAATCCAAACATTACGTTTTGTTCCATTCAACAAATGGAATGATGATCCCACCTGACGCATACTTTCCAGTTGGAAGAAACAATGAGGATTTGAACTAAATCTATGGCCATTGGGAATCGCAAGTGTTGCTCAGTTTTGGGAGGACTTATGTGTCCAACATTGAGGTACCCAGTTCAGACCGGTTCTTCTGGTTGTTGGTTTCACTCATCTGCATTTATTTGCCACGGTTCAACCATGTTTGGGGATGGGTTGAAGCTTCAAACCACCAACCCACTCGAACCTGTTCCGACTACATCCGCAATGTTCCACCCCAACATTTTCATATGTGATCATACAGATGTCAAAAGATTCAAAAGTCGAATCAACATGTCACCGATGCTGGTCATATCAAAGTGAGAGAGCATCAAAATTTAGCCGAGAAGAAATGGATGCTCATCTTCATTCCTATTGCTCCCAGTTGGTGACATGACTGTAGTGGTTCGGGGCTGTGGACGTTTGATCCCAAACCACCACACAGGAGGCAATGGGCTTCTTGTGGAATCTATCAGAAAAAACAGTAGTTTGACCCCTCATGTTTGATGCTTGATTCAGGTTTAGCCCAGTCATTTTTGCTCAACCCCGTTTGGTGTTTGTTGAAATTTGAACCCCAGTTTTTGTTGATTGGATCATGGACATGTTCCCATTCAATCTGATGTGCTCGTATTTTCGTTGGTATAAAGCGGGTAATAAAATATGTTTATCAGTGTTAGCTCCCAATGTTTGATGGGAATGATGTCCCCAGTTTCTCCAAGTTGTTGAAGGAAAGTACTGGTAGAGCATCAAGCCCAACACCAGGTCTTCCTGAAGCAACGTGACAAACCGCAGGCAGGGGGAGAAACTCAAAGATGCAGTATGTGTACCGTCAAAAGTTGGGGGGTTAGTTGGATTTTACCAACAAAAATGGTGAATCAACCACTCACAAAAAAATAGTGATTTAACATGACTTAACTAACAAAAAACAGTGATTTACGGGAGATTGATGGTATGTAGGAAGCCCAGAAACGGTAGAAAAGTAACAAGCTATCACTATCTTAGTGGGACTTGCATCAATTCTTTTTGTGGGGGGTGCTTTAGGTCGTAAATGGAAATATTGGGAGGTTTTACACCTTTTTACGCAAGAAGGATGGAGATTTACGCATCCAAAAATGAGGATTTAGGCAGCCATAAATGGTACATTAATAGGGATGGTGAGAATAAAACTGCTGATATAATGGGGATATTGATAGGATAGAATGATAGATCCAATAATGAGGGATTAACCTCCAGCAAACCAACATAGATATGGAGAAAACAGTGTGTCCGAAGGAAAATGATCTAGACATTGTTGTTTTCCAAATCTATCTGAATATATAACCTGAGGCCAAGCAGCGATGAATGGTGAACTGTCAATAAATCAGGACCTTACCATCAAATCATAATTGTTCACTTGCCCATCAACTAAAGGGGACTTGGCTGCGAACAACGTGGTTTTACCAACAAACAATGGTGAACAAACTGGGGGGGTTGATCCTGGTCAGACTGGTCAGACTACCCCTAACCGGACATTTTCCACCGGGCTGGGTGGAAAATCAGACTGGCTGGGTATCCATTTATTCACGATGTTCCATTGAAGAGACGGGGAATCCTTAGCCAGCTTTCTTGGATTACAGGAGGGTAGCCAAGTAACAGAACCACGGGGAAGTCCGCCAAGGAAACAGAGATCCAATATTGCATGATTTGGTCAACCAATTGTTGGGCATTCAGCATCATTCAAAAATGGAAATCATGTGGCGTATCACCCAGGATGGCCCATCCAAGTTGGAATGGTTGCGAATCTACCGGGCATGACAACCATGAGGGTGATCTGGAATGTCTGTAGAGCTCCCCCAAAAAAAAAACCATTGCTTCCCAAGAACAAAGCAATGTCACAAACATAGCTACCCTTTGGTAAACTAACATAGCTATGGAAAATCACCATTTTTAATGGGAAAATCCACTATTTCTATGGTCATTTTCAATAGCTTTTTGTATGTTTACCAGAGGGTAAATCATGCTAAATCCCGTGAGAGCTCAGCATGTCTGTTGCTCCAAGGTGCAGGAAGTGCAACATCGCATTTGTCCCAACTGCCAAGTCTCTCGGCAATTTTTAAGCACCATAGGTTCTTCGGAAAGTAGGGAAATTTGAACATGGATGACATGGACCCAAGATTTGTAGATGATTCAACTACATTTTCCCACCATTTTCCCACCAATTTCCAGGCAAATCCAACCACCTACACAGCCAACCCTTCCTCCAAGGCCAGTCCCCACCGCAGTGATGCCACCTTCTGTTGGCGCTGTGGCTCTGTGATGTCGGCCAGGGACTAACAAAATACCGCTTCGCTTCCAGTCGGCTCGCAGACGAAGCAGATGTAGTCACAGACGGATGATCCAAGTGATGTTGGATGATGTGTTTGTTGATGATATATATATATATAATTTTATATATCTATCTATATCTATATCTATATCTATCTATCTATATTTATACAATTATATACGTGTGTTGATGGAATTTGTTGAGTGTTGATGTGTAGTATTTGTTGATACCTGCGGGATGATTTGATGAATTGAAGGAGTCAGAGATTATCCAAGTGAAGGGATGACCAGCTTCTACCGCATGAGAGGCATTTTTTAACCCAATTGCCCTCTGCTTATTTGACATAGCAAACTTGAAAATCACAATGTTTAAGAGTAAATTATCAGAAATCATCAATAAATACAGGATTTTCCATAGCTACTAGTAGCTAGTATGTGAATTACCAGAGGGTATGAAATATGATGAAGGAGTGTAACGGCTTACCATTTGTATCGGGTCTCGTTCCCAGTTGCGATCATCACCATCACTCCTAGTGGGTCATCCAAAATTAGCTTAGGCAGGTCCGAAGGTGGCCAAAACCCCCATTAATCGTCGCAGCATTTGCCGTGAGGAATTTCAAAGTAGCAGATGGGAGCATGCCTTGGTTTCCATTGGAAAACATGAATGGTGTCAATTGACTTTAATTAGGGGGTACCATAAATGCATACATACATACATACATACATACATACATACATACACTATATATATATGTGCATTTGCATATGCATATACCTACACATATACATATAGTGTCTTTTTTATGATCATGATTGTCGTGATTATCAGTGTTGTCGTGACTATCATTATTATCATTATTGTTATTATCATTATTGTTATTTTCATTATGATTATCATTATGATCATCATCATCATCATCATTCTTGATCAGCATTCATTGGTTTCTGTGTATCATTGTATTTGTTGCACTGGTTTAAATCATGAACTAGACACAGAGGGCTGGACGCCGGACGCCGGAACTGCGGGGTTTTGGCCACTGCTCAACAGGTGGAAATGTTTAAGCCGGGGACCAGTCATGTTGACCCCAGCATGGGGCAGTGCATTGTGGGGTTTTCATGGGGCTTTGATGGGGACAATGTGAAAATGGGGTGTGAAATGGGATATCATGGGATAACGGATACAACGGGATGTACTGGGATACAACCAGATAATGGGATACAAGGGGATGTGTATATATATATAAGCACTTATGTACATTATGTAACGACGAACATGATATGAAATGATAGCTGTGTGTGTATTTACAAATGATGCATTTAACCAAAGAAAGTTTTATAACCACCAATGATGGGGATACAACGGGGATATCATGGAGATACACTGGGCTGGCTAGAATGTACAAAATGATAGATAGTTGACCCTGTCTGAAAATAGGGTATACGGATTTTTTTCCATGATCCCTGGTTTTTGGGAAACCCCATTTTCAGACAAACCCAAATGGTACTGGCCTAGTAACATATACCAGTCGCATGTGGCATTCAGAGATCGCCTCCGCCAAACCACCGGTTTCGTTTTTTCTCGAGACAGCTCCTGTGTAAGGAGCTGAAATTCACAGGGTGCAGCTGTCGGCCAAAAGGTCGCGAACCTACCTCAATCTACCTCCGTGGGTTTGAGATTGGGGTATACCCCCTTGTGATATCCATCTAATTATTGCCAGTTTAATGGGGAAATGATGATAAACCAATGGATTTAAGGGCACTCTATTAAAAACTAAAAATGTCTTCAATGGTTTTCCTGTTGAAACTAAACTTATTCCCACTGCGTCTCGAGAGCTCGACTGCTGCACCAGACACTAGTCTGTTTCACAAGCTGTGTCAAACACGTACCTCTTACTCATCTGCGCAAAAAAGAAACTTTTGTCTGATGCAGGAATGGCCGATTGCGCATGTTCCCTGATGTCACTAGATGTCTAGCAAGTGGTATCATTTGGTTTAAATCTATGCCAGGGAATTACAATTACATAGTGACCATCTAGTGACGTAAATGATGTTCCCATTTCATATGATTTGAGAAACCAATTCAAGTCTTCAGGGAAGCGGAATCAGTAGCAATGATCAGAGAGAATAGGTCCACATGGTGGTTTGTTGGGGCACCTCAAAACAAGGGAATGATGCGTGCCATGGTCAAGCTACGGTGGTGAATATGTTCCCCCGGATGGTCATCCCCCCTTTGTTCATCGGGGTTACAGGAACTTCGTTTGTCTGAAAATGGAGTATACCCTGAAGAATTCTCTAATCAAATCTAATAGGGAAAATGATGATTCACCAGTGAATTTAGGGGTACCATATTTGCAGACATACCCGTATCCTAATATAACAATGATGGTTGGACCCCCATGCATACCATGTACCTTGACCATGGCACGGCAATATGGCACATCCCCTGCGCTGTGTGAGGCACCAACAAGGATTCTCCTGCAAAGGACACTGCTGCCAGCAAGGGTCCCTTCCGACGGCCTCCGTCCAGCCGGCCATGGTTAGATCTGGGTGATGTGGGTCCGACCGCAGTTCAGATTGTGCTGGGAACCGCTTGGGGTGCATGTTTGATCATTTTGCCGGATCTACTTCAAACGTTCGGGATGCTGATGCAGGGTGATACTTTGGAGATGTGTTGAGATGATATACAGTGTGGAAGATCATGGAAAATCCCTCTGAGTGGGTTTCTTCAACTTCCCTTGGTCCCTGCAATGGTTGCCCGTCGCTGGAGATAAAGTACCGTAATTATAGTTTGAAGTTGAGGCAATAAAGTTGTTCTTCCGGATGAAACCCGATACCGCTGCAAGCAGTGCTCTTCCGTTTTGGCGTTGGCCTCGCTCCGACCACCAAACATTGGCAGGCTACGATTCGATTTACATCTTAGTATTTACAGTAATTGAAATCGTGACTTCGGGTTGCAAAGAATAAATGAGGAAGAACACAAACAAAATACGCAACGTTTAGGATAGTGTATTACTTAATCCCTTTTGTTGCTCAATGTATCTCAATGTCAAGTTTTTGTCAGCTTTATGTAGTGCGTGTAGCGTTATGTAATATGATGCAATGAAACATGCAATGCAATGCAACGTATCTGGTTTACACCTACATACAATAATGTATGTATGTATATATATATGCATACATATAATTATATATATATATATACTGATATGTTTGATTGCATACTGTATATAATATATCTTAATATATGCATATGCATATCATACACATATACATATACGGCTCATTTGTACACGATTTACCTATGAAAAATGGTTCGGTTCCATAGTTGTTTAAATGACTAGAGGGAAACCCAAATTCCACTTGTTTATAATCACGTTCCATTTGTTTAATCTTTATTGGTTGTTAAACCCCCATTTTTTGTGGTTAATTCTATATAAATCCCAATATTTACTGAACACATCTTAAGTCCCAATATTTCATGGTTACAGTAAATCATGTTAAATCCCCATGCTCCCAATTTCTTCATTGGTTAAATCCCACTTTTCCTACTCATACCCTCTGGATAGTTTTTTACATAGCTACGGAACATGGTCCATTTATAGATGATGAACATGATAGTTGATGGACCATGTTCTGTAGCTATGTTATATATCCAGAGGGTACCATGGTTAGATGAACATGATATAGCTATATTTTTCCATTGCCAGATGGTACCCAACATATCTTGCTGACATCCAACGCTACGCTGGCTACGCTGCAGGCCCTGCGGACACCCGGGCATCCACTGTGGCTATGGCGGCGGCCTGACCAGTCACTTGACGTTAAACCATAAGAACCATGGTGAAAACCTATTGGTGCGAAACGTAGGGAATGGAGGAATAGGATCATTAGTACTTATTTTATGGATCATTCCCCATATTCCCCCATTCCCTTCGTTTCGCACCAGTAAGCATAGTAACCATAGATGTTTGGGTGAAATTGTTGGCAAGAACCATCCAGAAATAGAGTGTTATGGATTTTTATCGATGTTTATGGATATATTTATGGATGTTACAACTGAATAAATGGTTAAATCCATGGTTTTTTTTGGGCAACAATGGGTTTGAATGATCCAACTTTCCATTTCAAGCATCTGATTTAAGCAACAATGGAGATATAGATATAGATTTTTATGTGTATATATTATATATATATATATTTATGTATATATATATATGTATATATATATATATTCATATTCATATTCATATTTATACACACCCAATATCATCCCTGTTTGTGTTTCTTCACTTCACCAGGCTCGGCGTCCCTTTGCCAGGTGAAAACTTGACGCAGGAACTGAGAAATATCGCCAAGGCGACACCTCCCAACCGCACCGCCTGCGACCTCAGATGCCGCACAGCAGGGAGCCCTGCAGGAGCAAAGCAGCAGAAATTTCGTTGTTTAACTTTTGATTTGTTGATTTGAAATCTGGATTTAATATGATTTAATCATGAAACATTGGGATTTAAGATGATTTTGGCATCAAACATTGGGAATTACATGGATTCAAGCATGAAAAATGGGGATTGCACCTTGAATGATTGGGTTTTTACCATCAGAAATTGTGGTTTGACAAGCCAAGAAATAGGCTGTTAACCTTGCTGAATCGGGAACCATTGATGGTGGGGACGAACCGAACCTTGAAACAAAAAGAAGTAACACAGTGGGAATTCACTCATAAAAAGTGGGCAGATACCTCCAGTAATCCAGCATTGTAATGGGAAAAAACAGCGGATGATGTTCCTATAATATTCCGATAAAACATGTGGATGTCCGTTGCCATGTTGTATTAGCGTAGATTACTCCTATTTTTGATGGATTTAGATCCCAAAGCATCACGGGCTCATGGTTAACTTGCAGGTTGGGGTCAATTTATTAAACTCCAGGAATTTCGCAATGAGAGGGATAATTAGGATAGAGATTGGATAGAGTATCAGCAATCTAACCCACCGCCACCAGTTCAACTCCTCGTTGCGATCATATTTTGTGTAAAACCATGCTGATTTCCCATCAATTGGGGGAAGGTCGTCCATTCACAAGTGGCCGCACTGCTGCGTATGGCTTGCGAGGTTTGGGTGGATTTGGAGTCCGGCAGGGGCGCCAGAAGGGTGTTGGAGGTTGGAAGGCAAGCCATTGCATGGGGAGTGAAACACATAAAATGCGGGATGCTGCCAGCGAAAACGGGGATTTGACCATCAAGAATGGGGATTTAACTCGACTAACTCGATGTGCCATGGTCAATGAATTATTTACCTATCTACATATATATATATATACCAATATTGGTGGACGGTCATCCATCGAAAAATCGGGATTTACCTATTGAAAAGTGACGTCGCTGGATGATTGGGATTCCGGGAATCATCCCCAAATGGCCGCAAGTTTCAGGTGTTTTCACGGTGGATTATTGTAATTCAACCAGTTCATGAGAATAATAATGATGATGGTAATGATAATAAATCATAGTAGTAATAGTAATAATAGTAGTTGTAGTAATAATAGTAATATTATGTAATATTAATATATACACATACCATGATATAAGATTAATAAATATGTCATCATTCACCATTATCTCCTCGATCATATTGCCAGATGAGGCCATATCTGGTAAGCCTTCAGCCGAGGCTTGCGCTCCAGAGGTGCTGGTCGACCTGATGAGTTCGACTTGGGAAAGGCGAAGCCACGATGGGGACAGAACACAGTAATGTACATATTAATATATCATAATATGTGCATTATGTATGCGTGTATGTATGTGTGTATGTATAATTATTGATTATATAATTATACATATACTGTACATGTACTTTATATATGCAGTATATGTATATACCGTCGTATATGATACAATGGTGTGCAATGGAATGTTTCACGAACAATCTGCTGTGTGCATGTGTCCGGAAACGGATGATTTGCCCCTAATTCATGGCCATAAAAAAATTGACGATTCAAAACCACTGGATTTTGGTGATTTTGGTGATTTTGAATGAACAATGTCGAAGTTTAGACAAAAACGGCAGAAAAAAGTACTGGTTACATATATGGCTGAGGTGAAGTTGGGCATGCAGAAGTTCCTGGATTTGGAGGGTGAATGCCTTCTCTTACCCCTACCCTGAATTTGAAAAAAACTGGTGTCCGAATCCATTGGGCTGATGGGTCCAAACACTGACACCCCTAAGATTGGCACTAGGAGTCCTGGATTTGGGAGATTATGTAAATCCAGGTCGGCCAGAGAAATAAGAAAATCCAGCATTTTGGAGGGGATGAACCAATGATTTGTGGCAGTTTTCCCCATAGTTAGTGTCGGTGATTTTTTTACCTTAGACATGTACATAAAGATGAACATGTCACAATATGGCCATTGTCGGTCTACCCGCACGCCCAAGCACAACTACCCCAAAACTTGAGATCTTGAGACTACGAGGTCAATAATTTCAATGTGTGGGCAAAGAAGGAACATCTACTCTTCAATGTAATCTGGTGATGAGAGACCCCCCGAATTCTACAGGGTCAAACATAAGTCTGAGAATTGTCCACTGGCACGATTATACAAGTATCAGATGACGTTTGACAAAGTTCCAGAAATTATTGTAAATCTATGTTTTTTTTGGTCATTTAAACCCACCATGTGGTTGAAGGTTGACCCTTGAAATTGTCCTTGTGAGGCGTGGGCGTGCATTCGAGCAGCTCCTTGGCGGTCACCGAGCAGTTGATCCTAACATGGCCATAATGGGGAAACTGGTAACGAATGGATTTGGGGTAGCCTATTTTTCATACAAAGCCATATTAATCTCCCGAAACGGGGACTTGTTCTACGACTTTACACATTTTGAGTATTTCTAAATTACAATTATCGGAGAGTGATTCGGATATAAGTAAGGGGAATGTAGAGATATACATCAATATGGGATCATATGGGGTAGATGGGTAGTAACTACCAACAAGCAATGGTATTTGACCATCAAATAATTGCGATCCGATAGGAATTGGGGGTTGAACCAACTGACATCAATAAATTGAGATTTACCAACAATAAAAGTGGTGGTATAATCGGAATAAATGGTATCAATATGCATCAATATTTACCCAATAGTTACTCGTACCCAATAATCGCAATGGTGGGGATATATATCCCAATA
>Ga0126342_10001798_pt1 | contig 31555 bp, 27 predicted proteins | sample Cyp1metagenome_FD_92528 | JGI IMG/M metagenome (GOLD analysis project Ga0126342, IMG submission 92528) | Coral microbial communities from Lord Howe Island, Old Settlement Bay, Australia - Cyphastrea 1 metagenome | ecosystem: Host-associated > Invertebrates > Cnidaria > Coral ...
TCTTTGAACCTCTGATTGCTGCGAGGAACACGCCTCGTTGAATTAAATGCCTTCAGCCCAGGAATCACAAAGGACACAGCAACAAGAAAAGGAGCGACAAATCAACCAGTCAGGGACATAAATAAATACTGTATAATATATGACATATAATCACTAATCATAGAAGTATAATATAAATCAGTTTTCATATGTGCGATAAACAATATATATATATATATATATTACATAGTAAATAATATATATATAAACAATCCATACATATATAGATATAATTTTATAGAAACACTTTAATATAGGTAAATATATATATATATATACATGTACATTCTATACACATTATGTATCATTAAAAAAAACATCTATAAACTGTAAATAATGTATATAACATAGAAAAAGAACATATAGTATGAATGCAAATGTAATATACAAACAATATATTATGTCTAACATATAATATATCGTTTAAAACATATACACTATGTATATTTATAAAATACATGTAATAACAATATATAATATAATATGATATATAATATGATATATATAATATATAATACGATATACATATATATATACATATATATAATTTACAACATATACAATACATGTATACATACATATATATATAATAAGTTCCTCATTGTAGCTGGACACCTTGACATCTTCTCCCCCTGTTGTCGCTCCAAAAATCCCCATCCGTCCTCCACGGACTCATCCACAGCCTTGGCCTGAACATGCGTTTTATTTTACGAACCATCCTGCGGGGGAAGGTGGGTATTTAATGGAAATACAATGGGGATACATATTCTATATATATATATATATCTGGGCAAATTATAATAATTCACTAACATGAATTATATAAGGCCATTTGGGGATGATTCCCCTTATTAACAATGATTTCCAGTGAGGTCGCAGTGAGGTCGTTATAATTTACCCATATATATATATAACCAATGTGTATATATATATATATTATCAACATATATCAACATTATGATATCTGCATATGTCTAAAAATGGGATGGGTACCCTCACTTGATTGCCTCTGTTTCAAGAGGGAACATGATGAATTATGTAAGGTTGTAACACAATATAAAAAGTACTGATGATTATATAAGGTTGTAGCCTATCTCCAGGTCCAAACAAACCCAAATCCCAAATTGGAGTCGTACCGGAACCTCCTCTGCTTCTGCGGCGGCTGCGCTGTTCTTTGCTTCTGAGTCCTGCTCCAATTCTCAAGGATACTGCTTGAAATTGTTGTTTCTTAAAATGAGGTCACTGCCACGTGTTGTTTTCATTGGTGCTTCAGGAAAAAAAGCTGAACATCTGTAAAACCACAGGAAAACACATGGATAACCATGTGTTTTCATTGGTGCTTCAGGAAATTCCACGTGTTACTTCCAATGGACCACCAAAACCCCCGGTCCTTTTACGCCATCAAGATGCCAGAATTCTTGTCGAGAGATGTAGCATGCTCGCAAGTATTACAGTAGCATCCAGTCAACGAACAGTTTGCTACGTAAAATGTCCCTTTGTAATTGATTATAGATGATCTGTTTATGCCTATAGTTTTATTGTGTTAACATGGTGATATTCCAGTTCGCAGGCTTCAGGGAAAATGTGCGGAGGCATTTTGCCCCGCAAGAATTATCATGATATTTCACCAAAATACAAAGCCATATTTCATAATCTTGCTGATGAGCCCATGATTTCACAACATGTTCACCAAGATTTCACCAAGATTTCATGGCCATCAATTTATGATATTCATTGATATTGTATCACTAGCCATCAAGTATCACTAGTTATCAAAAGTTATGATGGATATACTAGTGATATTTATTGATGGATATTTATCACTCGTTATCACAATATTCCATGGCTCCTCAATATCCTCGGCGGTGCCGTTCGGGGGGACGACGTCCAGGACGTCCTGCTCCGTTGCGGACGGCACTGGACGAGTCTAAACATGTCTGGCAGATGGTGAAAAGGAATGAATTGTCAAGCATGGAAGGGATACCATTGACAAAACATACATACATAATAATTAATTATATATTATATATATAGATATAGAGTCATTTTGGATGGTGAATGAAGGGATACCATTGAACAAAGCAACATATTGTAAAATAGTGTAAAGCATATTGTAAACATATTGCAAAACAAAGCCAGCCCGCTTATCATCAATCTTATGATTTCTGATGGAAATAGAACAGGGATGTCATAGTGCTAAAACGATATGATTTGGGTTTGCCCAAAGGTGTGATAGACCCTCTATTTTTTTTACTGTAATGGAAAGAAATGATGATCCGTTGGAAATGGAGGTACCACATTTTTAGACAACCACATATTGAAAGTGTGATGCGCTAGTGATCAGCAACTCATCACAACTCCATTGCGAATTCTTCAAGCAACGTACCCGGCCTGGTAAACGTTTACCAAAAACGATGGAAAATCATCATGTTTAATGGGTATATCAACTGTTTCTATGGCCATTTTCAATAGCTATGCTTGTTTACCAGAGGGTACATATCTTCATAAGCTGCACGGAGCTATTCCAGATGTTTTTTGTACATCGGTCCTCAGCTGCAGACTCATCTGGAGTCTTTTCTGCAACCTCCAGAGCGCTAGAGTTATAAATGGTTGATAATGGGTTTATCACTCCATAAATGGGGTGACTTATTGACTCAAAGCTGGTAAAGGGCCATAATAACTGTAAGCTTATCCATAAGATAAACTTCTGCAACTTGCCATCATGAAACTTATTGGATGACACTTCATCGGATGACACCGTTCCTTTGTGGCATCATGACATGTAAAAAAACAAGGAACTGGTGAAGTGTGGATCCCCATGGATTTCTTCTGAGATTGAATCTGTGGTTGAGACTTCCGACCCAACATGATCAACATGCCTCAGCATCTGCGGCAGCTGCAGCATTCTCTGCAGCCGGAGGGTCCTTTTCCACCACTTCTGCTGCTTCCTCGTCTTCATCCTCATTGCATGTTCATGGTGGTACATCAATGCGAATCAATGCAACCTTTCGCAAGATGTAAAAAGTGACTGCAGAGCGACCAGCATCAGCCGAGCAATGGGTCCCCTGCCACTCTCGCCGCGAAGTCCTCGAGCCGATTCTTCTCTGCAAGCTCCTGATCGCCCCAAACGCGCACACTGAACATCATGAAACACATACGCTTGACCAACCGCTCGTGAAAAAAAACTGGTGGTAAGTTGCCAACCATTTATAGTTCTGAGTTGCTCCATAAGCCCCATGAACTATGAGGTATATCCATGTATATCCCCGGTCCCCCATAAACCATAGTTTTCTTCCCCAAAATAAACTCAACCATTTACGGGGCCTTTAAACAACTGCCGGTGCACTGCGGATGTCCTCAGCATCATCAGCATCCTCTGGCAGCCCCAGTTGTAACTGTTGTAACTGTTGTAACCCCTATTGTTTCGTAAACGTCATCGCAGTTTGTTTAAAACACCAACTGTAGATGTTCTCGTAGATATTTTTATAGATAATGAATGTTATTGTATCTATAAACCTTAACTTCAGTAAAAACTGGTGAATGGTGCCGCGCAACCTTTAACCATCTTCGGCAATCCAACACGGCTGGAAGATCACCATCAAATGGCTGGGACTGACTTTCCAGCAAACCATGGCAATGATGACACAAAGGAGGTTACCCGGCCTGGTAATGACTGCTACATAGCTATTGAAAATGGCCATAGAAATAGTGAGTTTGTCCCATTAAACATGGTGATTTTCCATAGTTATGTAAACGTTTACCAGGCCGGGTATGCGGCTATGCTTCATGGGACTGCAAACTCCTTCATGTTGCAATCACCGACACTGCGATACCGCTCCACCGCTGAGTGATCGGATCAGTCCTCTGCCCCTGCAGAGTCGTCTGGACTTTTCTCTGCAACCTCCTCCTGAGCGACATGGGTCGCGGTGGAGGGTCGTTGACGGGTCTCCAAAAACAAGAAGGCAGTTCAAGGAGTTTGGTCAACCCCAGGTTGTACCATGTTGTACCGTTGTCATCTATGGGGTCAACATACCAATGACCATATTTAAAGAAAGGTGAAGAGTGGTCATCTGAGGACATAAGTTTCATTCTTTGATGGATGATATTATGTATATATATATGAATATATTAATGTGTATATATATTATATATATACATTATTGATTTTACCGCATATTCTCCGATTGCATTTGAACCTTCGAAAGGTCAACCCTCCAATTGTGCGAAGGTTCAATGCCCACATGGGTTGTCTCAAAACTTGGGTATAACATGGTATAACGGTATATATTTTTTTCTCATGGAATTCATATGGCAATGTGTCAAAACCTTGTACCCCTGTAGTTCACATCAAAATAGCTGGGATTTATGGATGTTCATCCCCCTAAAAATGGTATTTTCATAGGTATTGATCCATAGCCATATGATCTCATTCCACATAAAATGGCCATTTGCCAATATCCATGTAACCAGCTTCAATACTTTGCCAATATACCATCTGGTTCAACGTGTTTGGTTCAACTCACCACGTTTTTTTTATAATTTTAATAGGTCAGTCATCATGGTTAACATCTATAACATCTATAAATCATGGTTAACATCTATGGTTAACATCTATGGTTAGCATCTATGGTTAATCACCATTTTGAAAAAAGCTACACCATCTATTCCAATGGGCCATTCCAATGGGCCATGGCGGATTGAATCACCCAGTTAAGGGTCGATCATCCTCCCAACGATTGGGGAAAATAAAAGCCAGGTTCCAGTCACCATTTTTAATGTTCCAAACTATCAATGGAGAAACCAGGACATGATATTAAATGAATCTATAATGATATTAACCAGATTCAATATCATTTAATATCATTTAATATACTTTAATATCATTTATCATTCAAACATGTTCGAGACAAAGCCAAATCCATATCCAAAGATATATCGTCTCGAAGCTTGGAATGGGAGAACTCCGATCATTCCTGGAATTACCATCTGGTTATGACTAACAGTTCGCCATGGTTAAGCCATGGCCCATAGAAATAGATGGTTTACCTGGGTTTACCTATTAAAAATGGGTGGATCTTTCCATGGCTATGTTAGTTTACCGGAGGGTAATACAAGTTTGAACATGTTCTGGGTCTCCGATCATTGAGCTGCCGTCAAGTCTAGCCAATACTGCGTGCAACCGACAAATGAACCTTAGCTATGTCACCAACATTAATATACAGTACTAACTCCAGAACCAGCTCCAAAAATATTGTCCAGATGCACCAAAAACAAATCCATGATCAACCAACAGAAACTAAGAATGTCACCATATGTCACCAATCCAAAACATGTGATTTCAGCCGATTTCAGCAGGAGATAGCAACTGTCGGCGGGCTATCTATCAGCAAATGGAGATGATGTAAAAACAACACATACAAGATCATAAAAGTCAATGAAACTACGAAGAAAATGGAAGGCTGTGTTCATTCATTCAAAACAAATACCCACACAAAATTCATCTACCCTCTGGTTGCTTAACATAGCCATGGAAAATGGCCCATTTATAGCTGGTTTACCTGTCAAAAATGGTGATTGTGTGTAGCTACGTTAAATAACCAGAGGGTAAATTTCAAACACGCATAAGCACATGGTATGGACACGTAGAAGAGGAGCCATCTGACGTTGTCATCTCCAGTTGCTGGGGAAGGTTGGTTACCCCAACTGATGGACTGATGGTTAAATAATGTTAAATACCATAACTTTCGTGGGAATTACCTCGAATTTTGCTTAATTGATCTTAATTGATCTTATTTGATCTTAATTAATCTTAATTGATCTTAATTGATCTATATCTTTGTTGTCTCTTGCCTAAATCATGTTTGCTTTTGGTTCCACTATATTCCACTGTTTGTTACATCGGAAAAAATCCTCATGCAGACAGTGGTTAAACTAAAACTGTACTTTCAGTTGCGGCGAAACATTTATTGGTGGTTTCTAGCTGATCAGGGATTTGCTGGTTGATGGTTTCAATCCCTCTGAGAAATATGAAAGTCAGTTGGGATGATTATTCCCAATATATGGAAAGTCATAAAAGCCATGTTCCAAACCACCAAGCAGTATGGCAATTGTTATAGGGAAAACTGGCTAATCAACCAAACGAAACCAATTAGTGACGTTGTACCTTGGCAATCAACCAAAAGATCCAGGGGTACCCTTGGGGGATCATCGACGTTGGGAAATGACTGGGTGCATGCCCTGAAACAGGGCATGACGAAGCCAGATTCTGGCTGAATCATACAGTAATCAGAAATACCAAATCAACATTAAACAAAAACTGTCCAAAAGTGCTTGACAATTATGGACATCATTTTGGAGATTCCTGGAAAATCACTTATAATTATATTGAGCTAAATGCAGATGTGGGTGTGTCCAAAAATAGCGTACCGAAAAAAATGAGATGTTTTGAATCTCATGTTCTTACTAGAATTGCCGTGAATCGGGTGGTATACCGGAATGCCCCAGTTTCAGACACACCTATATACCCATAAGTCCATAAGAGTAAATCATGTTTCGTCGACAAATCCAATAAAAATCACAATTTTCTCGCTCAAATCATCTCACAAGATTAAACCAATGTTTTTGCATCAATAAAAACCGTGATTGATTACACAGAAAACGATGTCGTCACTTGCAAAATCATCGAATCGTGGTGAATAACCCGGGGTTATAGTCGGGTGACGTGCCTCTCCGGGACGTGCTTGATCAATTTCACCCACCACCTGTGGAAAAGTCATGGCAAAGTCGGGATCGAGATCCAATGGGATGAGAGGTACCACGTTTTCAATCAAACATCAAAAACATCAAAATATGCGGCATATATGTCCCATGTCACATATATATATACATATTATGTATATATATATACAGATGTATGTATGTATATATATATATGTGTACATTTATATATATATATATATACATATATATATATATGTATATATATATACATATATTGTATTTGTATATGCATATTATATACATACGCAATATTATATCAACATGTATGAACTAATGTGGAAGCCCATCAGCGGCCGCAGCTTGGAATAATTCATGTACATGTTGCACACATGTATCGTATAAACATGGTACCTGTATTACATATATCAGCCATACGTATATGTAAATGTATATGTGTATATACGGTATTTTAATATATAACTATATACCCGTCTCTCTCTATATATATTATATATATACAATATATATATATATATATTTATAAATACACATATACAATAGTATGATATATGTACACACACACACTGACTACTCATGTAGGATATCCCGAGTCATGTCTGCCTCTGGCAGGATCCCTTGGATCACTGGCTTGTTCAACGCATCCTGCGCCGGCAGATGGAGGTGTCCGTTTAGTCATGGAGCTGCCCCCAGTTATCATCCATGTTTTTTCGTAGGATTTACCATTCTAAAATCATCATAAATGGTTTAAAATTATTTTTCATTATAGAATCATCAATTTTTTCAAAGGATCCAGCATTGAACTACACACCAATATCATTTTGGAAGTTTGTCCATTATAGAATATCATAGACCATCCAGCTATTGGGGTACCTCCATGACTATTAGTCACCCCCCATAGCAACAACCATGACTGGGGGTTCATTTTGTAATATCCATCAATATCCCATTTCTAGGGGTACCCTCTGGTTATGTCAAAATAGCTATTGAAAATCACCATAGAAATAGTGATTTTTCCCATGAAAAATGGGTGGATTTTCCATAGTTGTGTTAAATTACCAGAGGGTTTTTTGCGGTATACTCACTTTCACAAACCTTTGTTGGCGATGGTGACCTTGGCATTGGACCTACCAGCATTCCATGGTCAAATCACCACTTTCCCAAGGAGGTGATAACAAACAAACAGAGGGCGCCATAAGCCCCAAGACTGAGCTCTGTCGTTCTTTGGAGTTTCAACCTGGAACACCCATTAAGGTCAATACCCTCTGGTAAACATACAAAAAGCTATTGAAAATGGCCATAGAAATAGTGAGTTTTCCCATGAAAAATGGGTGGATTTCCCATAGCTACGTTAAATTACCAGATGGTATATGGCTTTGTCTGAAAATGATTGAAAATACCCGGTATCCCCATTTCATCCACCTGCGGATCAGAATTTATTACTGAAAATTGGCCCCTTTTTTTGGGGGGGGAAAAAACCACATGTTCAGACAGACCCATCCGTAAATCAACAGTTTTTCTTAACAAACATCCCACAAAATCAGCATTTCTGCAAGTTCCATCGGTATTTTGAACGAATGGGGACTGGGAACGCTGGGAACGCTGGGAACGCTGACCCGGTCGGTCCGGTGGTTTCGCTGGTGGTGGTTTTTTTTAGGGGGGATCATGATCTCCACATATTTTTTCGTAGGATTCCTATCAACTTCTATCCTTTCAAGGAGTAGCAAGGATTACCCTCTGGTAAACATACAAAAAAACTATGGAAAATCACCATTTTGAATGGGAAAATCAACTATAAATGGCAATGTTCAATAGCCATGTTAGTTTACCAGAGGGTACTATGAGAGTTGTATATGATAGTGATTGATATTGTTTGTGCTTGAAACCATACTTAGTTCCCGAGTGATTCTAGTGCTCTGAGGCTCCTGGGCTGCTTGGGAAAGCATTACTTCATAGCTATTGAAAATGTCCCATAGACATATTTGATTTACCGAGCTAAAAAATGGTGATTTTCCGCTGTGTTAGTTCACCAGAGGGTATCCTTGGTGGTGTCTGTTTGTCCTTGTCTTCCTGGCATTTCTGTATAGTGGTTGTTTGTGGTTTGTGATTCCCTGTTCCTTGTCGTACCGGTCCTACTTTATCAAAAACTATAAGCTATTGAAAGGAGTCACGTCATGAAGCCAGTAAATGCAAAACTGTGTCTAAAAAAAGGGGCTTCTTAAATTCGGGGACGCTATTTTTTTTGAACCATTGGTCATTCATTCTGCATGTATAAGTACTCAAAATTATCGACATTTGCTACTCAAAAGTATCCCGGTTCCAATAAACCGCCATAGGCTGGAGGCGCTCAAAAACCCTCGATAAACAGAATGATATTCCAATATGTGTATCTTATGTATACATGTATATAATACACAAACAATAAATATAGTTAATATGTATATATGTATATTATACATTTCTACATATCATGATATCACATTAGAATATATCATATATTACTGTAATATATAATAACATATAACAATACCTATATACATATACATCTATATATACAATGAGTATGTATATATACACATATATCATAGCCGTCAAAGTTCCCATTGAAAAATGTTGCCATTCGTCCTCAGCATCAATGGGCACCGGCGCGCCACTGATATTTGTCAAGTCCGGCTCCTGTTTAACGAGAGTGCTAGGGAACTATGCCATGATATCGAGGGTGTTTTTAATGGAACAAAGGTGGTACCCCAAGTCGTTAAGTTGGCTTCTGTTGGTCTACAACTCTATAAATTGTATGTATATATATATATATATAATGTATATATATATAATGTATATATATATATATATATATATGATATACGTATGATATGTAATAGTTATGTTTGCAAAATTGTATATAGAATCTATTTTGAAAAATATTGGGCAGTTATATCGTACATACAGTAATTGGATCTATAAAGCCTTGAATGTTCGATATCTTTTACATACAATCCCCCCAACTAACATACACACTGAGAATCACCGATCTTTAGAGTAGGGCTGTCCTTCAACCTCTATTGGCAGGATCTATGTTAGTTGGAGGGAGGGTAACACAGACAACCATGGAATGTCAAGGTTTAAAGGAGCCTGGGGTGACCAGCAAACCTTTGAACACTATGATGTAATGGTAAGATAATATGCATATTATATATATATATACATGATTAAATACCTTTAAAACATCACCTCACCAACTTCCAGAAACATTTATTTATACCTTTAACAAAACATATACAAAACTTCAAGTTTTCCAATCCAATCGAAGCGCCGACCGGACAATCGCGTTTCCTGTTCCGGGAGGTAGAAGGGTCGAGGCCTCAGGTGTTGAAAAACCAGAAAAACTCCATAGGGAAATATTTCCCCCCAAAAAAACAGGCCAAGTTTGGTTATAATAATGGTTATTTGGGAAATATTAATGATTAATATTAATAATAATGGTTATTAATGGTTATATTCATGGTTAATATTAAAAAACCTTTAAATATGTCTTTAGCATTCTTTAGCTGGTTATTAATGGTTAGTATGTATATGTATGTATGTATCCCCAGAATGGCAAAGAATTGAAGTATCATTTATAACTCGATATAATGTCAACCCCTGATTAAAAATCATGGTTTATTGATCATACAATGGGGGTACCCCCCAATAGTCGGTACCCCACCAATTAAACAGCCTAGGGGTTTATGAATCCAGGGTTGACATTGGTGAACATGATACTATATGCGCAAAATATGTAATTACATAATGCATGTATATATATATGTTATAAATATCTATACACATATGTATATAATATAAATATATAATCTTACAGCAATAATAAACATATATTTTGTGTATTCACTGTAGTATTATTAGATATATAACATATGATAATATGGGCTACAAGCCACTACTCGTTTACTACCGGGATCCTACAGGTTCGCCCAGTGCAGGGGATGTCACGAACATTGGAAGCTTAACCACTCGATATATGGGCATATGATTAGGATATGATGGTTGCACTCTGGAAATTTAAGATCCATAATATATTGTGATGCCATTTCCATATGATGACATTATGATGATTTATTTATGATTAGGATACATCTATATTATGATGATAGGTGCTATGGAAATATCATCGTAATATATCATAATATAGATGTATAATCGGACTTTTTATTGGTCATGATTTCGCTGTTTTTTACAAAACCGGTGGTTTTTCAACTGGATCCATTTCCAGCACATTTTTGTGTCTAGAACTGCTTGGAATTCCAAATTCTCCCAATCCAATTCCACCATTCCAGGGCCTTCGATCCACAGCGCCCAGGAGAGACTTTTCCATGGGAAGACCAAAGGAGCATCATTGTAGAACCATAGAAAAATAGAAAAAGTGTAGCTTAGTTTAAATTCGACACATGCCACAAATTTGATGAGCAAAAACCATCCATCCAAGAGCTTTATTATATTTATTGCAAATCAGCATCCTGATCAAAAAGACATCCGAAAGTCCGAAAGCACCAAGAAACACCATCAAATCATGAAACACTCACAGGGGCTCCCAACGTTAAGCACTCCAGTCGAGCAAGGCCTGCAGAAAAGCATGCCCGGAGTAGAAGCAGGCCCTTGAGAGAACGAAAAACTGCTTCGGAAAAGGGATCTATGTACAAATATGTATCGGATTGTATGGGTGTATGGATAGATGTACGTTTTCATGGATGTTTTTTTTGAAACGAAAGGGAAAGTCTCTCTCCCTGTCAGCCTCGACCCAAATACCTTTTCCAGTTCTAATAAAGGGGTTAGTTGTAGAACTTAATTAAAACAATCACAACCAGTGAGGAGCGTGGTTCTGAAAGCGATGCGGAAGGTTATCGTTCGCATACGCATTGTTAATCCCCAATGAGTGAGGAGGATAAAGAGATCGGTTGTGTGTTGCGCAGTTGGAACTCCATCGTGCGGTGTCATCCATTGTGAGGATGGGACAGGTCAGTGAGGGCTGGATTTGCACTACTTCGGCCCAGTGGGGATTTTCTCCCGAACACGAAATGCGAAGGCATAAAGGAAACCATATATGTTCAGTGCAGCTGTCATGGCGCAACAAATGACCAAGGAGTTGAAGGAGTTGAAGTGGGTGGCAGCTAGTTGAGATGGTGTATAGATATTTATTCCATGGGAGTTAGCAATGGTGTGGAGATGGTTGTTTGAGCACGGGGAGTCAGAAGGTTGCAAGACCCTATGAACAAAATTGAACAAATGAAGATCTGAGTTTGAAGATCTGCCGCAGCACGCGAAAGTGGAGAGCATCCATACGTTGGTGATGCGCAGGGGTGGGAACTACGGATTCAATAGAATAAAGGAGAATGCTCTGGACGATGGACTGGTACACTCGAATGCGAAAAGCCGGTGAGAGGAAAGAAGCACTGAAAAAACTTGCTAGGGCCTTCGTGGCAGCATTGGCCTTTCGCCGCGACAAGACAAAGTGATCAGGAGAACCATCTGGTGTCAATTGCGCGCCCTTCCCCGCCAAGGCCTGCATAAAAACATGCCCGGAGTAGAAACAGACCCTTTTTAGAGAAGCAAAAACTGCTTCGGAAACGGCATCTACGTACAAATATCTACGGATGGATAGATGTACAAATTCACACATATCATCAAATATCATAAAATATCTATGGATGTATATGAATATCACTAATTGGTGGTTTCCAACCCCCTGAAAAATATTAGTCAGATTGGATCATCATCCCAACTCTTGGGGAAAATAAAAGCCATGTTCCAAACCACCAACCAGCTATGGATGTATATGAATATCAATTCAGAATATGTCCATCGTGTGTACAAGTTCTGTCCGACATGGCGATGTTTTTTTTTATAGCTGGGGATGATTCATCACGATCAGTTACTCAGTTGGTATAGCCTCTGGTAATGACTGTGACAGTTTGCGAACTGGAACATGGCCCTAATCGAAATAGTTGATTTACCGAACGTGAAGATGGTGATTCTCCAGTTCGCTATGTAAACGTTTACTCAGTTGGTATAGTTGGTGAAAAATCCATAGTGGCCCTTAGCCATGGATTTTATCCCTCATCTCGGAAACGCCCTCCCATCCGTTAATTCGCGTCTCGATCTTCGAGAAAAGTCATACACCAATCATACACCAATATATACCTTCTGGTAAATTAACATAGACCCTGAAAATGACGAATTTTTAATGGAAACCAGTCTTCCAACCCCTATCTGGCAGGGTCTATGTTAATTTACCAACGGGTAAATACCAATGGATGATATACATCCAAAAAGCAGAAAAACAATGGATGCCCCTGAAACAAGGCTGAAAACCGGAAAACAGTTGCCAAAGATGGGCAAGATTCCAATCCTCTGTTTTGGCCACTTTCAAGCATCATGTCCTGTTGTTTAAATCACCCAAAAAATGAATACATCGATAAATCAACATATACCAAATGACTTAATTTACAATAAATTAATTACACCAACATAGACCAACCAATTACTTAAATCAATACGAAGTATGAACCAAATATATAAACTAATTTCAAATGGACCATTAACAATACACATATCCCATCTCATTATACTAGTTGGTTTATAAGTTTCCCAAAATATTGGCTAGTTTATAATCCTCAACATCCCAGGTCCAGTACAGTAGTATAATTCCCTATAATAATAACCAGTCAACAATGGTACAATGTGGTGCCCGGCCAGTTATAAGTTGGTTTACAAAAATCGATTAACTATAGATATATCTACTGTAAGTACATCTAAGTTATATATCAACTTAAGCTATCATCTATAAATGCCATTGAATCCCCATTCTTCTTGGTTACCCTCTGGTAAACGTTTACATAGCAATGGAAAATCACCATGAATTTAATGGCTAAATAAACTATTTCTATGGCCATTTTCAATAGCAAACTGTTAGATTACTAGAGGGTATATCATATTAAATCCCCTTAAATCCCATTAAACCACCATAAAATCCCATTAAATCATCATCTTGGCTAAATCTATCATCTTCCCATGTTTTTTTCCCATGGCACCAGCATCAACCCCCCCCCATCATCCGTCCCGATTCCTTGTGACGGCGATGAAGGCAGTCCAGGCGGCCCGGCAACGCCCGGGCCTGCGACCTGGTGGCGTTCGGAAATGCCCCGAAAGTCGTGGGACAAATCCCATATCAATGGAGGGGCTTTACTGGGAAATTAATCTATAAATCTGGGTAAATCTGGGTAAACATGGGTAAATCATGATATCACATATTATGATATCACATATTCGAATATATTCGAATATATTCGAATATATATGAATATATTAGAATATATTAGAATATATATATATATATCAGTAATATTACGGTAATATATGATAAACTTATCAGAATACCTATATATACCTATGAATTAGTATGTGTACATATATATATGGGTCAATTATAATAATTTACTAACCGAACCTGAAATGTTGGGCCAGCTATGGGGATGATTCCTCTTATTAACCATGATTCCAGGCTTCGGGAGAACAGGCTTCGGGAGAACCATGGTGGATGACCGAAGGGGAACCCACACGACGTGTGTTTATTTTGGTGACGAAAAATCATCCATTTCAGGGGGATGCACCATGAATAGAAGGATGGTTCATGGCACAAGTTAACCATCGACTTAATAGGGTTTTCCATTATAATCATCCATTTAAATAGGATTTTCCATTTCTGGTTGGTGGTGTACCAACCCCTCTGAAAAATATGAAAGTCAGTTGGGATGATGAAATTCCAAATATATGGAAAAATAAAAAATGTTCCAAACCACCAACCAGGTTTGTAATCAACCAGGGTTTCAAGGTCACTGCTCAAATGGTAAACTCAGGCTGAAAGAAAGGTAGTTGAAGTTGAAGAAATTGTTTTCATGTAACCATCACTGTCCAGGACAGACCATAAAGAACATGAATTAGTCATAAATCATCATAAATTTCTATATGCATATCATATCTATTTACTTTTTAAGGTAACACATCACCTGAAATGCTGATGATAAAGGGCTCTCAACTTTGCTCATTGAAGGTCGTTCCAGTGCCCATTTCTCGCATGTTCTTTCAGTGTGCTTTCATATATATCTATGTGTACAATATAGATACCATATATATATATATATTATAATATTATATATATATATACTATAGACATACACACTATATACTACTATAGAGATGTGCCATGTACAAATATATATATATATATACAGTATATGAAAAAACTGAAATGATTCACTGTGAAATAAGGCCATGAAAAAGGGATGTTTTCCCGAATCCGTTCCCCATACCAGGCTGAAGAGTCCATGACATAACTCCATCACACCTCCACGAGTTCCGCCAGCAACTCAGGTAACGGAGCTGACACATCGCCTGCACCGAAAGAAAAAAAGTGGGATTCACCATGAAAAAACATGGTAAATACCATGAAAATGGGTGGTTAAAGCAATTTTAAACATGGTTTAATGGGTAAAAAAATGTTTACAGCAATAGTAAAGCATCCCCAATTTTACCATTTTTATGGGTGGTTTTTGAACCATCAAAATATTAGGGTGGTTGATTATTGCACAATATTCAACCGGTTCTATGGATTAACCGATTCAACTGATTCCCCGTTTTCATGTCACCATTTGGTTTTCATGTAACCATTTCATGGGATTCAGGGACTGATGGGATTTGATGAAATCCTGGTTGGTGGTATACCTACCCCTCTGAAAAATATGAGTTCGTCAGTTGGGATCATTCTTCCCAACTGAATGGAAAGTCATATTCCAAACCACCAATCAGTAATGGTGAAATGCCCTGCCATGGATATGAAATGCGATTTACCCGCAGGTATTCTGACAAAGACAACGATGAAAGCCATGGCCCACTTCGCTTGATGACTTGATGAAAATCGCATTTTCAATATGGTGATTTTGCATAGCAAACTGTTAAATGGGGGGTTCCATAAATGGGGGTACCCTAAAATGGATGGTTTATAATGGAAAAACAAGGAAAAACCTATTGAAACGGATGATTTGGGGGTACCCCTATTTCAGGAAACCCCCATATGAGCTGTATCACCAGTGTTTAGAGACCCGAAAACAGCTCATTCGAAGCCAAAACACCCAGTACAGTAAGCCATCAAAACCGACCATTCAGCGGTGGTGGTCCCATCATTGACCCACCAATGCTGAATCCATCCTCAGACATTGCTTCAACCATACTTACCTTACCTAGTCCTAAAATGTCCTAAATATAATTTGGGGTGTTGCAAACCTGGTTGAGTATTGAAGTTGATTGGATTCACAGCACCCCTCAATAGCCCCTCAGCAGGCACTTACTTGAATTTACTGTGAATTTGCGACTTCAGATAGCATTTCCTGTGCCTCAAAGCCAACTTTAGCATAAAAGACAAGACAAATACTCGAGTGTTGTGTTTCAAGCCATTTCGGTGGATCATGGGTTGGTTACCATACCGGAATAAACGTTGACATGATGTGCCCAAAGGCATAGGCCATTGTTCAACTTCCCCCAAAGAATTGTATAAAGTATTAGTATGATGTGGTCCATGAATGCCACATTCCAGTCCTACAAGGTGTGGTTTTCCCGGATCGCTAAGTTGGTGCTTACTGCAACGAGTGTTGGGTTTTGGGTACATCCAACGTATTTGATGTTTTTTTTTTTCAACCCGCAAACATATGTGGGGGCACCTTCAAGCCGCTGAGAATGGAATGATTGGATTTCCCATACGGGGACATACAAAGCAACCTTTGACCATGGCATAGAGTCGTTAATGTTTACCATCTGGTTATGACTAACAGTTTGCCATGGAAATCACAATCTTTTAATAGGTAAACCATCTACAAATGGGCCATTTTCATCCATTTTCCATGGCTATGTCAGTCATAACCAGAGGGTAATATGCTATTCCAGTCATAAGTTGGTGCAATTGACATTGCCTCAAAAGTTATTTAGCGCCCCCCAATATCCATATGGGTTGATCGGTTGATCATCATTTTTCCAACAAGTATCTCGGGTACGAGATCACCCCATGATAGGAATCCTATCCTCATAAGAAATGAGCATGTCATAGAGGATGTTATGTTTGGAAAATTGTTTTTTTGATCATCTGCCAGTATGGGTATATCATGCAATTTCTGATTATAGTTCGTATTGCACTTCCCATGAAATAGACACTAGATATATTACATACATATATATATATATATAAATCCCATGAAATCACCGTTTATGACACTAATCCACAATCTGGTTGATATACCCATTATATACCCAAGAAATACAGTATGAATAGCGAAATCATAAATTCAATGACCATCTCCAAGAAACATCCAAACGAAAAAACAACATGATATACTCATTCTCCTCTGGTTATTCGACGTAGCTGTGGAAAATGGAACATTATGGCACATTGAATTCGATCATCCAAATGATGGCTTACCTACTAAACATGGATTTTGTTTTTCCATAGCTTTATAATGCGTTATATCCCCCTTTTGTTCGTACCTCGGTGAAAGGCTTTGTGTACCGCTTCATCGACTTCAGTCCAGGTCTGGGCGGGAAAAAAAAGACTTGCTGCGGAGATGATTCAGAAATGATCTGGGAAATACCCTCTGGTAAATTAACATGACGACCCTGCCAGATAGGGGTTGGAAGATTAGTTTCCATTAAAAATTAGTTATTTTCAGGGTTTATTATTTACCAGAGGGTAAGTATACAGTAACTACATTTAATGAGTGGGATATAGTGGGATTTCATCATGGCAATATCATGGGGATATAATGATAAACAATCAATCAATAGGAATGCGGTCACTACATTTAAATTATATATGGACTTTTAAATATACGAACAGGTATTTTAGACTACCTCCAGGAAGGTTTGCCTTGGACCGCCCGGCCATTAAAACATACGGAATCCAATTCATTTAAACATATGTATATATATAATATATATATATATACGAACTGGTATTTCATACTACCTCCTGGGCGCGGACTGGCCCGCCCTCCATATAATTAAATGTCGTTGCCGTAACTATAATAATCATTAATATAACTACAATGAACTTTAATATACTTTAATGAAGACATCTCCACAATAATGATTACTAACTCATGGTTGATGATTAACCATTTCATAGGGAGATTTATTGCCATTGAAGAACACTTTGATATGGGTTTCTCTCAACGTTGCAAGTGACACCAATTTATGACCTTTGACAATCAACGGGGATATGAGAAACCTGATTTCATGGAATGGCGCTCCCATAGAAAAAAGGCCGTTACGTCTATCACGAAGAATTTTGCTCCGTGGAAATTGGATTCGGATCGCTCGCATTTGGTAGGTTTGTCCCTGTGTGTACGTACTTTTTTTAATCTTTTTGGGGGGATTAGACGGAAAGAAAAAAAAAATCAACTCTTGAAAAGCCTAGCCCTTAGGCTTAGAATGTTCCACATGTCCGAAGGATCATGAAGGATCGACATGGAACGATTTGGATGTTGGGGGTTGGGACCTTGATCAAAATCAAGTTCCAGGATGATCGGAGGCACTTTTCAGTACAACCCATTAACACTACAATTATACCCTCTGGTTATTTAACAGTTTGCCATGGAAAATCACCATCTTTAATAGGTAAACCATCTATTTCGATTGGGGCCATCGATACCATGGCTATGTTAAATAACCGGAGGCTAATATATATTATATATAATTCTCAATAACTTCAATAAGTGGCCCATTCATCCAATTATTATGTCCATATATATCCATTACTCCCGGATGTCATCGCTGGAATCCATGCCGCCATGATGATCATCCCAGGATTCGGATTGCTGCGGTCCATGCTGCTTGGAGAAGCACCATGTTGGATCACGTTTGGATCACGTTTGGCAGCTGTTTTTGAACAATAATGGTGGGTTAGACAATAATGTGGGTTAAACAACATTGAACATTATGATGATCACCATGAAGCCCGGCTGTTTTTCAGGTAACAAGACAGCTCTGTTGTTCTTGTCTGTACGCGCTTGTGACGCTATCCCTGTACACCAAACATTGCTGCGAAGCTATTCTGCAGCAGCGATTTTTCTGGGACTTGAGATCGATCTGACATCAAATACCTTAAATTTGAATGTCTACAGCTGCTCAACCAGTCATTTTAATGTCATTTTTGGAATAGAACCAATAAGAATCGAATGGCCATGGAGCTTGACGAGTACCAAATATGGTGATTTCGACCATAAAACTGATATGCACCCTTTGTTGATCGAAAAATGGAAGGGCCACAAGTTATTGAGTTGGTAAATGTGAGATCTTCATCCTGGAAACATGATTCTTACCCATGGGGTTCTTGATATGTGATAAGTAGGCCAAAAACAATCTTCTTCCCGTGGTAGATTTCCAAAATGGGAACAATAAAAATCATCTGCAGCAAGTCCAGGTATATATGAGGATGGGCAAACACTGGGTACCCTAAATCACGTGTAGGAAGAGTGGCCGACTCTTAGTTCTTGATCCATATCCATCTAAAATTTGCCTTCACCAGTAGGTGATTTTGGCAAACAACTAAAACTTGCTAAATCTGGCTAAGTCTGTTCAAACCTGGTCATATCACGGTGATATTTGGTTATATATACATATATAAATGTATATATTATATTTGTATGTATATATATAATTATATATATAATTATATATATGTCTATATGCATATATATATATGAATATGTATATATATATATATATATCACTACTTTCAATACCATTGCGGCCCGGAGAAGCGAGTCATTCGTTCCAAACTCCCAGTACTTCGCGGGTCGAATTCCAGGCCGAATCGGGCCATTGGGGACCCAATGGACGGACACATCCGAGAATCAACTGTTAAAACAGTCCCAGTGGTGCGTTGCCAAAATGAAGAGATTCAATACGATTGGTTGCGAAAATGAAATTATATTATATATTATATATATTATAAGATAATATAAACTATAATATAATATATTATACAACCAATATGATATCTTCATCGACATTATATAACCAGGATAAACATTGATATGATATGATACCAACCTTAGCGTAATATCATCAGGATTTTTGTCCAGATACTCAGTGGGATTTGAGGGATCAATCTTTCTGAAAAATTCGTTGATATCTCCCAGATGGTTGAATCATTACCTATCAACCAAACATTACTGGTTGGTGGTTTTTCGCAACCCCTCTGAAAATGATGGAGTGAAGTCAGTTGGGATTATGAAATTCCATGAAATTCCCAAATATTCCGAATATATGGAACACTAAAATTCATGTTCCAATCCACCAACCAGATTAGTTCATTGGATGTTTTAATCAACATGTTTGAATGGAAAAATGGTGCCCCATCAAACATTTCAGGAATGGGCTGAGCAAAAAAAATGATCCACCAGGGAGCGGGCTGATATGCAGTGAATCTGGAGAAATGGGGTTCAATTCCACTCAGCTCCAGCTTGATTTCTGATGTGTATATACATGTGTGTGCATTATGATGATATATATATAATATTATATACATTATACTATATACTATACTGTACTACACTATATTACAATAAAATATATTATATGCTATGATATGATCTTGGGCTTGATGCCTAGCGCATCCCAATGACTGTCAACAAGGCAGTCATTACGGGCTGAAGCTGAACTGGATCCCGATCAAAGGTGACTCAAGGGGACCCGCGATTCACAAAAGGCTTTGCGTCAATCTCCATTGCTATTGAATATGATTATGATTATGATCATTGATCATTATGAGATTAACATACGTATAACCATTCTCAGGTTTGCATTTATTAAATGATTATGATTATTGTTAATGAATTGTTAATGATGTTCCCATCGGTGTTCATCCGCGATTGGGATTGCTTCGCAAACTTCACCTGGGAGAAACTTCACCTGTCACCCAATGGCGTCCGGCGGGGCGTGCGTGTCTTTGCACTTGAACCAAGTCACGTTATCTGCAGGATCCTTGCGCAAAGAGCATGTAGCTGTTCGTGAAGACAAACACCATCAAAGGGATCGGTGAAAAATAAGCGTGCGTGGTTTCTAAAAGCTTTGTAAAACGCACTAGTTGACAAACTAGTTCGGTATATGCGCCAATAAACAGTCGTTGTAGTCATAACATGTCATAACTGCTAACATAGCCTAGCTATGCCAGGCCTTAGCGATTCCAGTGGCACCAGCTCACCAATGGATCCACATCGAAAACATGGCCAACCTTAGATACGAGTAGGTTGTAGACAGCATAATTTTTAGCTGGTTGGCAATAATTTCCTGGCAATAATACACAATCAATAATTGTATAGAATCAAATTGTTTCCTGGTTAGGGCAAATAGAAACAACAGGTCCTACCCTTCACCAAGGTATTTCCCAGCCTTGGGTTCGGTTCTCCTACAGCACATGCGAGATTGCTCTTACTGCAGATCCTCAACGTCTGTCCCTGCTGAAAAGCAAAGTGTACCGTCTTAGCCCTGCTTGTGGCTGTGCAAAAACGTCGAAAACATGTACAATGACAAGACAGCACTATCATCAACCATTCCCAATCTTACATACCCTTATCTATTTATATATATATATATTGTTTTAAAAGACACCCGGTTAGTATCTCCATCTATAGCAGTATTCAAAGGAGTGTTTTAAAAGAACCAGGAATTGTTCGTCTTTGTTTCCATGGCCAACAATGGACGATCCCCAGTCCAACTTGATAGCCGTAGCCTGTGGACATCAACAAAATGACTGGTGATAAGTTGGTGACAAGTTTTTCCAACTTTCTATACTGTATAAGTAGGTGCCTTCTTATTTTTTGGATGAAATCTTGGATGAGCAAAGGAGCAAAGTCCAGCCGCAGGGGTACACCTCGGAGATTTGAAATCCGGTGGTTGAAACCACCAGACGTGCGTCGTTTCTGTTGAGAAAGTGCAGCCTCTGCATTCTGCGATCGCTCGAGCGTAGCGAAACAGGCCGTTCTTTTTTGTCCCGTCGTTACCATGAGATTTAGACATCCTCTCAGGCTGGTGGTATACCTACCCCTCTGAAAAATATGACGAGTTCGTCAGTGATGATGAAATTCCCAACTGAATGGAAAGTCATCAAATTCCAATGGTTCCATTATTGATTATTATATTATATCCCATTAAAAACACCATTCTGGCCATGCTTCCAATCCACCAACAAGCTCTTAAACAATGCCAGTTGAATGCGGCGCCGCTCGGTGCGTGCCGTGTTGGTGCCTCCAGCACCGCTGCCAGCGCGGCGCAGGGCGCCTCAAATTAGGACCGCTGAAAACTCATCTGCAAAAATGTGAACTGATGTGATATTATTAAAAACATGTGTTACAGAACAATAGTCTGAACTAAATTTGATTAAACACAATAATTGTCAATTGTGGTTTAAAATTATTTGATTCATGGTTATTCGAAGTCACTTAATGCATGTTCAAATGGCTAGGGCTAAAATATGAAGAATCCTAAACATTGTGAACAACTTCAACTTGAAGGATATGAAAGTCAACTGGGATCAGCATTAATCATGTTTTTTTGGGATAAGCAGTGAAACAACTTATGAAGCCACAGATCAGAAATAAGATGTGGACCTATTGGCACTATGGATTGTAACATCTCTAAAACACATGTGAGATGTTAACCATGCAACGTGTTTCTACTTCTACCATGTTCTACCCGTTTTTGATCTTCAGGGTACTCGCGTGAAACCCGATACATATTAATATAATCTTATATTATGTACCATCTGGTTATTTAACATAGCCATGGAAAATCACCATTTTTAAGAACGGTAAACCATCTATAAGCCATCTATACCATGGCTATGTTAGTCATAACCATTTCGGGTATATAAAAACAAAAAACACGGGAAGAAACATGAAAAACTCCCGCAATCTCCCGCACTCTTTGTTTCAGGCCTAAATCTTCATTTGGGTCATGTGCCATCCATGAGATAGATCTGGCTAGTTCGGCCATAATGACCATCACAAAAACCTGAATTGAATTAAGCCAAGGCCAGCTATGGGGATGGATGATTTCCCTATAAAAAAAAAAAAACATGGAATTTCCAGGGTTAAGGGGAGAACCCTGGTGAGGTCGTGATGAGTCTTTTACCCAGATGGTGATAGATGTCCATCAAGTTCCAGATGAGGACCAAAACAAGACCAGCAAACGCTTCTCAGCATCGGTCGGTGCCAAGCAATATGACCCTGTTGCAGTGCTCGTGCCATTTCGAAAACCAAGGCTACGGCACAATCTGAACCACCCTGACCCTGAAAAATACCCGCAGAAATTGGCAAACGTACCTCAAAATGTTTCACCATGAAAACGGCCTAAAAAGGGGCCACGTTTGTTTTAGGTTCTCAATTGGCTCTTGACACTGCAAACACTTTAAAATTGGGTTGTGTTGGGCCTTGGGGAATTTGCCATGGCGCACGAATTTACGCAGCCACGCGCATTCCTTCAGCCCAAATTCTGTGGTGCGCAGGGATACGTCTCCTCTGCGACCCCTTTACGTTGGGCCATTCGGCAATTGGGCAACCGGGGTTGATGATCTGCTTGGAAAAAAAATGATCAAAGGGTTCAAACTTTGCTGTACCCAGGTAGCTATAGTACCTATGAGACCTATGGATACCTATGGTACCTTCTCTCAAACACGGCAATGGCTGAAACTCCAAGTTTGCAAGAAGCTCCCACTGAAAATGATGATTTCCATTCCATTTGCAGATTCTCCTGTGGGGTGCCCTTGCCTGATCAACGATGGGAAAGTTGTGACCCCCAGTTACACCTCGCATCCCAGGGATGTCATGGTTGAACAACAGGACTCCTGTTGGTACTTTAAGTCATAACTCACCTATAATGACAGGCTTATTCAGCTGAAAGGGATAGTTTTGTGGTCAACTGATTTCTAGTATATGCTGAAGTATATGGATGAAACTGGATTGAAACCCTGGATCGCTACCGGTAATCAAACATGGCAATGGAAAATCATGGAACATCTTCCATTTATAGATTATTTTCCCATTAACGCCCCTTATTTCTAGGGATTTTTCCGATAGTTCGTAGTTATGGATGTGCATCCCCCAAATATGGATGTTTCATATCTGTTGATCTATATCTATCATTGGCTTAGTATGGGAAAAATCGAAACCGGAAAACCCCCATATCTTTTGGAGAAATAAAAACATGGTTTCCGGTCAAGATGTTTCCTTGAACCAGCCTATTGAATCGACGTTTTCACATGTTTTCATATATGGGTGTGTCTGAAAATAGAGTATACATTCCTGCTGGTAATTTGAATGGGGAAAATATATTCGGAACAACCCCAATGTGGATTTAGCATGATTTCGCGGCTTCTTCCATGGACAAAAACCTGATTTTCAGAGTGCCATATGTTTTCTATTCGTTCTCCCAGTTCCCACCTTGGCCCTGCAACTTCGGATTTTGGACGCGTCACGGATTATGGAAGACGTGGCACCTGGGCGCGTCTTCCCCAGGCTTTTTTAATGGGACCAGGGGAGATTTTCAAAAGTGCTCATGATTCACCAGTGAATGGAATGGGGAGTAATTACCTACCTAATGTTAGACAAATCCACATAGAAAGTTGGCTTTCGATGATGGGAATGCATTCTTAGAAAGTTGGATATCTCAGTTGTTTTCTTTCAGACAAGCCCCGCGTCATGTTTTTTCACACCCTGCGAGAAAAAAATAAAGCACGAGCGAAGCCTGATGAAATCATCCCGGCCTGAAAAAAACATACCATTGGTTGGTAATATACTGTTAATATATGGTTAATATTAGTGGTTATTATATGGTTAATGATGGTTAATATATGTACCTAGTTGGTGGTTTCAATCCCTCTGAAAAATATGAAAGTCAGATTGGATCATCATCCCAACTATTGGGGAAAATAAAGCATGTTCCAAACCACCAACCAGATACAAATGCGATATCTGGTTTGGTGGTATACCCACCCCTCTGAAAAATGATGGAGTGAAAATCAGTTGGGGTTATGAAATTCCCAATATTCATGGAAAAAAAGTCATAAAAACATATAAAAGCAATGTTCCAAAGCACCAACCAGGAGATAATACGAGTATTTGGAGCTGGCAATGGAAAATGGTGAAATCTTGGTGTCCTCATGGGGTGTTCCACCCCCCTTTCCACGTTTTTCGCCCAAATCCAGGGAGTCAACGGCATGTGGCTTGGATGGGATTGTCATGTTCCAATACCATTCATTTGGAGGTGATTTTTTCATTTCAGAGGGATGGGATTACATTAGCTGGATGTATTACATTAAACCAATGTTGGTTAATAATGATACAATAATTAATTATTACATTACAATAATGTATTACAATAATGTATTCCAATAATTATTATTACATTCCCTAATTGGTATCATTGGTTTAATAATTAATGATGTATTCCAATAATTGGAATTATTCGTTGGGATTAGTTACATTACATTAATTGGAATTCATTGGATAATAATAACGAATGTTGGTTGTTTTAAACCACGTTTATCTCATTTTGATTTTTTTTTTGCTTCGCCACGAGAAGCAAAATGTTCGAGGCAACTCTCCGCCACGGGCCTTTCTGATTGTTGCAGCCATCGTTAAATTCCCATCCTGGAAAAACCCAACTTCTTGCGATTTCTTTGTTGGTATATCTGGAGATCAATCCACAAATAAACCATCCAACAAATTGCAGCTGAAACGGGTGGTATATATATATACATATATATACCCTCTGGTTATGACTAACAGTTTGCCATGTTTTTTTGGTGGCCCTAATCGAAATAGATGGTTTACCGTTCTTAAACATGGTGGATCTTTCCATGGCTATGTTAGTCATAACCAGATGGTATAATGCTATAAATAGCATCCAAAATGTTGAGCTTGAAATGTGCTACTGCTATTGGATTTACCACTTTTTAGCACCCAAAGATCGGTGCGTTGGGTGGATGATTTTAGACATGTTTTTTTCCCCTCTGGTTATGTCAAAATTGAAAATGACCATTTATAGTGGATTTTCCCATTGAAAACTGTGATTTTCCATAGCTATGTTAAATTACCAGAGGGTTCCCATTCTAGAGCTGGGTTTATCTTGAAATTTTCATCTAAAAGCATCAACTTTTTTGTTCTGCCTTGGCGTTGGTTTTCAAAAAACTCCCTTGAAATGGAAAGGTGTCATTCCTGTTGGGCGAACATACTTCAACAGGAATAGAATGGGAATGTAGGAAAGAATGTATCTGAATACATTGGAATCTATTTAAGTATATTAATGTAAAATAATGTAATCGTTGTGTATAGTCGTATTATAATGTTATAATTAGTATCTATTTCCCCTGCTGGGAAGGATTTCATTAAATGGTATACCATGACCAAATACTTCACTTATGAATGCTTCTTCTCAACATTTAGCACCAAAATGGCCAAGTTATGTAGACAACTATGAGCATCTATCATAATTTACCTAATGGATCTTTAAGAATGGGGGCAGCCTCTTCTCTATTCCCCCATCCTTCCTACCCGCGCTCTGAAACTGAGGGACTTATGCCCAATCGATGGCAGTTACCAGTAGATTTAGGAGTGTTGTCATCATTTTCAGGTATGTCAAACCGATAGATCGCGTAGTGTTGGTTACAAACGGCATGACATCTCCCGTTCTATCCCCAAATGTTAGTAGTTAGTGTTGGCTACCCCCCGGTAATTTGATTTCACATAGATATATGGAAAATTACATTTTTGATGTTTGATGAGATACCCTCTGGTAAATTAACATAGACCCTGAAAATCAGCAATTTTTAGTGGAAACCAGTCTTCCAACCCCTATCTGCCAGGGTCTATGTTAATTTACCGGAGGGTAAATCGATAAATAATTGAACTAAATGTGCCATGGCTTCCAAAGCTATCTGACATAAGCAGAGTAAAAACAGTCCCATCTCCATATCAAACACGCCCCAGAAGCAATGGTTTGGTAGGAGATTGACAAATATTTCAATGGATTGGTTTAAGGGAAAATCGAAGCTGGAAACCATAGATTTTCCCAGTAAACATAGGGTTTTCCTGTCAGTTTTTCCCTTAAACCAATCCATTGAAATATTTGGAACCACACAATGGGGATGATTAATGTTAGGGGAATGGGAGTAATTGTATAATGATCTAATCCTGGTTAATTAGGCGACGATGGAAAATCAGTTAAATTCTAGGAAAATCACCTATAGGTCATCCATATTATATATCAGGTCATATTCCATATGTACCTATAGGTACAATTAGACCATATTCTATGAAAAACATATATTACACCTACATCATTTATTGTATATATTATATCATAAATTATGTAGGTGAAACATATTTATATAATACACTTATAATATAATATCATATCTATCATCATATATGTATATTATATACGGATACCATCTGGTTATGACTAACATAGCCATGGACAGATCCACCATGTTTAAGAACGGTAAACCATCTATTTCGATTAGGGCCACCAAAAAAACATGGCAAACTGTTAGTCATAACCAGAGGGTATATCATATTAAATCCCATCAAACCACCATAAAATCCCATTAAATCCCATTATTATCTCATGAATTATCCCATGAATCAAATCAAATATATCAATCATGTTCCCCAACGACTTGTCCCTTCCCTTGTCGCACCTCAGAGGCGCACAGCTGGAGGCCGTTCCACCTTCTCGATCTTGTCCACGCCTCGATTTTTCGTTGCAGCGTTGCAGGTGTCCCGGGTTAAAAAACCACCGATGGCCATGAAAAACCATGAAAAATGGATGGAAAATGGCCATCAAAGGCCATGGAAATGAGTTGAAATCATAGATCAGCCGCAGAAATGGCGAATGTTTCGAAAACTGTGAAATTACTAGAGGTTAATGGAGTTCAGCCGCCACAAATCTGGGTAACTTAGGAGTCAAATGAACACATCTAAATTGTCACCAGCCCAAAAAGAATTTACACGATGAAGAGTGGATTTTGGTGTCTCTGAAATTGGAACGTCGGGATTTACCTTCGAAAAAAAATAGAGAATTCATCCAAAATAGGTGTGATGCTGGCAAAGAAAAATGTGGATTTCACCTGCAAGAGACATAGTTTTATCTGTTTAATCAGCACACAATCACTTTCACCCGGCAGAAATGATCAGCCAGAAGTTGGCCCCACATCCACTTGGAACCCCCCACTGGACGCCAAGGGTTCTTTGGCTTCCTTGGAACTGCTTTCTGCCTCCACCACCTGTCACGAGAGTTTCCAGGTCCAAGACATCGTCAACCAAAACAGGAACCGATTGAGGACGGAGGTACCGATTCCATAACTAAGGCCTATAGGATCCTGAAATTCCCATTGATATAGGATATGAATGAAGGTGGGTATGACTATGAGGCTTAAAAGATCTTAAAAGTATACCATTACATAACTGGGCTATGAAAGGCGCACTCAAATCGGAAAGCCACAGCATTGTTGCAGAATACTGTCCCTGTCGGCCTCGTAAACATCCGATGATTGAAAGCCTCATGTGCCCCGAATATCATTGGCCCCGTCCATCCTTCCGATTAAAGCCATATCATCTTGTTGGGTACACACACACACATTAATTGAATATACCCTCTGGTAAACTAACATAGGTATTGAAAATGGCCCAGTCGAAATAGTTGATTTACCCATTAAAATCATGGTGGATCTTTCCATAGTTATGTAAACGTTTACCAGAGGGTAAATCCTGTTAAATCCCATTAGATCCCATTAAACCACCATAAAACCCATTAGATCCCATTAAACCACCATAAAATCCCATAAAATCCCCTAGTTTCAGCCCCTGTCAATGCCATGAAATCCTTCCTCTGGCTTTCTACTACAACTTTTGTAGCTGAAAATTCATCACCCTGAAACGATGGATTTTGGAGTCGAAAATGACCGTCTATGGTCGCCAACCTTCATGGCCAGTGTGTTTTGGGTTTTCCTACCCGCATTTTTGTTGGTAAAAGATAAGTAATAATAATGTTCACCACTTATACACCATTTTTGTTTGTTAAATGCGCATTATTTCATAGTATATCCCATAAAAAACACACCACATATCCCCGGAAATATCCCATTGATAATTGACACATCCCAGTCTTTCTCGTTAAATCTGGAGGCTTCAAGCCCTTGGAACAGAAAGAACATGAAAAATTCTTGTCTCAGCTAGGATGGCAAATAAACTCTAAATCATCATTGGTTACGTACGAGATGTCTTTTCGTATAACGAGAATTCACCCATGAAATCTATCAGAATATTTCACCAATAAGTTTGATAAGAAACAACTATAACATATATGTATTTATATATATAAATGATATAGCCGATGATGATATTGTTTTATAAATGTGATATACCAATGGTATAACTATAAAACATTATAAATATATATGGTGTATATATATATCCCAAAAGATATATATTGTTGTCCATTGTTAGTGTATAGCATTGTTATCAGACCTTAAATATAGGTTTATATAAATAAATTAAATGTAGTTTCGTAAAATAGGTGTACCCCGAAAACATCCAAGTCATCAGACCAGTGTAGTATTTTTCAAACCCCTGGTGACTCCATCGATCTCGCGGGCTGAAAGCCTTTTTGGGGCTAGCCATTTCGGCTTCCAACTGGCGATGTCGAGAAAAACTTGGGCGGTTTCTTGGGAACATGATATGGAAGCTTGGGAAAATATGGGAAGCATTCAGAAAAGATGGGAAACACCACTATAAATGCAGGTTTTGTTGGGAAGATTATAGGGAACTATTCGATTATAGCTGGGGAAAACCACGAAATTCATGGATGTTTACTTGGGAGAATGATAGGAAAATAAGGAACAATCCACTATACATGGAGGTTTATGAGTAAATGGGTGATCAATATTAGCCCCAAAGATTCCAAACACCGTGTTAAAAAAAACAAAAAACAATCTTTGGGGCTGGTTTTTTGGTGTCACAGCTTTTCAGTTTCAGTTTTTGGAGCACATAAATTACTGATCAAGAACAGGAAGTAAATTAACAAGGGTGGCAACTCCACTACAAACAGCAGTTCAGCAACAGGAGCGGGAGTTGCGGGCCAAGAAATTTGGATACTGGGTTTTAAAAAAGGATGACTTTTGGTGATTTGGAGGTGCAGTTGGGCTAAGTGGATATTTCACAATATTTTCAGGGGCTATATCATGTTATATTATATTCCAACTTATGGGGGTGACTACACCAGCAACATCTGTGTATTGTCTGGTCTGTTAATATGAATACACTGGTTGCATTGAGCATATGGTGTGACACTGTCCCACTGGTAACAATGCTATTTTCTCAGGCTGTGTGAATCATCTTACGGAAATCAATGTGCCATGGCTGCCATAGCATGTTGTTAAACTACCAAAGGGTATCTATCATATAATTCTGGTAGTAAAATCACATGTATATACATGTGTGTATATATATATTAAGAGAGATTCCCAAATATGTAGTGGTTTAACCAACTGGATTTTGTTCTAAATATCTTCAGCAACTCCAGGGACCTATCATGCATGATAATTATATTGCTATCCCCAGAATTTTCGGGGATTGACCCGCCTTATGAGTTTTATAGTAAAAATGAAGGTTAGATCACCTATGGAAGTCATAGCCTATGTAGCTTAAAATATGTCCCATTATATAATCTCCCAATTACATCCCAACAATCATATCCCACCAATACCCACGTTTAAAGGGTTAAAACCTGTGGCTTAGCCACTGTAAGGATCATGATAAAATGACCTACTGGTGCTAAACGTAGGGAATGAGGGAATGATCCACAATAACTATCAATAATCATCCCAGCAACCCCCATTCCCATCCATTCCCTGCTAAGTACCAGTAAGATGATGGACATGAACTGGTTGGTGGTTTTTCGCCACCCCTCTGAAAAATATGAGTTCGGCAGTTGGGATGATGACGTTCCCAATTAATATGGAAAGTCATTATCAAGCCATGTTCCAAACCACCAACCAGTCATTAATCATCATTAACCAACATCATTAACCATTATTATCCATGATTAACCACTGCTAAACACTATTAACCGTTATTAACATGTATTAATAACATGTATTAACCATCATCATCCATGATTAACCATCATTAACCATCATTAATCACCAACCAGTGAAGGTTGGATCCCACACATCCAATGTAGCTATAACACCTTGGCCGCATTCTCAGCTTCCTTCTTCGCCAGCCTCAAAGGCGGTTTTTTCAACAAAAAAAGGACCCAACATGATACCAGAACTTTATATAAGATTTGAATGGATGTATATATATATATATCATTATATGGGGATGTGTCAAAACCTTGTACCCCTGGTGAACCCCAAAATAGCTGGTAAATGGATGTTCATCCCACTAAAAATGTATCTATAGGTATTGACCCATACCTCGAAGGTCTGCGCCAAGGTACTTTCTCGTTTGTGGTCTTGCTCAGGTCAAGTGTCTGTCTCAAGGATCCCCATTGAAACACGACGAAAGACGACAAAGAGAAAAAAACGAGCAAAAGGGTTTCAAGGGTTCCTCTACGGGACCTCCGGGGGAAGAAATTCCAAGGGTTCCTCTCCGGGACCTCCGGGGAGAAAAAATAAAAA
>Ga0126342_10001799_pt1 | contig 31548 bp, 34 predicted proteins | sample Cyp1metagenome_FD_92528 | JGI IMG/M metagenome (GOLD analysis project Ga0126342, IMG submission 92528) | Coral microbial communities from Lord Howe Island, Old Settlement Bay, Australia - Cyphastrea 1 metagenome | ecosystem: Host-associated > Invertebrates > Cnidaria > Coral ...
GAAAATGAAGGAAAAGTAATGGAAAATGAAGGGAAACTAATGGAAAATGAAGGAAAACTATTGGAAAATGAAGGAAACGTAATGGAAAATGAAGGGAAACTAATAGAAAATGAATGCAAACTATTAAAAAATGAAGGAAAACTAATGGAAAATGGAAGAAAACTAATAGGAAACCAAAAAACAAAAAAAATCCTTAAAAAAAACAAAAAAAAATCCTAAAAAAAATCTTCGCCCTTTTGAAAATTCATTCTAATCCAGCAATCACGCAATTGTTATTGAAAGATGAAATGCTAGAGTGTGTATGCATGTCATAGTCATACTTGATTTGGTTTCTGCATGGGGTCCTCAAAGATTTGTAGGAATCTGACGCGAGATCAGCTTTGTTGAGACAATTTGAGATGGAGATGTTGCCGATTCCGTGGTGTGTGTGCATGTTTTGGTATGTTTTTGCATCATACTCATGAGGACATGGCTTGACCCGATGTGACATGATGTGACAACATGCTTTGAGTCAAAATCCTTGGAGTTGTGTTTGCACTGTTTGGGTTCGGGCTGCACTGCAGACCAATGTCGAGTCGCCCAACCACGGGCTCTGTGCGAAGATTTCCCATTTCGGCCGCGGCATCGTTGGTTTGGGGCTCAGCTAGAGGAGCAGAATACTGTAGAGCAGCTTCTGTCTCAACCAGTGAAGAAGGATCGGAAGAATCGGAAGGTCCCCACTGGCAACAAAATATACAATATGTATCAATATGTAGCAAAGATGTTGGAATCTATCGGCAATATGGTCCACACTCATGCACACACACACATGCACACATGCACAACGCTCAATGCATAGCAGCCTTACACACACAAGTATAAAATAGTATAAATAAATAAATATATATATATAAATGAAAAATGAAATAAATAGACAATAGATAAAAAAATAAATAAATGGAACATAGATATATGATAAACTAAATAAATGAACAATAGATAAATGATAAAATAGATAAATACATAAATAAATAAATGAATAAATAAACAAACAAACAATAATAAATAAATGATTAAATAAATAAATAAATACAATTTGAATTGAAAAACTGGAACCACCCCCAAAAACACAAGAAGTAAAAGTGACAAGCGTGCGCCTTTTTACAGCGCATGTTGAGCCAAATGTATTGGCATGTCAAAGAGATAAATAAATAAATAAGTAAAACATAAAAGAAAAACACACACACACATGCACACACACACAGACGCATATATATATATATACACATAATTCTAACACATACACATTTATAGCTTGCTGAGACGTACTGCATAGGAAACCATGTCCTCAAGAGATGACAGCGGGTGATTTGAGGTAGGCTCATGTTTATGCTGTCAACATTTGTCAACCCATGTCCTGGTAGCACATTATATCCCAGGGTCCTAGGGCAAAAGTGGAATACAACAGTCTTGTTATGAATCAATGGCTGCTGGACTAGTGCACTTGTATACAACAGGAAAGCCGAGACTTCCGAAAGTACCTTCAGGGAAGCACGTCGCTGGCATCACCTTTCCCCGCAAGCACTGGAAGTGTTCTATCAAAGTCAACTGTGACTACAGCCATTGTATGGCACAAAATAGGAAATCGAATGAAAAATAGGATACAAGTGAGCAGACAATACGCCATCGAGGCAGCCAAAAAAAATCAGCATCCAAAAACAAGCCGTTTGAGTTCACTGCAGCCCGAACCAAACTGCCGTGTGAACATATTGTCGGACAGGCAAAAGTTTGAGCGTTTCATGGTGAATGCCCGGTGAACACCTGTGAAGACCAGTGAGATCTGGTTTTGTTCCTTTCAGGCTTTGACAAAGCAGCGTCTGAAGGAGCGAGGGATGCAACGACCATCCTAGCCGATGACTCTGTGTGTTGCAACACACCGATGCAGATGAGTAGCCAGAATGGCCAAGACAGGTGTGGAATCCTGATACTTGACATTTCTATTAAACGGAGAAAGATTGAGGGTGCATGGAAACATGTCAGTTTGTAAACCTCAAGAGGCTTCAGAACAGAGGGGACATGTGAAGACAAATTGTTTGTTGTTATCGAAGGCAAACCTTTTCCCCGGTACAACTTTGCATTCGAAGGTTTACACAGGAAAGTTTCACATTGTTTTTCACTTGCCAAAGCGCTGCCTCCACAGTTGATGTTTGCATTTCAGCAGAGTGGGTAGAAAAATCGCGCACCATCAGATTGTGCACCATGCTCGCTCCTCTTCACTGCAATTCGGTTTGTTCTACAGTAGGCTCGCAAGCTAGGTCCCATAAGAAAGGGCTGGATGCCCATAGACTTTCGTCAATTTTTCCCCAACAGCGTAAGCTAATGGGGTCTTCAGCCCAGAATCGCTCCGGTGTGCACTGGTGCAGGAGCCGGGTCAGGTTCAACGAGGTTCCGGAGAAGGTTCCGAAGGTTCCGGAGAAGGTTACGGGAGGCTTTGGTGCAGAGCCAGGTCAAGTTCACCAGGGTTCCCAGAAGAAGGTTCCGGAGAAGGTCTGGAAGGTCTGGAAGGCTTTGCAAGGTCAGGTTCAAAAGGGTTCCGGAGAAGGTTCCGGAGAAGGTTCCGGAGAAGGTCTGGGAAGCTTCGGTGCAGAGGCGGGTCAGGTTCAACAGGATTTGCGGCCATTTAACTCACGGAACCCAGCTGAGGTGTTTCCAGCGCTTGGCTTGGCAGCACGTTTCAGACAGATTTGTGAAATTAAATCGTTGCGGCTACAGTTGCTTTCGCCGCTGCAGTCAGGGCCTATTCAACTACTCAAAACTTGGGCATGTGCATAGGGCCCATTCTCACACAGGTTTTCCGACAGGTGCACCTTTGACATCTCAAGATTTAACTGCTGCTTTTCCAATCTGGCAGCGGAGCTTGGATAGCTCCATTTGTCCCCCAACGCTCAGCTTCTACCCTTGCTGACGCCATCTTGCACTGTTCTTGGTCTACTCGACCTACGACACGATCAGGCACCACGAGCACCACGACTTCTAGGTCTTTTGGGGCCCACGACATCTTCGTCTTCCGCCAGGTGAGTCCTCGAGCACGCTGGCGGGGTGATTTCCGAGTGGCCATCCTCCTCTTCTGCCAGGTGATCCTCGAGCACGCCGGCTGGGTGATTTGGTGTTGACTTCTCGCACTACTGCCAGGTGATCTTCGAGCACTTTGGCTGGGTGAATCCCGACACGTTCCTGGTGGAGTTGGCTGTGATCGCACTACATCATCGACGATGGCGACTACCAGCTCGGGAACCAACACCGGCAGAGTGCCGTTAGAGTAATATCGTAATATCGACGTGAAATTCCTCCAGGTTGGGACCCTGCGATGGCAGCTAGCTATCCACTGAAAACTTACCTTGAACGTGTCAAGGTCTGGTACAGACTATGGGATGGACCGGATGAGTCGGTGGGGCCACTAGCTGGCCGGTTGCGTGGCCGTGCACAAGCCATTGCAATGAACCTGAGGCTGCCCACTCCGCACGGTGGTATGGACATCGGTGACACGGCCCTGATCCGACTTCCAGTTGACCGAGTGGAAGGCCCTACAACTGGTGAGGTGATACAACACCCAATACCATCCGGTGCCCAAGCTCTACTATCAGCACTTCGAGCAGCGTTCGGAGAAGCGGAGCAGCTCTTGGCGACGAAGGCTTTGGAGACGTTCTTCGAGTTCCGCAGAGGACGTGCCGGATTCAATGGCAGTTGAACTACGAGGAGGCCGTGACCCATGCTGGATTGGGCGTGAACCAGGTAGCCAAGACCTACTTGTTCTGCAAATCCAGCGGCCTCGAACAGAAAGCCATTGACGACTTGCTGTTGCAGGTTCATGGAGACATGAGAAGATTCAAGGAGTTCAGATGGAACAGCTGCAGTGCCACGCACGAGCGATGGATGAAGACATCAACACGCTATTCCGAGCGGTTCGTCGTGGTGCTCCTCCTCCTCCTGATGAACCCTCATCATCAAGGCAGAGGACAGCTTTGGGCGACAGCAGAACACCCAACAGGGAACCAGAAGGACATCCTCCTGGCAGTGCGTCTACCGGACGGCAACCAGAAGAGGAGACCTATCTCGAGACAGACTTTCTGGAGAGAGCTTCAAGGTCGAGAGACTCCGAGCTGGACGAGGACACTCACGATCCAGAGGTGCTGCAAGAAAGAGCCCGAGATCGTGCAGCGTTGAGGCACAACCTCCTCATCGAGAACAACAACCTGCAGATCTACCTGGTGCGACGAATGATGGACTTTCCCAATGGACACGCCCCATTCGACATCGTGGATGAACTGTGTGGAGAACATGCTCCTCACGCACCATTGGTGGGCTATGGCGACGATCCCAATATATCCCAATGAGCGCATTGAGATTGTGGAAGCCGAGAACCATGAGGTGACCTATGAGTTGCACGAGTCCGAGGGTACCGTGTACAGGTTCACCAACCTTTTAGGTTTGCATGGTTTTAGGTTGGACAGAATGGTGGCGAGATTGCAGGATGATCTGACAAGACGTCAGTTTGCCATCAGAATCCGCAACTCGTACCGCCACTTCTCACAGTTGGACCTGGAATAAGTCCCAAGCCAGCTCTAACACATGAGCAGATTCAAAACTTGGGCATGTGCATAGGGTCCATTCTCACACAGGTTTTCCGACAGGTGCGCCTTTGACATCTCAAGATAAAACTGCTGCTTTTCCAATCAACTACCAACTACTGCAACCATGAAAGCATTTGTAGAGAGTTGTGAGCACGTGCTAGAATGGTCAGGCAAATCAAGTAGAATTAGAAGAGCTGCAGCAATTCGATGCACTGATGTGCTGTAATATGCTGTAATTTGTACATGTTTGGCTCGCAGAAACTAATTTAGTTTGATTGCCGCAGCAGCATGCCCGCTACTGTGGCGGATTTGGCAGCTGCTGCTCTCGCACGCTGGGAGGCAGTTCCCATACTTGAATACATTTGGCACACATACACTATACAAATACTGTAGGTGTGGGAAAGGGAAAGTAAGAAATCCATTCTCAACTTGTCAGGTTGAGGATGAGAGTGGCTGGCATCCTTGCGATCAGAAGGCGTTGTCAGTCTAGCTTCTGACGCCTTTTGGTGCCACCATGTGCCACTCTTTATTGAAGTCCTGTGTGGAGCAGGTTCTCGAGTGCTTACGTGTTGCTGGTGCTGGGCAGAAGCTTCACGTGCCATGCGCCGTGGGCGAGCGAAAGTGCGAGCTGCACTTGGACGCTCGTGTTGAGGTCGACTGCATGACTGGCAAGCGAAGGCCTGGGATGACACGATGCATATTCAGCACACAATCATAAAGATTTGATCAACATGCGCCAGTGTTTGTTTGACTTTCCTGAGTCTTCAAATAATCGTGAAGAGATTGCTCATCACTGTATAATGTATCCATGTTCACCTGTGCTGCAGCTGCATGTCATAAATCATATATACTCGAGTTTACTGAACGACTTCAGATTGTGTTTTTTCCCTCCCTCCCTCCCTCCCTCCCTGTCTCTCTCTCGCTCTCTCGCTCTCTCGCTGTCTCGCTGTCTCGCTGTCTCGCTGTCTCGCTCTCTCGCTCTCTCGCTCTCTCGCTGTCTCGCTGTCTCGCTCTCTCGCTGTCTCGCTCTCTCCCTGTCTCGCTGTCTCTCTCTCTCTCTCTCTCTCTCGCGCTCTCTCTCTCTCTCTTTTCCATTGCCACGCAGATCAATCTATTTATTATGAGTTCATTGCATGACTCGTGTCTTTTGCCAACGTGTTCCATTTATTTTGAAACTTCGAAACTTCGAGGCGCTTGCGCATTGCAAGCCCCACGGAGAGAGAAACTGCAGCGGTTGCAGCAGCAGCAGCAGCAGCAGGCCCCTACTGGTATCCTTTGACAGAGCAGACACCCGAGCAGTTTCCTGTCTTGTGAACCTTCAGTGGTCAAGGTGCAACTTTGCCTAGTCTCGCGGAAAGTGCAACAAAGTTCGCACCCAAGCTGCTGACTTCCATTTCACCCTTAGAATACAAGCCATCAGTTTGATACAGCCAAGTAAGTACAATCAATTGAAGCAATTTGATATACAAGTGCGGCATAGTGTGGCATGAAATGGAAGAATGTGTTGACAGGCCAGTGCTGGAGCCAGGGCAGAGTGCAGAGGTGACGTGTGAATTTGTGGTGATTCCAGGCACCTCCAGGCACCTCTGTGGTTTGCTACGCAAGGCGGGTAGGCTTCCGAGAAAGACCTTGTCTGGATACTTCATTAAGACGAAGGAGAGCAAGGAGAGCAAGGAGCCTGCTGAACAGGTCGAATCTGGCATCGACAGAGAGCCAGTTGCATCTTTAAGTCTTTGCGCTGCTCATTTTTGCCGCATCGGCCTGACAAGTTGGTTTGGTTGTCCAAGCTATTCCAAACTGTTCTGTGTGTTGCCATGTCTGCAGCGGGACCCAGCATGAATCTACCTGTATGGGCCCCACTGGTCGCAACAGGCCCAAAGCAGCAGTTCTGCTGCTGTTTGGGGTGGAGGAGGAGGAGGAGGAGTCGATGGTGCATGGTTTCAGAGCTCTCACGACTTTGCTGTAGAGTTACGCCAATGCAAACCACGGAACGCCGACTGAGTTTCCTTCGCTTGTGGCACTTTTGACTTGAACATACCTGAGCCAAGTAGCAACAAATAACAGCGAAGCAGCAGCCAAGTAGCAACTAGAGCAGCGTAGCAGGCGTAGCATGATATTTGTGACCCCCACCTTCCGTAAGCAGGAGCCGCGGGCCCAGATCGACCCAGCGCCGAAGCAACGGCATCTGGCAGTAGCACAGTTGCTGATATTGCCGACCCCAAGACAGGTGGGAGCCGCATTTCTTCCCCTTCTTTCTTGTCAACTTGTCAACCTGGATTTGGGAGATTTCCATGAAACAGCCAGCTTCCCCTTAATATGTGCAATGGTGATGTGAATATGTTATTGCAGGGCTTCGTGAGAGGTGGTGGGCTCCAATGCGTCAGGGAATAGAAGTAGCAGAGTAGCACTTCCAGATCCCATGAGCTTGCCCTGAATGCCATGGCGTCGAGATTCAGCCGTTGCTGGAGGACATTTGGAAGACAGTTGCAGGTAAGAACTGCCCCTTTGAGCTCCCACACGTCTAGGCTTGAAACGTCTTCTTTCCAAGGGAATCGTGCTCCAATTTCGTGTCTGTTTTCAAGGAGGCATTTTACAGAGCTGACCAAAGGATTTCGATACCTGGAAGATTATCGATCAGGATCTGGAACTTTGCGGCGGTTTGCCTCGACACATGAGATCCTGGCAAATCGTGATATACCGTTTCAGCGCGTCCGTGTGGTGGATGACAGCGGTCTCGTTGGTGATTTCAACTTGCAGGAAGCTCTGATTCTAGCAAAGGAGAGGCGAACTGACCTTGTGGTCTTGTCAGGTCAAGTGGATCCACCACTATGTCGTTTGGTGAATTTGCATGTCTACGTCGATGAACTGGAAAAACAGGCTGCTTCCAAAGAGCAGAAGCAGCGAGAGCAAAAACTCAGGGAGTTTTCCTTCGACCCAGCCATGAGGGTAAAAGGTTGGGCATGGCAAAATGTGTTGTCAACCGGGGGAAAAGAACGTGGACCGTATGTGGAACATATATGGAATATCATGGAACCCAAAATGTGATCTGGAAGATGATTTCGATTGGAAATTGCAGTTTTGGGGTCCGTGTTAGTTTTCAGGGTGTCGTGCGTCCAAATCTATTTTAGTGTGTTAGAGGTTCAGTTTTAGAGACAGGTCCACCTCCCAATCTCACTTCCGAGATCCAGGCATGCGCTTTGCCACCGTGATCGCCGAACATGATTTCGAGAGGAAAGTGAATCAGGTCAGAGACTTCTTGAAAAAAGGGCATCGAGTTGAGGCCCGCATCTTGCAGTCACGAGGCACTGCTGAAGATGTCCTGGACTTGGCGCTCCGGATCGTTGCTGAAGTGCGCGACATTGCAAAACCAGAGTATTTTGAGGCAAGGTCGGGTGACCGAATCAGAATGGTTGGGTAGTGTTAGGTACACCTGTGATTTGGTGCATGTGTACAATACTGCCTCTACCTATCGCCCGCATTTCTACAATTTTCTACATTTCCTGTCCATTTATCTATCTATCTGCCAACCTATCTGCCTATCTAACTGCACTGAACTCAACTAAACAAACAAACCATCTATCCATCCATCCATCCACCCACCCAGCGACCCATCCATCCATCCATGCATCCAGCCAGGCAGCCATCCATCCATCCATGCATCCGCAATTCCACCTAATACAATGCATTCCATATACAGTATTACCAGTATATATATATAGTTATATAAATACATGTACCAGTAGTGCAGCACAAGGCGGTGGCAGAAGTTTCAAGGATAGGACTGGAGAGGTGAGTTGTTGTGATGCATGGATGGCAGAGCGAATCCACTGATGCAACGAAAGGGGAATTGTGTACTGCAGTGCAGTCTAGTGTAGTGTGAAGTAGCGCAGTTGTAGTTGTAGCTGTCGTTGTAGCGTAGTGTAGTGTAACTAGTGTAGTTGTAGTGGTAGGTGTTGTTGTAGTGTAATTAGTGTAGTGTAGCGTTGCGTAACGTAGTTGCAGTTGTAGTTCTAGTCTTAGTCGTAGTCGTAGTCGTAGTTGGAGTGTAGTGTAATTAGTGTAGTGTAGTGTAGTGTAGTGTAGTGTAGTGTAGTGCAGTGTAGTGTAGTGTAGTGTAGTGTAGTGTACGTAGTGTAGTTGTAGCTGTAGTAGTAGTAGTAGTCGTCGTCGTCGTCGTCGTCGTAGTATTAGTAGTAGTAGTAGCAGTAGTAGTAGTAGTTGTAGTAGTTGTAGTTGTAGTTGTAGTTGTAGTTGTAGTTGTCTATCTATCTATCTATCTATCTATCTTTCTTCTATCTATCTATCTATCTATCTATCCATCCATCGATCCATCGATCGATCGATCGATCTATCTATCTATCTACCTGTCTATCTGCAAGCTTGAAAATGAAGCTAATTCTGCGAGACCTCACTTTTTGAACTTGGCATCATCAAAAACGCGGCAATTCTGCGAGACTTCCTCAGTCTTTTTACTTGACAACGACGTCAAAAACGAAGCAATTTTATGAGACTTCCTTCCTCAACTTTCGAAGTTGGCAACATCAAAAACGAAGCAATTCTGCGAGACTTCCTTCAAAAATGGAAAGTTGAGTGCAGAGCTGACGGCCTCGTACTCCATCTGTGTCAAGTGGTGCTGCGCCTGCCACGCAAAAGTGATGCCAGGTCATACGAAGTTCTGCACCTGTCACGCAAAATCATCTTAGTAAACCTGAAGATCTGATGCTCCAAAATGCAACCTCTCTCAGGAAATCAGCGCCCATCTCCTAACATCTCTGATGAACATGTCTCTTGTACTACGCTTGCCACGGAAAATGCATCTTTGCAGATCCTCTTCAAATGTCCCACGCCTGCCAACGCTTTTGAAACTGCTACAAAAACCCTCACGTCTTGCTCACTTTTGACAAGGTCCACAATCCCTTGCGCCTGCCACGCGAAAGCACATCTGAACGTCCAAAAGTGCCCCCGTACCCCACCGTTTTTTTGCACTTTTGACTTCGAAATGTGCTTCGTGCCACAACGGCGTGCACTTTTTCGACGTTGCAACTTCCAAAAGTGGTCCGAAACTGGTGTGTTTTGTACATTTTGACTTCGAAATGTGCTTCGCGCCACAACGGCGTGCACTTTTTCAACATCTCAACTTCCAAAAGTGTTCCGAACCTGGTGTGTTTTGCACATTTTGACTTCAAAATGTGCTCCACGCCACAGTGGAGTGCAATTTTTCATCTCTCATCTGGCCAGATGGCTCCGTACCCGCCGCTTTAGCGAGCCTACTTTTCGACCCTCCGGAGCCACAAATCATTGGAAAAACACAGTGCTTCGCGACTTTGCTACCTTTTCGTGCGCCTGCATCTTCTGTCTTCTTCTGCCACTTTCTCTTCTCTGATTTTTTTCTTCTTCTCTTCTTTTCTTCTCTGACTCTTCCCACCTCTGCTTTTTCGTCTGTCCATATTGTCGGAAGTTTGACTTCTAAACTTCCTTCGATAATGCAGCTATATGCACATGTATTGAACATTCGTTTGCCATTCTTGACTTTGGGGCAGCATTGGCCCCAAACGAATTCCCGACATGCTTCTCAAAGCTGCTATGCCTGCTGTGATTCTCAGGAATCCATCCGCGAGCTCCAAATGGCCATCCATTCGCCCAAGAGTCTGAAACGACGGGGGAAAGCTCCGCCAGACGAGCTGCGGGTACGTTTGTGGCCTTGCAGTCCGGATCAGGCGGCTGCGTTTCAGCTTCCAGCTCACATCATTGGCCCCCGGCGACGTCGTGGGCCTGCTATTGTGGGTGTGGATGATAAGGAATTGGATGAAGATGCATGGAAGTTTCCGAAGCAAGCACTCAAGATTTGTCATGTACATTCATGTACTGTATTTGCAATAATTGTACTTTTGGGATGTTTCTCACCCAAACAAAAACTTGGATAGTTCTAATTTTCGGTTGTCGGAACGGCCAGCACTGAGGTTTAACCGCAAACCGCATCCGGCCTCACGTTCATTGCCCAAGTCCGAAATGAGACGCCAAGCACTAGATGATTCATGAAACTGATTAGAAGACCCATAGATAGAACGGTGAGTGTATCCATGGCACAGAGACGTGCGCCGGCCCTTTCTGCAGTCAGGAAAAAGTAAGTGCTGATGGGCAAACTTGACTGGTTGAAATTCCTAACGCATCATTTTAGTGTCACTTGTAATGTAATGACTTACATTATCAGTCTGCATTTTGAACTTACTCACGCTTCCCTTGTTTTGGTAGGTAATGAAAAGATTGCTTCCATCTTTGAAGAGATGAGCATGGTACAGAAGCTGAAACGAGATCGCTTTCGCTCTCAGGCACCGGCTTAAACAGTTTCTGCCAAGTTGACCTGTCGGGAAACTGTAGGACCTGTAGGGTGATTGGTGCAGAATGGTGCAGCTTGCAATTCGAACTTGGAGCATTGGAGGCTTATGCCAAGGCAGCGCAAGCCCTGCGTGCACTGGACCACGCGATTGACAGTGGTGCTCAAGCAAAGGCTATCAAAGGCATCGGTGCGGGTATGGCGAATCGCATAGATGTACCGTGGTTGCAAGCCACACATTTCATACGTCACAGCAAGTCGTACACACCTAGTCTAGGACCTAGACGACCCGTTGATTGAAAACAGTTGCACCACGTCGATCCATGTCGCATATGTCGCACAAACCAAACTCATCACATCATCTGCTCCAAGGTCATCCTGAAAACTGGAGAGCTCCAGGAACTTGAAGATTTAAAGAACGACAGTGATGTGGTGGCCTTGCGCGAGCTTCGATCCGTACCTCGCTGCTCTTGTCCCAAGAAGACTGGAAGGTTCAAACCATTCTAAAGCCATCCTAATGCAATTTTAAAGCATTTCTATAGCTTGAATTAGCTTGAATTCGCTTGAATTAGCTTGCTCAGGTTCATGGCATAGGAGCCGTTGCAGCGGCCAAGTTGGTCGAGCAGGGCATCAGATCGCTGCTACAGCTCAGACAAGCGGTGGAAAAGAAGCAAGTTCATTTGGATGCAGCCCAGGCACCTTTTTTTTGGCAGGATTTTTGACAGCACTTGAACAGGCGCGCATACTCGATTGATCTTGATTATATATATATAATGCACATTGTTGCACACGTGCATACACAATTGTAATCAATTATATACAATTGGACTGTCGTGTTGAGATCACTGTTCTGTCCAGTGTTCAGTGGATGGCGCGTCTGTGGGCCGTACAGGCGCTAGGTCTTCGACACTGCGAAGAATTCAATAAACGCATCCCTCAGGCACATCACGGAACACCATTGACTAGACACCGGCAGTCGGACGCAGGACACACTGTTGATACAGTGGTTGGCACAGTGGTTGCAAGTGCCTTGTTTCTTAACATGCCACTTAGCAGCTTGCTGGTTCACTATTAATCACTGTGCTAGAATGCTGCTTCTTGAAAGCTTGCCCATTCCCCTTGTTTGTAGGCAGAGATGAAGGAACATCATGCCTTTCTGGAGCGTTGCAGAGTGCAAGATTATCCGGCTCTTCTGCTGACGGCACGGCTTGGGTAGGGATGGTAGGGATTGATCGGCGGTTCCCTGCCACGTGAGTTTGAAACAAATGAAACACGTGAAAGGTCTGTGGCTCTTATCGGCGTGGCCGACCAGATTGTGGTGACATTGACTTGAACTCAGGTTTGATGAAGCCATGCAATGAGCCATGAAACCGTGTGAATTGATTGATTGATTGATTGATCGATTGATTTTGATTTTGATTTGACTTTATTTGATTTAATTGATTAGTTGATTGATTTAATTGTGATTCGCATTGATCCGTTCAAAATGTTGATCCTGAAGATCTCAGACACGATGCCGCTATTTAGCTGCAGTTGAATTTAAGGATGTGTTGATCAGCCATCCCAACTACACCACTGCAAAGAAAGAAGCCAATGCTGGTGGCAAACTGCTGCATGGTTTCGTTCCTGTTCTGAGAAAAGATTTTGCATTGGCCTTTGTTGGTTGCTGAAGGGGGATGTGAGATGGAATTTCAACACACACAGTCAGACATGCAAAAAAGGAGAACCGCGGATAGGACAGTCCAGTGGCCCTGACTTATGATCACTTTATACAACTTTCATAACATCTTAATACATCTTAAATCTTACAGTAAGCTAAACAGTACTTTGAACCTCTTTGAACATCGAACATCTGAGCTGTTTTGACGGAGAGGGGAGTGGCACCCGTTCGAAGGTGAACAGTTTGAAGAAAGTGGGCTACGTGACTGGCGACCTGGCCTTTGGACAGACGAAGTTCATGGGAGTTTGCAGGTCCTCAACACACACAGAGAGCGATGTAATACACCTACAGTGTGTGTATATAGCAATATTGCATGCATATAATGCTACTTTTCATGCACTTTCTATGTTTTCCTTTCTAGTTTTTATGTTTTGTTTTGGATGTGGTTCAGTTTCTGCCAGGCTGCCTGGCGGATTGCACAGACGCCTAGACATTCGCTGTATGCCCGAGGACCAGTATCACTTTGGCACCTCGTCAGTTGCAGTCGCAGTGGTCGTCATCGTCACATATCCATGGATATGGTGATCTGGTGGCAACATGTGGCAACCACCAGATGGATCACCATCTAAATATTCTAAATCACCCTGTTTGAAAGTGCAATTTCTGCGTGATGGTGACATGTCTCGACTCTTGACCAGATGAGACCGCCTCCATGAGCATGCAACATGGCTCAAAAACTTGACTCATGACTGTCATGACTGATGCACATAGCAGAAATCAAGAGCACACACGAACTGGCAGGAATAAAAGATGACAGTACATGCCATGCACATGGAACCAGCCATGATTATTCCTGCGAAAGACACGTGGATAACCCTTGCCCTTCGCTGACAATCATGAGCCTCGATTGGAGTGATCGCGATCTTCTGGAGCGGCTTGGCTTGTGCGATTTGACCGGGTACTCCCGGAGCTTCCTCCTAAATCTCAGAAATTCATGAAATATCCAAAGATATCCTGCAACAAAAGTTTGCAAGGCGTAGCTGCCGTAGCTGCCGTAGCTGCCGCAGCTGCCGTAGCTGCCGTAGCTAGTTCTGAGCTGTTGAGCTGTTTCTCTCAGAATCTCAGGTGGGCTCAGAGAACCCTGCCAGAGTTCCTCTTGATATGCATGCAAGATCCCGATGATGGGCCCTTGGCCTCAGAGCATCCATAGCATCCAGAGCGACAGCAGATGACGGCAATGATCAACCGCCCAAAAGCCCATACATCACTCAGCTCATCATGTAGCCTGCATGATTTTCATGCAGAGGAGACATATTATCAACATTATCGACGCATCGGATTAGGTGGGATCAGTAGGGATCAGTAGATCTGCTGCACCAAGGAAGCGAAGCATTGCATCAACGCCCTGGTCCGAGTATGAACTCTCCATCGCAGAGGTGCAATTGGAAGGCCCAGAGATGTGCACCCAGAGATGTGCAGGGCCTGCAGCCGACAGACTGCTGAGTAGAGTTGTCGAGATGGGAATGCCTTTGGATGAGCAAAAACTGAAGAATCTCAACAGAAAAAACATGTTTACTTGAATAGGCTTTAATTCACGGGTGCCCCCATTATAATAACTAGAAAGATGTGACAATGCGGCTCGCGCTTGAGCAGGTGAGGTCAATTTGATTGGAAGGAAAAACGAGCCAATGCTACAATTTGACCTCGATCTGGGTATGCGTGTCGATGTTGAGAAGAAAGTTGCAGCTTGGCCAAAAGATCTCAGACGCGAGGCCTGAATTGCCGGGAGCAGGTGGCATTTTGACGACCTTTTGGCGACCTTTTGAGAGGATTCAGTAATGTCGAGAAATATTCACAATGGATCCGTGTTGGAGCTGACTAAGGTGGGGAGGCCTAAGAATGATGAAACTGACTACTGGCCTGGCATTGTGCAGATAGTGCATTTTGTGCCTTGACTGTGGGTGATGATGGAGTTGGCCGCCTTGGCCCGGTTGGCCTGGTTGGCCTGGTTGGCCCGGTCCGGTTGGCCCGAATTCTGCAATTGTCTTTTTGTTAGGAAAGACGGCTTTCCAACAATGATACCTCGGTGAGTCTTTTCGCACCAAGGACAATGAAAATCAGAGACCCGCTCTTATCACTCGACTAGAGGAACTCCCAGAGGATATCGCTCAGGAAGTGGGATGGTATCTTCAGGATGCTCGCCTAACTTGGGTTTAATTTGCTTGCGAATCTGTGTCATCTCCTAATTCCCATTGGCTACAAATAGAGTGAACACATTGATTTTTGCAAATGAGGAAGGCATGGGAAGCCGTTTCATTTGGCATGGCCTTGCTAGATGGCAGGCTTATGCAGATTCTTGGCTCCAAGCATCGTTTGAATTCTTTTGATAAGTCTTGTGCTCTTTGCGCCCTGGTACCTGGCAATTAGTGACTAGTGCCTGTTTGGTGAAGGAACATCTTGTCCTTTTCAACCTCGTAGTCACGTAAGAGTCATGAATCATGAATGCACATGTCCTCCATTTGTAGGGGGGCGTGTCATGACAGCAAGCCTAGGCCCAGAAGTGGTTGAAGCAAGCCCCTGCGCACATAGAGGACTCTGACAGACACCTCGTTTTATCGCGAGCTTAACGGACGAGTTTGAGTCCTCCAGGGTGATGTTCAATTTCTTGGACCTGTCCGCAGGCATCCACTCAATTATTTCCGTTCGTCTGCCTGGAGTGTCTCATGATGTGCAGGACCCAAGATCCAACCCCGAAGCCCCACCAGCTTTTCCACCTTTCCTTCGTGCTGCACGAAAGAGGCTCAAGATGGCTAGAGGTTGTGTTTGCATTGCACAGCAGTGAGGTCAAGGGAGGACTGCTTGATGGAAAATGTGGCAAAGAGTTGAGCTGTGACAGGTATGAGGATGAAATTCGCCAAATTCTCCTTGGTTCAGATGATGAGGATGCCAAATGATGCTTGACAGAGGTTGACATACCATAAATAAACTTTGTTGGTTTTATTTGCAGTTCGCCAGGAAGAGTCCGAACAGGAGCAGCTTCCCACTTCCCAACTGAGATTTCAGGACTGCCCAGGGATTGCCCAGAAGTTGTGAAGTGATTGGGAGTGCCCGGACAGTGAGGATGTTTGATGCAATTCTCAGCTGCATTTCCAGGGTTTAAGACCTCCATGGCGGATGCCATGCAGGATTTGGGCATGGTGGGCTCAGCCAATGCCGCAAATTTGATGAGTCGTCGAATCCTTTCAGAGGCAGATGGCCATCCAGGATATGTGCCTTGGCTTGGGCTCAGCCTTTCAGGTATTTGCAGATTATTGGAATTATTGGTAACATTCACTGGCACCGCACCATCCCACCCTAAAGGGACAATCAACAATTCCTGTATGTACGCTAGACAAACCAAAGGTTCTGTAGATTTGGTTGTCCAGTCCATGGATTGAAGGATTGGATTCCAACACTTTGAAAAGTGGACCCGATGAATCTGGTTTGAATTGTCACGTGCGTCAGGGTAGTTGTCTTTGGCAGGCAAGTCCTCCAATCTCTGATGACGAAGATGACTTTGACCCTACTGCGCCCTACGAGTTTGTAGAGGGCACTTTTGAGCGAAAGCGCAAAGGGGCGCCACATATGAAGAAGTTTGGAAGATATCCCTTCATGCCATCCATGTTGGCAGGCGGGGAGTGTGATGCCAAATTCAGCTCCACGGGATTGGGCGAGTTCTGTTTTGGAACATCCAGTGAATCCAGTGTTTGTTTGCCAATTCTTTGCAGGCTTGGGAGGCCCAGCGAATTGGCTGCCACCGAAGGAGCATGCAATTGGACATCCAGAGTGGTTCCAGAATCAGGGTCATCTAACAGGCTTAGCTCCCTCAAGCATCTCGCAACCGTCCCGGCTGTTGTCCAACGGTGTGACCCACTTGGACACCATCTTGGAAAAAGCGCGGAAGAGGAGAGAAGAATTCGAAGCTTCCTCTGTCAACAAGCTAATCTCGATCAAAGCTGCTGATCTCTGCGCAGCTATCGAAAACGGTGACGTCATGAAGGCCTTCGCAAAACTCGACGACAAGACTGCCAGCTGTCCGCATCCTGACACAGGGCGCTGTGCAGCACATTATTGCATTGCAAGAGGCCAGATAGCAGCTGGTTTGGCACATTGTCAATCGAGTGGGGATCATTGAGGATCATTGAGGATACATTAATCATAATGAAAAGAGTTTCAAGTTCCTCTATGTTGCTCTTCCATGACCATTGGGAGAAATTATGCACAAACTTCGCCCCATCTTTGCCCAGCAGGCTCCCATGAACTCCTTCGAATGGTGCTAGAAGCTAGGGCCGACCCAGACGCGAGGGATTCCTTTGGCCAGACACCGTTGATGATGGCAGCAAAGCAGGCGGACGGTTCAGCCGCTTCAGCCGCTTCAGCCGGTTCAGCTGCAAGCTGCTTGCTGCTAGAAAAAACTGGGCAAGTTGGACTTGATCAACTTTCTGTATCTTTCTGTTCGGCATGTATTGGATCTTGTATTGTTTGGGGTTCACGGGGACTTTTCTGATGATGCAATTGAGCAATGACCCATGTCATCATGAAATCATATGAAATCGTGATGATATATGCTTCCATGAATTTGCCTGTTCATTGGGAGGATGTGTCAAGAAGTATCAACCACTGCTACTGCTACATATGGCAGTGAGAATTGAAAGGGCTTGCATGATTAAAAGCCAATGGCACGAATCTTTGCCGTTGCGAGCGGCTAACAATAACATTTTAACTTTAACCATTTTAAACCAATCCATTGTTCTGCACACGGAACAAGAAGAAATCGTCAAATGGAATAGTATTCAGGAGCGAGGTCCGACGGTGCAACTTGCTACTGGTACAATGCTTGTATGATTTGTAAGATTTTGTAAGTATTTTTTCTTCACCGCTTCATCGTCTCTACGTCAGGGAGACCAGGAGGCTGCACAAGTGCTGTTGGACGCTGGTGCTGACGCCGCTGCAACTGATTCCTTGGGACGAGCTGCATCAGACATGATCAAGGTCATTCCGCTGCACATGATATCACTTGGGCACAGTTTGGCATGCGGGTTTGTGATGATTTGCGCTCCGTTCTGGTCCATGAATTGATGTTTTTCACGGTTCTTCCCCTCTGAGTCTTGAGTTGCCTTTCGCTTGGGCCTGAATCCATGTGGCCGCGTGATTCAAATCTCAGAATTGCTAGCTCAGGTTGTAGAGAAACCGGATGAGGAGCATAATCCTTTGAAGAACTGGAGGGAAAAGATGGCAGGACAACCTCTTCCTGAAGATCCTGCGAAGAAGAACAGAGATCTTAAGGTGCCACAGATTTGGACATTGTCTGTTTTGCTCACTGGGGAGTTCATTTGGCCATCCGGTTCAAGTTTTCACAGTCCCCGCACTGGCCACATCCAGGAGTTGATCGACAGCAAAGAAAGGCCCAAAAAGTTCGGTCTATCTCTGCTCTCGGCGCTGGCTCAAAGAGATGTCAGAACTGCAGAAGCAGCGATGGAAGCGGGAGCTGACATGAAATTGGTGGACGACAAGGGTGACACAGCAGTTATCCTCATCGTGCGCGGCTCAGTTATGTCATGTGTATTTGTTTTGTATATATATATATACATACTGCATGTACATGCAGCTACGTAGTTCTCCAACATGCACATAGCGTCTCAGTTCTTCTGCGGCATCTTGAGGTGAAGGGCAAGTGGAAGGACACTCAGGGGCTTCAAGTGCGACTGCTGCGCAAAGCGATGAAGGCAGGTGCTGACGTCAACTTTCAGAACTGCCAGGGCAACAGCGCGCTGCACTTTGCCTCTCATCGAGGAGACTTGGATGTGGTGGAGGTCTTACTGAGTCTGAAAGCGAGCCCAAAATTGGTGAACGCGGAGGGAAACACGGCACTGATGTACGCCGCACATGGAGGCTACGAAGAGATTTGCACTGCTTTGCTGGAGGCGGCTGCGCCAGTAGCTGTTACCAACCGAGCAGGTCTCACAGCAGAGACCATGGCAGATCGCAGAAACTTCAAGACATGTGCTGCTCTCATCCATGCCTACGAACTGGCACCAAAGCAGGCACCACAAGCTTTGGGACTGATAATGAAATATGAATGATAGTGACCAGAGAATGTGAATTGGGCAAAGGTAGGAGTCTATAGAGTGTCCAATTGCGTTGTTTCATTCGGATGCATCGGATTCCACATGCCTTGTTTGCGGTTCCTTCAGGCAAATCACATCAAGGTCCAACCGAAAAAGAAGAAGGAGAAACCACTTGCTTTCGACTACTCGAAATGGGACTCCTTGGAGAGGGAGATGCGTGCAGATGAAGAAGAGGAGAACAATACCCGTGTGCGGGAAGCCAATGCAGCTGTAAGAAGGCAGGAGATGCCGATGGAACCGAATCAAACCTGATCCATCTGGATGTAGATACTGTAGTGATATGATTATATAAATAGAATTATATATATATATATATATATGATAAGATACAATTCATAAGTTTAGTAATGAGTATAAACGTGTATATGTATGATTATGTATCTATATATACACATCAACTTTATACACACACATAATCATATATATATATATTATACTATATTATAATATTATATTATATTGTATTATATTAAATTAAACTATATCATATTATGTTATATTACACTATATTATACATTTTCTAAATATGATTTTATTACTTTTTAAATTTTAAAACTGTATTTATCAATACTCAACTTATTTACGTATTTATTTATTTTCTTGTCTATTCATTAGTTTATTTATTTGTTCATTTATTTAGAGTACGAATTAGCACTTTAAATAATCCGATATAATTGGTTCATTGCTATATCATCTAAATGAGGCACACTTAGCTATTAGATAGCAAAGTATGTAAAGCGAGTGTGCCCTCATATTCACCGCGGTTTCAAGTCATGCACCGGCATTCTCCATATTTCCCGGTATGTCTATATGTATATAATCGTATAGATATCATTTGACATCCTTGCATACCTATCCTTGTCCTAAAGACTCCTAAAGGTGCTAAAGGTAAAAGACATGGCTGAAGATTTGAATATATTTCAAAATTTGAATATGTTTTTTAATGAGGAGTTTGAAGTTTGCACCTCAGGCCGATGCCAAAGTTTGAGGATCTCGGGCCCGAAGCTTTTGGGCTGCCAGCTGACACTCCATGGCCGCCTGATGCATCACTGCGAAAGAAAGGTCCTTTTGACTATGGACATTGGGACAAGATCGTGGAGGATGTGGAGAGACAAGAAAGAGTGTTGGAGAGGTATGAGAAGCTGCAGAAAGATCCAAAGTACGAATACCGTGATGGCCAGAAGATGCAAGTCATTTATTGATGTGACTTTCTTTGGCCAACACAAAGGCATGCCTCAATGATTCCAGTAGAGTTAGGTTTCAGACCCAGAACTTTTGGGCCTCTTCCAAACACGCGCTGCTTTCAGTGCACGGTCCATCTGGTGGCTTCAGTTGCCATGGAGAGCAGGACTGTGCGCTTGCAAGCAGTGGCTTTGAAACAGATGCCTCCGCTCGAAACAAGAAATCCAAGTTGTGGGAAGAGTGGGCACGCATGAGTAAAGTTTGTGAATGCGCATGGTACATTGTGCATGATGATGCATACTAATCTATATCAAGTAAGTGATATATAGATAGTATAAAGCTGATACTAGCATCCAACTGCTTGCGTGTTGGATGCTTTGGCATTGGTAGCCAGCCCCTCCTGCTCAAACAAGCTTTTGAGGCATGCTTTATTTCACTGGCAGTGCTGTGGCAGCCTCAGTCATTGGAGAGTTTCCCTCCAAAGCATCCCGCAAAAGGATGGCAAAATTGTCAAAATAGAATTGACATAGGCTCAGAATGTCACAGTCTCATGTATATAATATCAGTTGCAGATGGTTACAGGCACTCTCAGTGAAGATGCGCTTGATTCTTGTCAGCAAATAATCAACGGATGGTCTGTCACCAGCTGAGTTTGTCAGCATTTTCTCATATTCTAGTCGGTGTTGTTTGTGACTGTACATAAGTTCATACACTTTATCATACCACTGTATTTCAAAGCAGCCCGACAGCATCAGGAAAGCCATTGAAATGGGGATGACTCTCAGCGAGTACGGCTTGGAGAACAAAGTCACCGGTGAGAAGGACCACCGACGAAAAGCTAAAGAGATGGAATGCTAAGAGTCGGCCAAGAGACTTGTTGAACTTGAGGGCATTGTGGCTACATTCGGGGATCCGATAAGCGAGCAAAAATGAGTGAAGCTTGGTGATCAATCACATCGGGACGGCTCCAAATTTCCCGTGGCCTCATGACTCGATAAACCGATAAACTCACTGCAGCCTGGCCAGCCTTCACTTCTGCTTAGATTTCCTCTGCGCAGGTCACTGCCCGTTCGGAAGAAGAGATCTTCAGATGCCTGGCTCAAAAGCAGAGGAAGACATGTAGCATGTAGTTAAACCCACGTAGCTAACAAATGTAGTGAACATGTTACCATGACAAATCTTAGTAGCCACTGGGACCAAAAACGCGGTCACTCACAAGGCAACGATTCTGTAGAGTGACCCATTTTCTGCTCCAGTGATCATTCAGATTCAGGGGGTGAAGCCTCAAGTCATTTTTGGTGAGGCCCATCTCTGCTGCTCCATTGCTTGTGTTTCAGACTTCAGGAGCACTTGGCATGGAATACTTGGAGCCCTGGCAGAGATGAAGCATACCATTTGGAATTGACAGCGTTCGAGTTCTGATGGCGAACCTCACCTGACATCACCTGACAGCCTTCTTAGAGAAACGAAGACGATGCCGATGCGAAGTAGTGAGCCATAGACATCACGAGCCATGGATGGCTGTGCGCTGTGGCCAGGCAGTTGGGCCATGCATAGTGCGGCATCGACAGCTGGCTGCCACGTTGGCCAACTCTTTTTGGAGGCAAAAACTGCGCAGAGGGGGTTGCCCCGCTGATGAGTTGATTGCGAGAGCTGGATCATTTTGAGGATTTCGGTCTTTGATCATTTTGATCTCTCGAAGTGGCAAGATGTCACAGCACCTATAATTACAGAGCTACTTCCGGAGACAAAATTGTCAGCTATCTAGGCCCGGCTTAGCTGCTTGGACACTGCATGTACCCAGACTGAAGCATTGAAAAGCTGAGTGGCTTGGCGAGGGGAAGCCAAAAAGGGATTTCAAAGAAGGAACCAGAAGGAACCTTTCAGCTTTTGGACAACACACACACACACACGTTCAGCTGAGCCGTGACACCGTTGAATGAGCTTGGGACTTGGGGAAAATGTGCATTGGCACCAAGCACATCCGAGCACAAATTCTGCAGTTTTTCCTGGAAACATGATGAATAGTATTCTCTTTAATGTTTTATTGGACAATTTTGGGCCATTCCAGGAGCCAAATGCCCTGAGCACTACATCACTGCTCTTCAAGACCGTTTGGATTTTGTGCTATTAAACGATATTATACGCTTAGGTGAAACCCAAATCTGCACGATTCCACTCTCCAGCTCTGTTTTGGCTGCTCGAACTAGTGGCATGACACTTCAGTCATAGAAGTAACATGATGCATGAACCTTGGCACGACAGATTGTTTTCGACATGCGACAGAGTTACGGACAACATGGGAGTTGAATTTGCAGATGCACGGAGCAGAGCCTTACAAGGATCCAATCACGCATGTGCATTCTTGGATGCAATGCAGATGAGATGCAACGCCGACAACGCATTGCAACACATCGCAACACATTGCAACACATAATGTAGAAAATATGTTTCCAGGAGCTTTTCACCATAATAGGAAGTTGAAACATTTCTGTCAAAATTCCACTAGTGGGTGTTCTACGACGTCAAGTGAGGGAATGCAGCACTTTTGACATGGAACCACTTGGGGTGCCACTTGGTTGGGTGCCACTTGGGCCAGCTTGGGCCTGCCAATGCCTGAGGGCCTGTTTGCCTCGATACAAGTGGCACACTGGCCATTCGCCTTGAACTGGCAGCACCTGCCATCCCAGCCAAGGCATTTTTTTTTTGAGATTGGCGCTAATAACCATGAGCTCGAGAGGGACGAGCTGGGACAGTTGTTGGATGGCGAGGATGACTCCGAGGGGGGGTTTCTGTTGAGTTTTGAGCCGCTGCTCGACAAGTACAGTTACCTCCTTTCATTTTCGAGCGGTGGTGGTGCCGAGAACAATGCTGCCGTGAATTTGGGCTTGCAGCATCGCCGTGGCCTGGCATTGCCATATGCTGTTGGACACTGTGGAGAGTCGAAGTCTGACAGGTCATCGAAAGGGATTGGCGCGGCAGTTTTTCATGTCACAGCCCTTGATGGTTGCAGTAGCCTGCGGCCCCCAACTGCAGACTTTAAGCTGCAGAATCAGGAGATTGCCAGCACTGGTGCAGGCATGTCTTGGCCCAGTTGGGTTGTTGATCGCTGCGCGCATTTACAAGAAGAGCGTTCAGTTCCGTGCGTGTCACTTGCCACGGTGGTCGGGAACTGGCTTGGGGCACGTCCGATTGCCAGAATGAAGGTTGATGCGCAAGGCAGCGATTTGGACGTGATCAAGTCTGCTGGTGAATTCTTGCATCGTTTGCTTTTCATTAATCTCGAGGTACATAGTAGGCTGGCTGCGCCGCTGTATCATGGCCAAGCATCATGTGATGAAGTGTTGCTGACTATGCGGAACTTGGGCTTTGTACTTGCAGATGCCCGAAAGATTGGATCTGCTTGCAACTTTACCATGCCAGAGGGCAATTTGGATTTTGTACGTCGCGAGGTGTGGCCATTGTGGCGTTCCTTCTACAAAGACTATGCGTACTGTTGCTTGCAAGCAGCAAAGTGCACCGCTTTATCTCTCACCGGAGGGAACTGTGTTGAGTCCTGGATTAACCAAACCCGAACGGTGTGTCTAACTACAACAGCGTCGTCATACAATGTTCTACAGTACAGTCATACCTTTTATCGGGTGTATATGTACATACATGTATATACATACATACATAATCATACATACACACACACACATATATATATATATATTTGAATATACATGATACATCATGATACATGATTATGCAATATTAAGCATACAATCGCATACATAAACATATAACTTCTTGTCATATAACCGTATGCATTGCATGATTATACTTGTGCATCTGCATGTGTTTGAAATGTGTTACGTGTTTTGCGAACACGTAATTTGTGAATGTTGGAAGCACAGGGTGCCAGTGAGGTGACGTCTTCTCAGCTGCTGGAGCCTGTGGTGGTCCCCACTGCATCGCGCCCCGGATCAGAGCTCAGGTGAATCGGACAGGTGGTTGTGAGGGTGAGATCCAGGACCGGTTGACGTTCGAATCTTCAGCGTTGGGTATGGTTCAGGTTTGGGTGTCTCCCGGTTGCGAAGAGAACCTCCAGATTCGCTTGGTCGACCAGCATATCAGCTTTTGGATACATCAGGGCCCAGTGAAGGGCAAAGTTTGCTCTGTTCAGTCAGGGTTCATAGCATCAACGAATGGCCCCATGGTGCGTCTACAAGTGGATGATCGGAGAGCCATGGGCGCTCATAAAAGCAAATTGGTGATTCTGAAAGGTCTCCTGGACCAAGAAGCTGAGAAAGCGGGTGAATCCCTCACGATGTACTTGGATGCAAGTGCAAGATTTGACCCAGACATTTATTGGCCCCAGCCTTGTGAGCTCCTCATGAAGTCTGCCCATTGGATTCACATCTTCCGCGTCTCCACTCAATTTGTGGCCACCAACAAGTCCAGTGAGTTCTGTGTTCTGGACAAATTTTAAGAAGTGTGAGCCAACGAAGAATGTAGGATAATTTAGGCATATTAGGCCTTTCACGGTCCTTGGAGCACTCTTTGCCAATGAGTCAATGAGGAAAACAAGTGCGTCATGATGTCATGCATTCTCGCTTTGCTTTCATCTTTTGTCAGAATTGTGGGTTGGAAGGTCCGTCAGGACAGCTTGTAAATTATCAAGAGATATCAAGAGATGTAAAGCGTGTGTATCCCAAGTACAAGAAACACGCATGTTAGGTCGATTTGAAACTGAATCATTGCACATTTGATGATGTTTGCCTGCCCGGCCATTCAGAAACCATACAGTGTGTAGGGCAGAGGGCCCCGGTGATCGCCAACATGCCATTGCTACTTGGCGGCCCGTGAATGCAGTGAATGCAGATGTAGTGCTGCTCTTTGTCTCATGTAATTTCAAGCGCGTGTCAGTGCCAAGCTGTGCCACACTGTGCCAAGGTCACATGGAAGTGGTTCTGGATACTGGTCTTCTGAGAACTGGGATCCTGACAGCCGAGTCTACACTGGTGCTGACATCTTCCAAACACACCGCTTGGCAGTGCAGCCTGACAAGGCCGAGCTCGAGGCAAAGTCCGAAGCATTGAAGGAGCGAGAGTCGCAAGAACCTGTGCAGCCTGGATTGAGGCGAGTCTGCTGGGAGATCTGGGAGCTGGATTGTTACTGTACATGATTTTGTTATATTTTGTTACTGTATATTTTGTTGATTTGTTTGCTGATACGTTGATTGTGATTTCATCTGCGCCATGCAGCAGAAAGTAGTTCTAAGAGAAAGAAGGATCACAATATGATACGACCAGATCCTGTCAGTTTCACACCATTTCTCACCGGAAAACATTAGCAGAGTTCGTGTAATGCCAAGTGAACCAGTGGTTAGGTAGGCATTCAAGGGAGCCATTTACTCTCTGACCTTCGATGTGATAAAACCCATTCTAGCATATTCTAGCTATGTATTATGTTTATCAACTCATTCATCCTCAGAGTCAGGGACATTTGCAGACTGGGCGCCCTCAGATCAAAGACACAATCTATATTATACTATATTATATAGATAATATATAGCAGCTCCTTCAGATACCTTCAGATGGCATTCTTTTTGGGTCTTTTGGATTTGATCTTGAGGCGTGGGAGCAGTGCGGCATATTGGGGTGCCATGGATGATGACCTGGATATGAGCATGGACCTTGGCATCGGCAACGTGTCCTTGGCCCGTTCACCACCAGCCGTCGCCAAAAAAGTATCTTTTGATGGAGGATACCAGGGTGTACAGCAGGGTGTACAGGGATATGCCCAGGGCGACACAGACACCAAGTCGCTGCGCAGGGGAAGTTCTGACTACTGGACTTCAGGAAACTGGGACATGGATCAACGGGATCAACGGGATCAACGGAGGCAATACATGAAGCCCGACTTGAATCATCCAATGGTTGAAGAGTTGGACACACCCTCAACTCAAAGTGGGTCAGCAAGTGTCAAATGCCTTCCTCGCAAAGATAGCAACGCCTACTGGGATGCAAATCAATGGGATCCTGACGAAAGAATCTATGTTGGAGCGGAGGCTGGCCAGACGAATCATCTGACAGCTGTGATCCAAAGTGATGATAAGTTGATTCGTGCATGGGCTGGAGGCCTCACTTGCAGTGGCCAACCTTCTGGGCCAGTTGAAATTTTGAAGGCATTGAATTCTGCTTCGGAGGTGCCGGAGCTTCGTGATCTTTACGAAGTTGAGGCAGAATCTGTTGGTTTTGGGAGTTTCGGCGTTGTGAGAAAAGCAACTCATCGGGAGACGGGCACCCGCTGTGTGGTGAAAAGTCTCAAGAAGACTCAGTCTGGGCCAATGTACAAATCCCAAGTGGAGAATGGCCTATTCGACAGCCTCCTGTCAATGTCTTGGCGTACGCCTCACGATGGCATCGTGAAGTATTTGGACATGCTCGAAAGCGAGGATTCAGGGTTGGGCTGTTGGACCAGGGGCCCTTTGACGCATACATGCTCCGTACCACCAATCAAGGCTGCTGCTTTATACTTTGGACTTAGGCCTATTCATTAGATCTTATTATTTGATATTATTTGATCTTGAATCTATTTGATCTAGTACGACGGTAGTCCTCACACACCGTTGCCAAACCCTTTTGAGGACCACTACTACGTGGTCATGGAGAACCTTGGGGGCCCAGAGCTCTTGGAACAGATGGAGCGGATTTTCCCTGTCACTGAAGCTCACTGTCAGCAAATCATGCGTGAAGTCTTGATGTCACTGGCCCACATTCACAACACAGTGGGAATTTGCCATCGTGATATCAAGCTCGCCCCATGGCTTTACCAGGGCAAGGGAGTAGTCTCCGTCTGAGGTTCGGCCTTGTTGCGGATGCAATAAATGATGCAATAAATCATTGCAGTAGGAGAAGGGGTTCAGAGAAACCACGCAAGCCTCTAAGCCTCTAAGCGCCTAAGCCTCTAAACGCAAAGAGACGGCTTAGAGGCTTACAGGCTGCCTCCAGACATTAGAGGTTTAGAGGCTTAGAGGCTGGCGACGAACTGGAACCCCCCCTCCCGCTACGATGCAATAAATAATGTATTCACACACGCACACACACACGCATATATATAATTATATATATATATATATTAATATATATATATATATATATTATATTATATTATATTATATTATATTATATTTACATATACACACACACATATATATATACACATGTACGTATATATATATATACTTATACATATTGTTCTATGTATGTATGTATATATATACACAGTACTGGCACCATACAGGGCAGCGCACTCGAAAGTGGAAGAACTTCATGAGAGGGTAGAGATGCGTTGAGTTAAAATGAACGTCTTTATTTTTTTTTTGTTTTTGGTGCAGGCTTCCCAGAAGCCTCTCCCATGTAATCTGCCCATACGTGCGCATCAGTGCACTCTTTAGCTCATCCATGCCAAGGATAACTTCAGATACAGAAGCTCGGAGCCTGGATCTCCGCTCGTCTTGTTGGACTTCGGCTTCCTTGCTCCGTTGAACAAGCCCTGGGATGGCAAGAAATGCGGGACACGCTGCTTGTTTGCAAACGGGCCCTGGTGTCCCAGGTTATACCACTGTGATTAATTGACTGCAATCAATCACTGCAATGCATTACTGCAATGCATTACTGCAAGCCAGTGCTCTACTTTATTGTATGCATGCATGCATTCATGCATTTGTATATTCCATCCCTCATATTGTATCATTGTATCCCCCGATCCCGCATCTATAATATATCCATAATCCATACATCCATCCATTCCATACAGCCATACATCCCATACATCTATACGTACATTACAGATGCACCTTTTTCTGCACATACATACGTCCCTACCTATATGTACGTACGTACGTACTTACGTCACTTCACATTCCCAACAGTGTGATGCTCCAGTGAGGCGGATGCACAGGCTGTCACAACATGTCACAACATGTCACAGGCTGTCATTTGAAGAAGAAGGGCTTGCACATGTGATATGGAGGATGAGCGGATGGTAGGGTGTGATGTCAAACGGCTGCCACACTGACCTGCCCCAAGGAATGTACATGGCACCGGAAGTGATTACCGACGCTGTGGAGCAGCAACATTTGGGCGCGATAGATATGTGGGCTGCTGGAGTGATGCTGCAACAGAGCAGCAAAAAGGCACATCAAGAGGCATACTTACAACATCTATCATAATATTGCACAAAATGCCAGCTCCTGATAGAAAAGAACGGGAACATATTTCAGAATGACCAACTTTTTGGCCTTGATCTACTTCATTCCGCTCCCTTTCATTTCAACTTGTTGTTACGATGTTGTTTCATACGAATAGAACGGTAATTACAACACGATGACGATCACGCACTAGTAAATATATGTAAATATACTATTAAGGGTTACGCAATCTTACTATTACGCATCAACTGCAGCTAAGGTTCAACAGTTTGATCAACAGTTGGTTGGCACATGTTGGTACCGTTGGCACCTGCGTTGGCACCTGCCGTTGGCACCTGCCGTTGGCGCCTGCCGTTGGCGCCGTTGGCACATCTAAGGTACACGCTCTTCACTGGCGACTGCCCCGTGCAGCCAGAGCAGATGCAAACCTTGGCGCCCAAGAGCCCAGCAGCAGAGACCATCATGGCCGAGGCCACTGCCATGCTGCTGCAACGATGGTGCCGGTGGTGCAACCAGCGAACACGTTAAAGAGGATATACAACATATATACAACATATATACCAGAAACCATCAGAAACCTTTTTAGTTGTCTCAGTATTTTTTCCCCCGTGTTTGGTGAAGGTAGTGGAGTAGATCAAGTTAATTGGATTCAGGTAGCGCAAGAGTCTTTGGTGGTGGGATGGGTGCAGACTTGAATGGCAGGCCCTGAGGGCAGAACCTTTGAAATCTATGTCAACTGAAGATGCCTGGCAGCAAATGTGAAAACAAAGGCGCTCTGAAAAAGTTCAGAGCAAAGCTATGTCCTACCAAAACTGTGATCATCCATTCCATGCATCATTGCTTCAGCGGAATCTGTCAACCTCTGCCCGCATCTTTGTTCAGTTCCTATGCCTCTTCTAGGCGAGAGATTTTCTACAACAACTCCTGTGTTTGGAGGCGAGCAGTCTACGTCGTGGTGATATGTCGTGGTGATCATGATGTGGATACTGTACAGGCTTCAAATGTATATATATATATAACTAGATTTGGCATAAGGATGTATAAGGTGTGTGTATGTATATATATATGTATGTATATGTATATGTGTATGTGTATGTCTATGTGTATGTGTATGTCTATGTGTATGTCTATGTCTATGTGTATGTCTATGTCTATGTCTATGTCCATGTATATGTCAATGTCAATGTCAATGTCAATGTCAATGTCATGCATACATACAGACAGACATACAGACATACAGACACAGACACACACACACATACATACACACATACACACATACAAACATACACATACAAATATACAAATATACGAATATACGAATATAAATATAAATATAAAAACAAATAAATAACAGAATAGATAAATAAATAAATAAATAAATACATAAATATAAATATAAATAAATACATAAATAAATAAATAGATATATAGATAGATAGATAGATAGATATATATATATTGCGCGTCAAAGGGCGTGACGAAAAAACAACCCCTGTTAGGCCAGCTCCCGCATCACAGCAGCAGATGCCTTGAAGCACCCGTGGCCCGGGGCTGAGTGCGAGATTGCCAAGTCAAAACGCCCAGCAAATCGAATGTAACTGAAAAAGGCTTGCCCAGCGGAAACTTGTTGGAGATACTGTAATTGGAGTTTCATTTGGTGTCATATTACTTTCATCTTGCTTTGATGATGGCGCTGGTTCCCGTGAAAGTTCACTCGTTCGGGGGTCTAGACCAGTGGAATTCCGCCACTTGGGTTTTCCATGAGAATAATTTTGGTTCTTCCATTTCCTGGCAATAGATTGTATTCAAACCGCTTTCTGTATCCTAGTTTCACTTTCACATCTATGTTTATATTAAGTTATCTTAAACACGCGCGCACGCACGCACACACACACGTATATTAGATTGAAGATGCAGTGTCCATCCTTGTATCTTTATATGATATTCACATATATTCACTCAAGTACGTATCATCTTGAATCTTATCGAACCATTGCGATTGAATGATTGGGATGAGTACAAAGCCATCGAATTTTGATGGCCTTCAAATCTTGGTTTCATGACACTTGGCCCCGCAGGTTCTCATTGCGTCTTGACGGAGCTCCAGTTGTGCCAGCAAGCAAGGGTTCATACAGAAGAATGTCATCCAAGAGCAGCAAGGCATGGTCCGGGTGAGGGTGAGGGTAAGGCAGCAACCAATGCAAACATAATGAGAGTGTGTAGCAGCTTTCAGTCATTCTAGTCGGCAACAATGCTAAAACCTATGGAAAGATAGTAGTAGACTCTGAAGAGGTGTCATAGCCCAAAGCAGATATAGCACACCTTGGATTCCTAAGTGAGCACCTCAGAATCCTTAGTTTGCCAGAGCAAGTTATGACACTCGATCAACCACGCACACACACACAGAAAATCTACGGGACAATTTTCATGTCTGTATCCGGTCTTCCGGTCGAAGCAATGTAGCAACAAGAAGACCTAGCATCTTGAAATATGCCTAGGTTGGAGGACAGAACTTCCTCCAAAAACAACTTAGGGATAGGGAGGGCATGCAGCTTGCAACGGAATTTTGGCTCGGAATTGCGCAGCTGTAGGTCTGCTGCTTTTACATTTCACCCCTCCGTTGCTTTGATCAGCAAGGTGCCTGAATTACCTGATCAGTGAGTTCGTTGAGAGTGCTCAGTGACGGCTGTTGCCGCCCATACCAATAGTTGAACCGTTTCAACCACATTGTTTTACCAGGGCAGCACTTTTTAAAAGCCCTGCCATCTATGTAGGATCTATGAGGTACAGGATAGCCTCTGGAGCTACGCCTGGTCCAAGCAAATGATCGTAATGATCGTAATGATCGTGGTATCCCGCACCACCACAATGCACATCAGGTCATCATGCGCTTGGAGCCTGGTGCGTGCAGAGCTTGATCATCGTTCAAGTTTAAAGGGTTTGCCCTGGCTCCATACCTGTTTCCAACAAAGCAGACCCAAGTTCATCAAGTTCCAGAGTTTCATAGAGTTTCTTCTTTTCCATGTTTCTAGTTTGAATTTGAAGTTACGAGTTTATCGAGTTTGCAGGTTCAAGTGCTAGGTCCTAGGTCTCGTGACTTTGGAGCAGGGAGACAAAAGATAATTCTGCCAGCGGGGTGGGGTCAAGCCTAGGGCCTCAGCCCTGGGCTTGGCTCAAACTTTGTGAATCTTTGTGATGGGTTTGCCTCTGGTCTTTGGGCCATGCACTCAGCCAGTTTCAGCAGAGGGACAGATATTTTAGCTAATGACGTTTTTTCCCGAATGCGTAGCAAGGGTTCCCGTTTCACTCTGGGGGTCTGGGGGTTGGAGTGTGTTCGCTCGACGTTGCGTCCGCGTCCGCAACCGTTCGCAACCGTCCGCAACCGTCCGCAA